>ERZ779850.1800-NODE-1800-length-19421-cov-21.602448_pt1 | contig 19421 bp, 18 predicted proteins | sample MGYA00511249_ERZ779850 | MGnify/ENA primary metagenome ERZ779850 (study PRJEB29588, sample SAMEA2162475) | human gut metagenome | biome: human gut; feature: human-associated habitat; material: faeces | place: Denmark | collected 2008/2010 ...
TCAGAGCCTCGACCGTCTTGTTGGACGGCTTCAGAATGTCGATCAGACGCTTATGAGTGCGGCTCTCGAACTGCTCGCGGCTATCCTTGTACTTGTGGGTAGCGCGCAGAACGGTAACGACCTCACGATCGGTGGGCAGGGGGATGGGGCCGGACACGCGTGCGCCGGTGCGCTTTGCGGTCTCCACGATCTTCTCTGCTGCGGCATCGATCAGCTGAGCATCATAGCTCTGCAGACGGATTCTGATTTTCTCTTTGACTGCCATTGCTTACGCCTCCTGAAAAATTGTTTTTGCCCTAGGCGAGCCGATAAATTGCTCTACACAGTTCCGGGTGTTCCTCGATTTGGCACTATAAAAACCGGTGAACCGCATGGCAGTTCTCCCGGAAACATATTAGCAAATCAAATCCGAACATTGGTTCCGCCCGTTTCGCAGAGGAGTAACTTCTCTGCCGAGGGAACGTATTCCATCGCTGTCAGTAATTTTTTCGCCCGGTTCTAAGATCGGACATACTCCGCGGAAATAACCCATCGCAGCTATCGCCGGATGACAACCTCCCGCATCTACGCATATCGCTGGCCTGCACGACTTGTATCGCACAAGCCCTTTGCAGCCGAGAATTATTCTATCACACCTTCGTGCATTTGGCAAGTGTTTTTTAGAAAAAAGAACGAATTTTCTTTTTTATTTTCTCTGTTTTGTGAAATTGCGTTTTTTCTGTGCAAGATGCACAACCCCATCCCATTTTACGGGTGGAAAACTCCCCTTCTCCGGTTTTGCAAGGGTAGTATGCGCCGCACCATCGCCTTTTATACCTATATATAGGAAAAGCAGGGCCGGAGCCACAAAAAGGTTCCGGCCCTGCCGTGTTTGAAATGTTTTGGCCCGGTCACTCGCCCACAAAGACGATGCTGCCGGAGAGGGTGCTGGTCTGGATCTTTTCGCCGCGGCTCACAGTGAAGGTGTGGTAGCTCACACCCACGCTCACGCCGTCGCTGGTGTTGGAGAGCACCTTGACCTGCGTGCCCACCGGCACATGGATCTTGATCTTGTTGGTGCCGTTCTTCTTCGTCGCCTGCTCGATGGTGATGGAAGTGTAAGGGTTGGACAGGCTGTAAGCGACCTTTTCATAGCGGGGTGCGTGGTCGGTGGGCTTGTCATCCTTCATCCATGCGGAGAGCGGGTTCAGTTCATCCACCACCTGCTCCACCAGATCGCTGGCCGTGGGGGCTTTCTTCTCGATCTCAATGGTATCAGAGCCATCGATGCAGATGCCGGTACGGCCGCTGCCGCAGTAGATCGTCTCCTTGTCGGTGGTCCCATAAGTCTCCTCGGTAGCCGTCAAGGCAGCGGTACGCTTGTTGACCACTTCCTGTACACCGGCATGATCCGTCAGGTCTGCAAACTGCTGCTGATAGGCGCTGTCCAGCACCGGCTGCGTATAGGCATCCATCACCTGTTTGACCGCAGCTGCTTCCTCTGCGGTGGCCTGCCGCTGCTGACCATCCGGGCCGGTGACCTGTGCACCGGCCGCAGCACCGCTCAGCACATTGCCGAATACCGAAGTGCCCACGCTGGTAGCGCCCAGCTGGAGTGCCAGCGATTGTGCATCAGAATACCGGCTGCCATAGTTTCCATTGCGGGTCATTACTGCCACACGGCTGTAGTCCGCCGCCGCATCCGTACTGCGGCCCATATACTGCAGTGCTCTGGCACGATAGTAGTAAGCACTGACACTGTTGCTGTTCAGTTCCACGGCACGGCTCAGATCGTTGACCGCCTGTGCGTAGTTGCCCAGCAGCAGAGCCTCCTGGCCCGATGTCAGGTTGTCCACCAGCTGCTGCTGTTCCGCATCCAGCATCCATGCACTGGCTGTCAACGGCTGGGCCAGAAGGGCCACGCTCAGTGCCAGCGCCGCAAACGCCGCTTTCCATTTCTTGCTTCTCATTTTTGCAACACCTCATTCCCAGTTGTGTGCGGTTTTTCCGCGTGCGTGCAGGGGTTTTGCCCTGCTCAGGCTCAGTTTACCGTCTTTTTGTTCCGGCTGTCAAGCCAGCCCCAGCGTTTTCGGCACTGTGCCTGAAAATCGTTCCGATAATTGGGCAGTTATGAAAAAGCTCCCCGCCATACAGCGGGGAGCCGGTAAAGTCTTATCGTTTCAGTGGGGCAGTTTTCAGCTGTTCGGCCAGACCGTCCCGTGGGGTGATGTACACGGTGGTATACACCTCATACAGCACCATGCCGGGCTTGGCACCGTTGGCCTTCCAGATGTTCTTCACCTCGGTGGTGTCCACGGCCACCTTGGCACCGGTGCCCGCCTTGTAGGTGCTGGAGTAGATGACCGCCAGCTCGGCGGCCTCCTGCTTTGTGGTGTCCGGGATGTCCTCGCCGCGGCTCATGACCACCACATGGCTGCCGGGCGCCTTCTGCACATGGAACCACAGGTCCTTGCCCCGGGCGGTGTGCAGGGTGAGCTTGTCGTTCTGGGCGTTGTTGCGGCCCACCAGGATCTCGAACCCGTCGCTGGAGGTGAACCGCAGGAAATCCGCAGGCTTCTGGCGCTTGTCCCGCTGCTTGTAGTACTTCAGATAGCCCTGGCTCTTGAGCTCTGCCCGGATCTCGTTGAGGGCAGCTTCGCCGGAGGCGCTTTCCACCTCGTAAAGCACCGTTTCCAGATAGGCGATCTCTTTTTCGCCCTCGGCCAGCAGGTCCACCAGCATCCGGGCTGCGGTCTGCTTCTTTTTGTAGTTTTTAAAGAAGTTCTGGGCGTTCTGGCTGGGAGTGAACCGTAGGTCCAGCGGGATGGTCACCTCGTTGCCCTCATCGTACCAGTTGGGCACCGTGATGCTCTTCATGCCCTTCTGGGCCAGATACAGGTTGGCCGAGAGCAGCTCGCCGTACAGGCGCAGCTTTTCGCTTTTGCCGCTGGCGGCCAGCTCTTCCTGCCGGGCTGCCTGCTTGCGGACGGCGCGCTCGTACATATTATGCACGGCCTTGTGCAGCTCCTTGCTCTTGGTACGCAGGCGCTCGGCGCGGTCCTTCTCGGCGTAGTAGCCCTCCAGCATCGCGTTGAAGGACGGCCACTCCCGGATGGTGTACTGCTCGCCGTACTGCTGCGGGCGGAAGAAGGTATACTCCACCGGCTTGCCGTCCGGCGCGGTGACGCTGCACGGACAACCGCCCTGCGCGTGCAGTTCCTTCAGCTCGTCGATCGCCGCCATCAGGCTGCGCTTCTGGGCATCGGTCAGCTCGTTGGCGGGCAGATGTTCTCCGTCAAAGGCGCGCCATGCGGCTTCGCGGCAGACCACCGGCCCTACGCCGGCCACCGTCTTGTTCAGGGCATCCGCCACCGGCAGCTCCCGCTGACAAGCTGCTGCCACGATGGATGCGCTGCTCACCAGCAGAAAATCCGGGCGGGCAGGCTTGGGGGGCGTAGTGTAGGGCAAGCCCGGCAGCAGCTGCCGGACGTCGCTGTCCTCAAAATCCACCCGCTTGAGGGCATCGATGATCTTGCCGCTCTGCACCAGCACAAGGTTAGAGTAGCGCCCCATCAGCTCCGCGCACAGGGTATTGCGCACAAGGTCGCCCATCTCGTTGGTGCACTGAAAATCAAAGTAGACGATACGGTCGCCCGGCTCCATGTGCACATCCAGCAGTCTGCCGCCGGTCAGGTGCTTGCGCATGAGCATACAGAAGGAGGGCGGCGTCTCGGGGTTTTCAAAGGTCTCCTCGGTCAGGCACACCCGGGCAGAGCCGCTGCGGGCAGACAGCAGCAGCGCGTAGGTATCGGTGCGGGTGCGCAGGGTGATGACCAGCTCATCCCGGGTCGGTTCAAAAATTTTTGCGATCTTGGCATCGGTCAGGGTGGCTTTCAGCTCCGCTGCCGTCAGCGCCAGTGTCGCGGCATCCAGTGCCATAGTGTTTACCTCGTTTTATCTATAACTCTCTCAGTCGCCTGCGGCGTTGCCAGTTTTTCGGTTTATGCTGAAAGACCTCCCCCTTTCGGGGGAGGTGGCATTGCGCAGCAATGACGGAGAGGGTTCTCTCTTTATAAATAAGTATACGGGTCGCGGTTCTCGGTGCTTACCAGCACCTCCAGCTCCGGCAGGGCGCTGCGCAGGGCAGCCGCCACGGCGGCGGTCACCGGGAATTCGGTGGCGTAATGCCCCGCCGCAATGAGGGACAGCCCCAGCCGTTTGGCATCCAGTGCATGGTGGTGGTTGGCTTCGCCGGTCAGCAGACAGTCCGCACCCTCGGCGATGGCTTCGGCAAACAGACTGCCGCCCGCGCCGCTAATGACTGCCAGCCGGTGCACCGGCTTTCCGGTGTCGGCAAACTTCACCTGCACCGCTGCACCGGTGTCCGGCGCGTTGCACAGCGCAGCCAGTTTGCACTGCGCCAGCGCTGCCAGCTCCGGCACGGTGATGGGGTCGATGTCCCCTACCCTGCCGCAGCCATCTGCAAAGGCAGTGCGCTGCCGGATGCCGAAAAGGTCGGCCAGCACATCATTCACCCCGCCCTCGGCGGCATCCAGATTGGTGTGCATACAGATGGCGGAAATGCCCGCCTGCACCAGCTGATAGGGCACATCGGCGGGGCACAGCCGCTTGAGCGGGTCAAAGATGACCGGGTGGTGCGCCACAATGACCGTGCACTGCTTTGCCGCAGCTTCTGCCACCACTTCCGGGGTGATGTCCAGCGTCACCAGCACCCGGCGCACCTCGCCGCCGCAGTCCACCAGCAGGCCAGGGTTATCCCAGTGCTCTGCCAGTTCCGGCGGGGCAAGCCGCTGCATTACTTCGTATACCTGCTGTACCGTGGTCATTTCAGTTTCCCTCTTTCAGAATGGCATCCATCTCTGCGGCAAGCGCACTGCCGTCCGGCACGCCCAGCCGCATCCGGGGCAGCTTTGCCCGCTGCCACGCAGCGTAGCCCGCACCCTCCGGCCAGCGGCCGGTCTCCCCCAGCAGGCACCGGGTAAAGGTGGGCTCGGTCACCTCGCCGGTGTACTCTGCCGCCATCACCGCATACCAGCGGCCTGCGGCCTGCACCGGGCGGTCTGCCACAAGAGCAAAGCCGTGCTGCCACAGCCAGCGGCGCAGCTCGCTGTGGCGGGTGGCAGGCACCATGACAAGGCGCGGCCCGCCCACGGTGGACACCCACGGCGCTTTTTCGATGATCTCCCAAGTGGTCTGCGCCGACACGCCCGCCAGCACGATGCTGCCCACCTCCCCGGCAGACAACACAGAAAGACCGTCGCCGAGCCGAAGCTCAGCGCGGTCCAGACAACCTGCATTTTCCAGCGTCTGTTTTGCCTTTGCCAGCGGGCCGGGGCGCAGGTCTGCCCCGATGACCTTCGGGTACCTGCCCGAAGCCGCCAGCACCGCCGTCAGCTTGCCGTGGTCACAGCCGATGTCCGCCACCGGCTGTCCCGGGCGCACCAGCTGGGCCGCTGCGGTCAGACGCGCATCCAGTGTGGGCAGCACTCAGGCCTTCTTGGCTGCCAGATGGGTGTTCAGCTTCTCCAGCAGCTCGTCGCAGTTCACGCCGTGCACTTCGCAGGCTTCCTCGATGGTCTCCCCGCGGGAAGCCGGGCAGCCCAGACAGTGCATCCCGATCTCCATAAAGTAGGGTGCGGTGGTCTGGTCCATATCCAGAATGTCGCCGATGATGGTATCGCGGGTCACCTGCTTGGGTGCGGTGTGTTCCTCTTTTTTGAGCATATTGAAAATATCAAACATGATAGCTTTTCCTTTCTGTTTTGGGTGAGATACAGTATAACCTACTGTTCCTCTATACTATACCCCAAACCGGGGCAGTTTTGCAAGAGCCTTGGGGAAATCCGCTTACCCCTCCGCCTGATAGTCCTTTTCCAGCGAGAAGCCGCGCCCGCTTACCTCGGTAACGTGGCTCACGATCATAAAGCAGGTGGGGTCGATGGCGTGTGCCAGCTTTTCCAGCCTTGGCAGCTGCCGGTTGGAAACGACGCTCAGCAGCACCGATTCCGGCTCCCGCAGGTAGCCGCCCTCGCCGTGCAGGATGGTCACGCCGCGGTCCAGCTGTGCAAAGATGGCAGCGCAGATCTCATCGGACTTGGCGCTGATGATCTTTACCTCGGTGCGGGTGGTGCCCAGCATGAGCACCTTGTCCAGCACGACCGTGTAGATAATGGCCATCACCACGCCGTACAGGGACTGCCGCACCGGGCTGAACGCCGCCTGCGCCGCCAGAATGATAAAGTCGAAAACCATCATGGTGCTGGACACCGGCAGGTGGAACCACTTGTTCAGCACCAGCGGGGGGATATCCATGCCGCCGGTGGAAGCACCGGCGCGGATGGTGATGCCCAGCGAGATACCGATGCCAAAACCCGCGAATACGGTGTTCAGCACCAGATCATCGGTCAGTACAAGATTGCCCAGCAGCCGCTCCCACAGGGCCATAAAAAAGGGGCTGAGCACGGTGCTTGCCATAGTATTCAGGGCAAAGCGGCGTCCCAGCACCCACCAGCCCAGCAGCAGCATGGCCACGTTGACCACGAACAGCACTGCAGACACCGGCAGTCCGGTGACCTTGTTGAAAGCCAGTGCGATACCGGTGGCACCGCCGGTGATCAGGCCGGAGGGCATCAGAAATAATACCACAGTCAGCGCATACATCGCGTTGCCCACCACGATGGACAGTGCGTTGAAGAGCTGCTGCTGCTTGCGTGTTAATTGCGTCATCTTCATCTTCCTTTGTTTATAGTTGAAGGTTCTTCTACTATGATAACGAAAATATCCGCATTTATCAAGCCTTCGGCGATAAATGCGGATATCGGGATCAATTTTTAAGGGGTCACAGGGCAGCTTCCGGCTGAGTCTCGTCCTCTTCCATCAGCCGCAGACCGGCGGTATCGGTCACCGGCAGCGAGAACACGATAGCACCCGCCTTGGGGTTTGCCCCCTCCATGACGGCTTTCATGATGGTGTTTTTCTGGCTGGTGCGGCTGACGATGAGCACCAACTCCTTTTCGTTCACCAGCTCCACGCCCAGAAAGGCGGCTGCACCCTCCATGCCGGTGCCCTTTGCGTGGATCACCGTGCCGCCGCCTGCACCGGCGGTGCGGGCAGCGTCCATAATGGAGCCGGTGTAGCCCTGATTTGCCACCACCAGCAGCAGTTCGTAGCGGGTATCCTTCAAGGTGCTCTCCTCCTTCCATGTAAGGGGCTGGTGCTCGGTAAGGAACATCAGTGCCCGTTTGCCGCCGATGCTGCTCAGCGGCACAATGAACGCAATGCCGGTGCCCGGCACATCGATCTGCATTTCGCGGCGCAGATCCTTCTGGATCTTCTGCCAGCTCTCTGCCGTTACCACAGCCAGCAGCACCGCCTTTTCGGTCTTTTCCAGCCCAAGGGTGGAAAGCGTCTCCTGCACCGCCGTGCCGGAGCCTACGGTGCGCATACTTACCGTTACGCCGTGGCTTTTGTACAGCTGCAAAAAGCCATCGGTAGAGCGGCGGTCGGTGATGGTGATCATTAAAAACAAACTGCTCACGTTCTGCCTCCTTTACAGCTCGATAATGGCGTCATCCGGCAGATCTGCAAACACAGTGGCAAGCACCGCAGCGGGCTGCGCCGTCCGTGCCTTGCGGGTGCGCAGCTGCGCCACCAGACCCATCATCTGCACGGTGATGAGCGGGGTCATGGCGACCATCGCCACCACGCCGAAAGCGTCGGTGACGATGTTGCCGCCCACCGCCACGCAGGCACCCTGCGCCAGCGGCAGCAGGAAGGTTGCGGTCATGGGGCCGGAGGCCACACCGCCCGCATCGAATGCGATGGCGGTGAACAGCTTGGGCACCACAAAGGAGATGCTGATGGCGAACACATAGCCCGGCACAAGGAACCACAGGATGGAGATGCCGGTCAGCACCCGCACCATGGCAAGACCCACCGAGATGGACACGCCTGCGGAAAGCGCCAGACCCATGGCCTGCGCCGAGATGGCACCGTCGGTCACCTCTTCCACCTGCTTGTTCAGCACATAGACCGCAGGCTCGGCCTTGACGATGAAGTAGCCGATAAGCATCCCGATAGGAATGATCACCCAGCGCATCCCGCCGCCTGCCAGCACCTGACCCAGATAGTTACCGGCGGGCATAAAGCCCACGTTTGCACCGGTCAAAAAGAGCACAAGGCCGATATAGGTATACACAAGACCCACGCCGATGCGCCCCAGTGTGCGGCGGTCCAGCCGCAGGGCGATGAGCTGAAATGCCCCAAACATCAGCACAATGGGCAGCAGCGAGCGGGCGATCTCGGCCAGATAGGTGGGCAGACCCTTCCGGAACAGCTTCCACAATTCCACCGAGTCTGCCACCTCCGGCAGAACGGGCGGGATGTAGGTGCTGTCCGCTGCGCGGAACGCGATGCCCAGCGTCAGCACCGCCAGAATAGGGCCGATGGAGCACATCGCCACCAGACCAAAGCTGTCGTCTGCCGCATGGCGGTCGCTTCGGATAGCAGAAACACCCACGCCCAGCGCCATGATAAAGGGCACGGTCATGGGGCCGGTGGTCACGCCGCCGGAGTCAAACGCCACGGCAAGGAACTCCTTGGGCACAAAGGCCGCCAGCAGAAAGATGAGCCCATAGAACAGCACCAGCAGCTTTGGCAGCGCAACGCCGATAAGCATACGCAGGAAGGCAAAGACCAGAAACAGGCCCACGCCCGCCGCCACCGAGAGGATCAGCGTACCGCTGGGGATGGAGGGCACCTGATCTGCCAGCACCTGTAAGTCCGGCTCGGAGATCGTGATAAGGAAGCCCAGCAAAAAGCCGAGCACGAGAATGAGGGGCAGCTTGCGGCTGCGGGTGATGACTGCACCCACCCGCTCGCCCATGGGGGTCATGCTCATCTCTGCACCCAGAGTAAAGAACATGATGCCCACCACGATCATGGCAGCGCCCAGCAAAAAGCACAGCAGGATGCTGGGCGACACCGGTGCTACCGTAAAGCAGAGCACCAGCACAATGGCCACAATGGGCAGCACCGCCTGCAGCGCCTCCAAAAGCTTTTCCCGCAGCTTGGGGAGCGATCGTCTGAGAATGATGTCCACCGCCTTTCGTCTGTATCCTGTTTGTACACTTTTGTACAAGATATATTTATAGTATACGGATTCAGGGTTATGCCGTCAATCCGCAGACGGAAAAAACTTGAGCATATTCCATAAATTGTAAAAATATATTACTCACCTTTATGTCCTTCCCCGTGAAAATGGAATACCGGAGCGTCCGCAGACGCTCCGGTATTCCGAACTTATAAATAATTTTTCCGCTGAATATGGCCAAAGCGCACGCGGCGGCCATTCAAAATCGTCCCGTTTTACGCCTTTTTCGGCTTCAGCCAGCCGTCCACGGCGGCTACCAGCGCCTTGCCCCGGCGGCCCAGCAGACGGGGCAGCAGCACACGCGCCATGGCCCATACGCCCGCAAAGTTGTACAGGATGATAACCAGCGTGATCAGCCCCGTCCACAGCCCGTACAGCGGCGGCTCTGCCAGCAGCACAAAGGCTTCAAATACCAGTGCGGCGGCATTCACCAGCACCCGCGCCGGATGGACGTGCATCCCGATCATGCGGCGGGCGTCCACCGCACGCAGGGTGAACACCAGTGCAAGGCCAAGGAAGGACGCATAGGTCGCGCCCACAGGCCCCCACCACTTGATAAAGAAGTAGTTCATGATGCAGTTGCTGATAGCGCCCGCCATCATGGTGACCATGCTCCGCTGCGACTTTTTGGTGACCACATAGACGCTGTTCATGAACTGGTTGAAGCAGCTGCAAGTAGAAGCCAGCACAAGGAACGGTACAAAGTGCCATGCGTAATAATAGTTGGACTTCATGACGTGCATCACCGGGCGGCACAGCCAGATAATGCCCGCCGCACAGCAGAACAGCACGCTGGAATAGGTGCGGAAGATCTGGGTAAAGAACCGCGCACGCCCTTCCTCCTCAGTGACAGCGGAAAGCTGCCACGCGTCGTAGAAGATCAGACCCAGCGTGGTCAGGATGGTGGGCAGGAAGTAGCCGGTGGAAAGCAGGCCACTCCATGCGTTGCCGGTGCGCCCGTCCAGCCCTTCGCACATTTCGCGCACAAAGAACAGGTCGGAGGCGTTGATGATCCAGAAACTGATCTGCGCCGGGATCATGGGCAGCGAGAAGTTGAGCATCTGCCGCCACAGCTTTTTGTTGACGCCCTTCAGCTCCACATAGTTCCACAGCTTGCCGGTGAACAACAGGAACAGCACGCTGGTCAGGTCGCCGCTGATGATGGCCAGCAGGTAGCCGTTGGCGCCCCACTTGAAGCCCACCAGATACAGCACATAGAAGGCCATGGTGGCTACGGTGCACAGCACGCCGTCCACCGCCACCAGCTTGTTCCACTGACGGCTGCGCACAAACTGGGTGCACAGGGTGCGCAGGCAGCTCATGAGCACATAAATGTAGATCAGCAGGCCGTACTGCGCCATATCCGGCAAAAACTGGGTGACCGGCCAGCACAGCACCAGTATGCCAAAGCCGCCCAGAATGGTGAGCAGGCCGTTGGTGAACACCTGTTTTTCGCTGTTGCCCTTGTCCAGACCAAAGCGGATGATGGCGTTGGACATTCCCATAGACACAAAGGGGATGAGCAGGTTTGCGTACTGGCTCAAAATCTTGGACAGACCCAGATCCGAGATCTCCGCCATGGCGTAGGTCAGAAAGGGCTGTACGATCAGGGTGAGCAGCTTGGACGAAAAGCTGGAGATTGCAAAGATCAGGGTATTGCCGGCCAGTTTGGAATATTTATCGCCGGTCTTTTTTTCGTTTTCCAAGGGAACTTCCCTCCGTTTTTACGATAGATTATTTTTTCAGCAGCTCCCGCCGGGCCTTCCAGTCCGGCAGCAGCTTTTCCACTTCTGCCCAGAAGGCCGGGCTGTGGTTCAACTGCAAAAAGTGGCAGTACTCGTGTACTACCACATAGATCTGCGCCGCAGGGGGCTGGTTATACAGCTGCAAAGCAAGGGTGATCTGCCGCTTGCCCGGGCAGCACACGCCCCAGCGGCTGGTCATGCTGCGCACTTTCAGGACAGGCTTCTGCCCGCCCAGCACCCCGGCAAAGGCCGGGTAGACCTTATCGCTCATGGCGGTAAAGTAGGCCAGCGCCGTGGCCTTGTCCGGCAGGTCAGCGTTATCCTTGTTCCGCTTGGTGATGTTCTTCACCCGAGTGTCCCGGATCCACTGGGCGTTTTGCAGCACAAAACGGTCAGCCTGTTCCAGACTGGCCGTCAGGGGGATGCTTACCATCACGGTGCCGTTGTCCCGCACCCGCAGATGCAGCTGCTTTACCTTTTTGCGCACCAGCTCGTACTGGATGCCCTCCACGCTGCGCAGCTGGGCGCACGGCTTTGCCGGCATCTCAGGCCTTGCTCCGCATCAGGCGGCCAAGGGGCAGCTGCGCCAGCACCACGGCGGCAAACAGCAGCACGCAGCCGGAGGATTCCCGGATAGAAAGGTTCTGGTGCAGCAGCAGCCAGCCGCCCAAGGCGCTGAATACGCTTTCCAGACACATGATCAGGCTGGCCACCGCGGGGTTCAGGTCCCGCTGACCTAAGATCTGCAAGGTGTAGGCCACGCCGCTGGACATGATGCCGCAGTACAGGATGGGCCCGGCGAAGGTGACAAACTCCGCCATGGCAGGCTGCTCGAACAAAAACGCCGCCACGGTGCTTTCCACCGACACCACAAAAAACTCCACAAGGCTCAGGCGCACGCCGTCCATCTGCGGGGAGAAATAATCCACCGCCATGATCTGGAAGCTGAACAGCACCGCGCACAAAAGCAGCAGCCAGTCGCTGCTCTGGATGCTGCCAAAGCCGTCCTTCATGCACAGCAGGTACAGCCCCACCACGGCAATGGCCATGCTCACCCACAGCTGTGCGCTGCCCTTGCGGCCCAGAAACAGGCCGAACACCGGCACCAGCACCACATACATGGCGGTCAGAAAGCCCGCCTTTGCGGTGGAGGGGTCCAGCGTGATGCCCAGCTGCTGCGCTGCGCTGGCCAAAAACAGCAGCGTGCCGCACATAAGCCCGGCTTTCAGCAGCAATTTGCGCTCGGCAGCGGTCTTGGGCTTGCCGTCCGGTTTGCCCTGCCGGTGGTGCAAGGCGTCAAACGCCTTGACCGTGGGCAGCAGCACCAGAACCGCCATCCAGCTGCGCCCCGCCAGAAAGGAGAACGCGCCCATGCCGGAACCGGCGCTCTGCGCCACAAAGGCTGTGCCCCAGATCAGGGCGCACAGCATCAGCAGCATTGAATTTTTCGTCTGGTTCGTCATCCGGCAATGCCCTCCACCTTCATCAGACCGTACAGGTAGTACCGGCTGGAATCATAGGAGATGGTCACGCGGTACTGCGCCGCCGGGTCCAGCCCGGAAATGGTGCAGCGGTAGTCGGTGCCATCGGTCTTGACGTAGTAGGTGCTGTCCGGCACATACGCTGCGCCGCCGTCCACCTTTTTCCACAGTGCCACCTTGAACTTCTGGGTGCCCTCGGCGGTGCCGCAGGCCATGATGTTCAAACTGCCGCCCGGCACGGTAAAGTAGCCGGTGTTGCGGCTCCAGATGCCGTTGAACACCGCGTACAGGCAGCCGTCTGCGGTGGCGGTGGCATACTTTGCCGAGGCATCCGCAATGCCCTGAATGATCAGCGGGTCGGTGGTGGCTTCCGCCCAGCGGGTGGTGTCCTCCTCCTGTACTTCCTCAGAGTGGCCGGTCACCTTCTGCGCCACCTTTTTCAGGGTCTCCTTGCAGCCGGTCAGGCTAAGCACCATCACCGCCGCCAGCAGCAGTGCCAAAAGCTGTTTTTTCATCTTCATAGCTTTCCTCATAGAAACAAAGAAACTTTTCTTTTTCGTGCGTCTCTGCCAACGGGCAGATACAGGATAAGTATACCGCATTTTGCCGCTCTGCACAAGATACCTGTGTTTATTTTGTGCGGTTTGCCGCCTGTTTCTGCACAAATTTTCACTTATTCAGCGCCCGCAGTGCTGCGCACTCGGCCTCGGCCAGCGCGGGAGCCTCCGCCCCGAACAGACTGCCGTAGCGGTACAGTGCCCAGCCGCCCGCCGCCTGCTGCCGTAAGTCCTTTACCTGCGCCGCCAGCGCGCTGCCGGTGCTCCAGCCAGACACGCTGTCCGGGTTCGCGCCGCCGTCCCCGGTGCCCACCCGGTACGCACCCAGCCCGAAGTACAGCGCCACATCCCCCGTCCGGGGGTAGCTAAGCCACGCCGGGACGATGTTTTCAAAGGCAAAGCGGGTGCTGCCGGAGTGCAGGGTAAAGCCGTAGCCCCAGTACACCTGCGGGCAGAGGTAGTCGATGACCTTTTCCTCCCCGCCCGCCGCCAGCCATGCGGTCACATCGCTGTACTGCTGGTCAAGGTCGTTGTCCGGGTTGCCCTGCGGGCTGATGCCGAACCGCAGGGTAGGGTCTGCCGCCTTCACGGTGCGGTACACTTTCGCCACCAGCGCGGTAACGTTCTGCCGCCGCCACGCGGCAAGGTCGGCTGCGCCGCTTGCCGCAAACTGCACCGCGTCCACAGCGGCATCGGTGGTGGGGTAAAAGTAATCGTCAAAGTGGATGCCGTCCACCGGGTAGTTCTGCAAAAGCTCTGCCACCCCCTGCACCACATAGTCTGCGGCGGCAGGCACGGCGGGGTTCAGGTACAGCCCCTCCCCGGCGGTGCACAGCCAGTCCGGGTGGGTGTTTGCCAGATTATTCTCTGCCAGATTCGGCGGCATCGCCGCCGAGGAGCGCAGGCGGTAGGGGTTGACCCACGCTTCCACCCCGATGCCCCGGCGGTGCGCCTCGGTAAGAAAGACATCCAGCGGGTCAAAGCCGGGGTCTTTGCCCTGCACTCCGGTGCACAGATGGCTCCACGGGAACAAACTGCTGCGGTACAGCGCGTCCCCGAAGGGGCGCACCTGCGCCAGCACGGTGTTCAGTCCCAGCCCGGCGCAATTGTCCAGCAGCTGCGCTGCCCCGGCGCGGAAGGTGTCCTCGGTGGAGAAATCCAGCAGCGCCCAGTCCAGATAGCTCACCCACACCGCCCGCCACTCCCCGGCGGGCAGGGCGGGGTTGGGCGCCGGGGGCGCATCCTGCCCGGAAGCGGCAGTGTTTTCCGCGTTGCCCTTTTGCCGCAGATACCACCCCGCTGCAGCACAGGCGGCAACGCCTGCCCCGGCCAGAAAGGCTCTGCGGCCAAAGCGGCGTTTCGCCTTGGCTTTAGACGTCCTGCGGCGCTGGGTCACAGGGTCTCCTCCTGCGTCTTATAAAGGGTAAGCCCCGCCCAGCCCCGGGCACAGGTCAGCAGCACGAACATGATATTCGTCCAGAAGGCAAGGCCGCTCATACCCGCATACTTGGTCAGCATCCAGAACACCAGCCGCAGCACCTCGGCGGCGCTCACCAGCTGCAGCTGCCGCTGGATGGGCTTGCCGCGCTCGTACTCTGTTGCCAGCAAAGCAGGCCACACCAGCGCCGAGCAGATATCCCCCGCCCAGCCGCTGGCACCCAGCTTGCTGAGCATCAGCACCACGAACACGCCGGTGTAGTTGCGTTTTTCCCTTGCCGGTGCACCCTTTTGCGCCGCCAGAAACAGCACCGCGATGCCGGTAAGGCAGAACACGATCATTTCCAGCCCGGAAAAATCCATCCCGCCCAGCACGGCAAAGCCGCCCAGCATGGACACCGCCGCTGCAGCCAGCAAAAAGAAATACCATGTCTTGCGCGTAAATTTAAGCTTCATGAGCCCCTCCCCCCGGGCGTTTGCGCCCGGCCTGCAGAAAAATTTAAAAAAGAATTGTAAATATTATAGCACAAACCCCCGCAGGTTGTGTTACAATAAGGAAAACTCTTTTGGGGAGGGTCTTTCCATGAACGCTGTCGTTTCCGTCTGTCTTTTAGCCTGTGCGCTGGGCATCATCGTGTACCTGCTCTCCCGGCGGGAGACAACCCGCCGCAGCCAGTACGGCCCCGCCGGCCTGTCCGAGTTCCGCACCGGCCTTGCGCTGGACGAGTGCTTTGACCGTCTGGACACCTGCAGCGACACCGACCTCTTTGCCTACGAGTGCCGCCGGGAGAACGACGGCAGCTTTCTGCTGCACCTGACGCTGCACCAGCCCAGCCAGCAGCCGCTGGACACCTTGTACACCCTGCGGCTGGACCCCGGCCGCCAGACCGTGGTGACTTTGATCTTTATCCGGGAGGCCTTTGGCTACAAAGAGCCGCTGTTCCCGCCCGCCATGCTGGACGAATTTATGCTGCAAAAGCTGGATGCACACCGCACCAAATGATTTTTGCGGAAAATGCTTTCCTTTTTGCGCAGTTTTTGCTATACTAGTGCGTGTTGCAGCAATGCAGCACCCCTGCGGGCCAGTAGCTCAGCTGGTCAGAGCTGGCGGCTCATAACCGCTTGGTCGCGGGTTCAAGTCCTGCCTGGCCCATACGAAAAAAGACACCCTTTCGGGTGTCTTTTTTCGTATATTAGGGCAGGCGGGACTTGAACAGGGCGGCTCTGACAACGCAGTTGGCAGAGTAAGCAATCAGCCTAGCAGGCTGTTGCTTAGCCCGCGGGTCCCAACCACTAGGAATGTCTACCAAGAAAGATTTCTCCCCATTCGGGTGTCTTTTATTCCCCATCCTCTGCGGGCAGCTGGTTCCACAGGCGGTAGTAGACGCCCTGCTTTTCCAGCAGCTGGGCGTGGGTGCCCTGTTCCACGATGCCCTCCTCGCCCAGCACAAGGATGCGGTCGTAGTCCTTGATGGTGGTCAGGCGGTGGGCGATGGTCAGGGTGGTGCGGCCATGAGCCAGCTTTTCAAGGCTCTGTCCCACAAGGATCTCGCTCTCGTTGTCCAGTGCGCTGGTGGCTTCGTCCAGAATCAGGATGGGCGGGTTCTTCAAAAATACCCGGGCAATGGCGATGCGCTGCTTCTGTCCGCCGGACAGCTTGACGCCGCGCTCGCCCACATAGGTGTCGTAGCCGTCCTTCAGCGCAAGGATGAACTTTTCCGCGCCCGCCAGACGGGCGGCGGCTTCGATCTCCTGCCGGGTAGCGCCGGGCTTGCCGTAGGCGATGTTCTGCGCCACCGTGCCGCTGAACAGGTACACGTCCTGCTGCACAATGCCGATATCCTGCCGCAGGCTCTTTAAGGTGACCCGGCGGATATCCTGCCCGTCAATGAGGATGCGGCCGCTGGTCACCTCGTAAAAGCGGGGGATCAGGTTGCACAGGGTAGTTTTGCCGCCGCCGGAGGCACCCACCAGCGCCAGACGCTCTCCGGCGCGGATGTCCAGACTGACATCATGCAGCACCTTGTTGTGGTCGTCCGGGTACTCAAAGCACACCTTCTCGAACCGGATCTCGCCGGGGCCGGGCTGCAGAGGCACGGCGTCCGGAGCGTCCTTGATAGCCACCGGGGTGTCCATGATCTCGGCAAAGCGCTCGATGCCGGTCATGCCGCGCTGGAACTGCTCGGCAAACTCCACGATGCGCCGGATGGTGGCGATAAGGGTGGTGACGTAGAGCATATAGGCCACCATGTCACCGGCGGTGATCTTACCGTACACCAGCGACAGACCGCCCGCCAGAATGACCACCAGATACATCAATCCGTCAAACAGGCGGGTGGAGGTGTTGAACGCGCCCATGGCGTAGTAGCCAAGGGTCTTGATCTGCTCAAAGGCGCGGTTGCCCTTGGCGAACTTTTCCCGCTCCTCGTCCTCGGCGGCAAAGGCCTTGACCACACCCTGTCCCAGCAGGCTGTCCTCGATGGTGGAGTTCAGCTCGCCGATCTGGACACGCTGCTGGCGGAACCGCGCTCGCAGACGGCCGTTCAGGTACACCGACACCACGCCCATCAGCGGCACACAGGCAAACACTGCCAAGGTCAGCGGGATGCTGGCGCGGCACAGGATGACAAAGGACGCCACGATCTTGATACCCGCGATGAAAAATTCCTCCGGGCAGTGGTGGGCGAACTCGGTCACGTCAAACAAATCGTTGGTGATGCGCCCCATGATGGTGCCCACCTTGGTGTTGTTGTAGTAGGTGTGATCCAGCTGCAGCAGATGGTCAAAGGCATCCCGGCGCATATCCGTCTCGATATGCACGCCCATGATGTGGCCGATGCTGGACATATAGTAGCTGGCTGCGCCGTCGATGATGCGCAGCACAAAGTAGAGCGCCGCCAATTTCAGCACGATGCCCGCCGTCAGGGTGATGCCCACCCCCATGGCAGAGTTGGTGATGATGCTCATGATCTTGGGCAGCACGATATCACACAGGGTGGTCAGTGCTGCGCAGAACAGATCAAGGCACAGCACCATCTTATAGTTTGCCAGATACGGCAGAAAACGCCGGATCAGCGCACCGCTGCTTGCGTGGTGCGCCCCGGGGTCGTTGGTTTTGGTTTTCGGCATGGTTCCTCCGTTTTTGTTGATTTCCATCAGGCTTTTCCGATTCAGGGTGTTGCAGATATTTTTCAGCTGGCTCGCCCTCTCCGTCACGGCTTCGCCGTGCCACCTCTCCCAAAGGGAGAGGCCTTGGCAAAGAGATGAAGTTTGCGTGGACTGCCAAGGGCTCCCACTTTGGGGGAGCTGGCGCGAGAGCGCCTGAGAGGGCGAGGACGCTGCCCTGAAACCGTTTTTATTTCCGCGTTTCTCTTATTTTTTACTGTAATCCCGTTCGCCGTAGATGGCGGTGCCGATGCGCACAAGGGTAGCGCCCTCCCGGATGGCGTTCTCAAAATCGCCGCTCATGCCCATGGAAAGGGTCTGCATCTCCACGTTGCGGTAGCCCCGCTCCCCTGCCCGGACGAACAGCTGATACACCTGTGCCAGATACCGGCGGTTCTGGGCATCGTCATCGTTCACGGGCGGGATGGCCATCAGACCTTTCACCCGGATATGCTCCTGTGCGGCGGCGGTGTCCAGCAGCGGCCAGAGCAGCTCCGGCGCAGCACCGGTCTTGCTCTCCTCCCCGCCGATGTTCACTTCCAGCAGGATATCCTGCACGATGCCGGCCTTGGCGGCTTCCTTCTCGATGGCCAGCAGCAGGTGCTCGCTGTCCACGCTCTGGATCAGGCTTGCCCGCCCCAGCACCTTTTTGATCTTATTGGTCTGCAAGTGGCCGATAAAATGGCTGGGCTTGCCGCAGTAAGCTCCGGCATCGTAGTTTGCGCACAGCTCCTGCACATGGTTTTCGCCAAACACGTCAATGGGCAGGGCGGCACTGGCTGCTATGGTCTGCGCCGTGCGGGTCTTGCAGGCGGCGCACAGCTGCACCGCTGCCGGGTCGCGTCCGGCTTCCCGGGCGGCGGCTGCCATCTTTTCCCGGATCTCTGCCACAGCCTGCCGCATCTCTTCCAAATTCTTTTCTGCCATCTCGCTCAATCCTCCTCGGTATAGCGGGCGCGCTCGCCGCCGATCAGCTTCGGGCGGGTGTAGGCACACAGAATGTTTGCTTCGCCGATCTTAGCAAGGCTCAGCCGCACCGGCACAGCCACCCGCTTCAGGTGCATCCCGATCAGGGTGCCGCCGATATCCATGCCCGCGTTGGCGCGGATCTCTTCCACAGCCACCGGGTCTTTGAAGTTCTTCCAGCAGGTAGTGGCCCAGCTGCCGCCCGCATGGGGACGGGGCACGACGCACACTTCCTCCCAGCCGTACTTCTCTGCGGCTTCCCGCTCAAGGATGATGGCGCGGTTCAGGTGCTCGCAGCACTGGGCTGCCAGCCAGATGCCTTTTTCCGCCAGCACCGGCGCAGCGCCCGCGTACAGCGCCCGGGCGGCTTCTATGCTGGAATCCTTGCCGATGTGACCGCCCACCATCTCACTGGAAGAGCAGCCCACCACGAGCACATCTCCCTTTTTCAGCTTTGCCGCAGCCACCAGCTCGGTCATGGCCTGCCGCGCTTCGGTCTCGATCTGTTTTGCAAATGCTTCGGTCATACAAAAACACCTCGCTTATCGGTTTGCAGCCAGCAGGCTGTTTGCCCCTGCTGCACCGAAATATACTTTACTTTCCACCGGACACACCGCCGCGCAGCTGTCCTGTGCAAGGCCGGTAAAGGTCTGCTCCCAAGCCCCGGTGGCAAGGCTCACTGCTTCGGCGCAGGGGGCGTCTGCCGTGCGCCGGAACAGCCGCTCCTGCGTATTCTGCCCCGCCCGCAGGGCAATGCCCCGCAGCAGGGTACTGTCCGCGTTCTTTTCCAGCCAGCCGCTGCGCGCCCAGCGGTAGCTGATGTACAGCGTGCCGTCCGTGTCTGCCGCCAGCGCACCGGGATAGCCCGGCAGACCGGCAAAGGCGGCAGTGCAGCCCCGTCCCCCGGCGGTCAGCTCCC
>ERZ779850.1816-NODE-1816-length-19296-cov-3.502417_pt1 | contig 19296 bp, 15 predicted proteins | sample MGYA00511249_ERZ779850 | MGnify/ENA primary metagenome ERZ779850 (study PRJEB29588, sample SAMEA2162475) | human gut metagenome | biome: human gut; feature: human-associated habitat; material: faeces | place: Denmark | collected 2008/2010 ...
AAACTGCCGCCACGTAAGGCTCTGCTGAATGGCATCGTCCACATCCTGCCGAATAGCTGTGCGCCATGTGGGCTGGTTGTTTTTCTCAGCCCTCCACTTTTCATATTGCCGCTTTCCTCGCAGTGATTCCGGTGTTTCAATGATGGAAAGCCCATACTTTTGGCAAAGCGTGTCTGAAAGGGCGCGTACCTCAGTGTAATAGCTTTTGCTGTTGCTGTGGTACTTTTTCCCATCCTCCAAGCTGACGGCGCTCCATACAATGTGGTTGTGAGAAAGGATTTGTCAAGGGTAATTTCTGCAGAGCGTTCACAAATAATAAATGTCAAGTTTCTACAGAAGCAGGGGGCTACCGTGTTTTACGGTAACCCCCTGTTGTTTTCCAACTCTTATCGTATCAAATTTCAATAATGCCAATCTTCTTTAAATAGTTGTAAGTTTGATCATAGTATTCAGGATTTCTGGTAACATCTTCAGGATTGCCCTTTGGTACATAAATTATATAACCTTGCCGTGCACGAGTAAGCAAAACTCGATAAGAATTTTTCTGATAATTCTGAGCAATTGGATTATTAACCCTTGACCAAGAAGATCCAGCAAAATTATTGTATGTGAATTTACCATCCAAGTACCTGTAGTCCGCTTCCCATACAACAACGGCGTAGTCAATTTCCAACCCCTGAATCTTAAATTCCGATGCCGCAACTTCCATAAAGTATGAAGAGTTCACATCATCTTTCCCATTCAAAAACCATTTTTCAATCTCAATATCTTTGGGAACTGTGACACCATCTGCACGCAGCCGCTTAGCACCTGAACTCGCAATAATTCCATATCGTTCTGTGCCATGACTTATATTTCGCACCCATTCTTTAGCCGTCTGAAGATTTCTCGTTAAAAGAATTGGATACCGCATTTTGTTGGTAGCTGAGTCAGCTTGGATGATTTTCGGATAAAGTTCCTTTGCAGTTGCTTCATCTCCATCGATTATCGCCTTTGCAAAAGCAGAAACAAGCTCACTTCTAAAGCTTCTCATAGAAACCGACAGATGAAGTTCACGGCACTTATGAACTTCTGCATTGGAAAGGAGTTCATCAATCGAACTATTTCCAACATATTCATAGCCTGCCATACGGTCTGAGCAAAACACCTTCCAGGAAGGAAAATGCTCATTTATTGCATTAAACCATTCTGCAATTCCTGCTTCCCCATCATGTATTTCCTGCCCTCCGCCAACTAAACATACAATAACCGCCCAATCTTTGTGCCTGTTCATATACTCAATAAGGCATTCTGGCTCGGACATATTAAAGTGGGATTGTCCCTTTTTTGTCCGCATGAACTTACTTAACTGCTCCTTTTTCCAAGCCCGCTGAGCTTCATCAAAAATCGCAATCTTGTCGATAGGTGCTGGATGTCCCTCCAAAAGTGAATCATCCCTAAACCAATGTATCATCTGAATAAAACTCTTTGTTTCAGAAAAGATGCCGCTTTTTGTAATATTATACTCACAGTTGGTACAGTTTCTGTTCAAATCTCTGGCCTTACAGTCTGTACAATACATTTTTTTCTTTTCTACTTGATCTCGAGTCAATGCCTCTCTTAAAACAGTAACCAAAGGTTCATTTCCCGAAAGAAACACGGCATGTTCTTCGTCTCCTTCTTGAAAATGATGTCGCCTATTCGCTATGTTCAGTCCTACCAAAGTTTTTCCGGCACCCGGTACTCCTGTAACGAAACAGATCGATTTCCAATGATTTTTCTTGCTGTCTTCAACGATTTTATCAATCCGCGCAGTTGTAACTGCAATATCATTCTCATCGCTTTCTTTATAGGAAATTTCTCGTACATCATGCCCAGAGTATAAGGCTTGTGCCGCCTCAATAATAGTTGGGGTTGGTTTATACACGGAATTGAACCATTGCACCGGATCGACAGCAGTTCCATTATCATAGTTATGAACTACATTGAGAATTTCTCCTACAAGTGTACTTTCACAGCAAAGAATAGGTGATGAAATTCCATTATCTATACTGATTGCATTGGTATTCGCAGATGCCTCTGTACATACTAAAAACGGAAATAAATGTGCTGTGTGACTGGCTTCATGAAAGTTATGCAAATCCAAAGCGTAATCTACAACTTGATCAACGGCACTTTTAGGGTATGCAGTCTCAAACACTTTAAATTCCAACAAAATAACACAGCTTCGAATGATTAAAACTGCATCAATACGTTTTCCCATTCGAGGAATAGAATATTCAAGCGCAATATGTCCTTCTTTAAGCTGGAGCATGACATCTTTTAAAATTCGAACTTCTTCGTTCCATGCCTGCTCTTGCTGTACTGTTAGATCAAACTGGAGAGAGTTATGTACCAGTTCATGGTAGATTTCAGCTTCACTCGCTAATAGAAATTTTTCACAGCTTCCATGATAGTACGCTCTTGGGATTGTGTCTCTATTTTTTCTATCCGAGTTCCACATGGCTACTCTCCTTTGATTTCTTTAATTAGCCGCTCCAGTCGGTCTTCACGCACATTCTTTTTTAGTTCGCATTCCCAAATAATCAGTACCTTCCAACCCATGTCTATAAGCTTCTTGTGGTTCTGCTTATCCCGTTCAACGTTCCGATTTATTTTGGGTATCCAATATTCAGTATTAGAAGAGGGCAAAACAAACCTCCCACAGTCATGTTTATGCCAAAAACAGCCATTTACTAAAATCACGGTATGATATTTAGGCAAAACAATATCAGGGCATCCCGGCAAGGTTCGAACATTTTTTCTATATCGAAAGCCTTTAGAAAACAGATACTTCCTGACAATCTCTTCTGGCTTTGAATTCGTGCTTCGAATATGTGACATATTTTTGCTGCGAACTTCTTTTGAATGATTATCAGCCATTTTCTTGTTCTGCCTCACGAAGTTTTTTACCTAAAGTTGCCGCAAGCTGCTTAGCAATCGCCTTTGCCATAATTGGAGGTACGGCATTTCCTACCTGCTGGTATTGTTTATCTTTAGATCCGCAAAATACAAAGCTATCAGGGAAGGTCTGCAACCGGGCTGCTTCTCGGATACTGATTGCCCGATCCAGGGCAGGATGAATCCACATAGACTTTCGAACATTAAGCACTGTTCCGCTTGGTTCATTATAGTTCAATCGCAAATAAATCGTATTTTGAGTCCTTTTCGCATCGGTATAGGTATTGGTTTTGAGTGATTCTTCCAAACTATGGAAATTTTCTCCTTGATGCAGTGCTTTGAATCTTGCCATTGCTACATCAGTCGTTTTAGTAATGATATGGTTCTTCAGAATATCCGAATCTCTCAGTTGCTGTGCTACTGAACTCAACTGCTCCTTATGTTCCAGCGGAATTCCTTCCTCATCGTCTGCCAAATCATATACAGGCGGAACATCTTCCAAATCATAAATTGCATCATGAACAGTTTTATAATGTCCATCTTTAATCTTTCTGGAAGGCAGAAACACCACAGCGGAAATACTTTTCTTAATCCCCATAACAACAAAGCGTTCTCTTTTCTGGGGCGCTCCAAAATCTGCGGCACACAAAACACCGCTATTGATCGCATATCCATCTTCTCCAGATGTAAGAATACCTTTTAGATAATCAAAAACCGCAAATGATCGAATATTTGCCAGGAGACCGTCTTTTTCTGTACATTCATATGAATCCACATGGATATGGTTATCAAAGATTTCCTTTGCTTTACTTAGCATGCGTTGAATCATAATCGCAGGCTCAATTAAGGTATGAATTCTATCCGCTTCAAGAATGCCATCAAAATAATCCATAATCGCCTGAAATGCTTCTCTGGATTTCTGCGCAATGTAATTGTCTGCATCGTCTTCAATATAGGCTTGAGCGATTTCGGTAAGCTTGCGCCGGTGTTTTTCCAAAGATTTTTTCATCTTATCAGCGTTTTTTTCACCTTTGAAGATGATATTCAGTTCTCGATAGTGATTTTCAGGCCAAAGTCTCTGTTGGAGCAATTCCAAGTTTTGAACTATCTCCAATGCACCATCAAACACAAATTCTGAGCTCAGCAAATGCAACGGCGTGTTTTTATTCGGGATCTGATACTCTTCCACAATATCCAGATCTGTTTCCTCCATGTAAAACCGATGAACGTCAGATCGAAGCATACTAACATTTTCCATGACAAACGCCTTTGGCTGCAGCTCTCTAATTGCTCGAATATACTGCTTTACCAGCATATTATTCTGGCTGATTGCATGGTTTTTCTGCCGATTTGCATTTGAAAACCCTTGGCAGGGAGGACCTCCAATGACAACGTCAATGGCTCCGTGTCTCCTCTGTATATCCGCATAATCTGCGCCGCATACATCTCCTTGCAGCTCGACAGTCGGATGGTTGCGATGATAAGTTGCCTGCATGTGCGGTTCCCGCTCGAAAGCAACCTTTATCTCATATTTTCCTGTCTGCACGAAACCCAAGCTCAATCCACCGGCCCCTGCAAACAGATCCACTACTGAATATGGCATTTTTCTAAATCTCCCGCTTTTTCATTTTTGCTTCATAACGGCTCTGAAGCAGTTCCCAGCAATCTTCCTTTTTGCACCACTGTCCAATATTTACGCCAGGAACTGTAGGATTCTGAAAATGTTCCCATACAAAATAGGCCAATTCTTCTATGACCCTTGCCGTCTCCGCATTGATTGTCTGGTTATTCCAGATTTCCTGCGGGTTGATTAAACCTGAATGATATTTTCCAATTAGTGCCACGGTATAATAGTCTTGCTGAGCTTTAAAACCGCCAAATTTTAAATTCTTGATGATTTCATCACAGCTATTGAACAATATCACCTTAGAAATCATGTCAATGTAGCTCTGTTCAGATGGCTCAGGGAATTCACCCTTGGAGACCATATCCGAGAAATAGACAAAGCTGGTTTCCAGACCTTTGCTGACAATATACGGATAGCCCTGATAAGCCATCACACATTTGGCTGCTACAGTTTTAGAAATGCAGCGATTCTTCGGGCAACGGCTCTTGAATTCCTTTTTAGCCGCTGCGGTTGGCTGCCGACTCAATTCAACTAAATACTGTCCTCTGGCTCTCTCATAGAACCAATAGTCTGTCGATTTTCCCCTTGCCACAGGGATCGGTGTTGCCCTAGATAGACGTTCCATCTTTACATGGTATGCATCATTGGCATTGAAGTCAGACATATTGATTTTATTTTGACTATTTGCGTACTTAGAAATATTATGAATAATATCCTCGGCTTGGTCTTTTTTTTTGATAACAGACAGCTTAATCTGCACATTTACCTGATCCAGAGGAAGTTTTGACTTATAGGCATTGTAAATCGATGCTGTAGTTTGACCGCCATTAACAATCTGCCAGCCGGTGATTTCTGTAATGGTTACAACATCTCCGCTGCTATGACTTTCATCAATGTCAATACCATCCGCAACAGTTGAAATACCGTTGTTGTAGGCCATAAACATTTGAGGTTCGCTGGCTAACGATGCCTTAATTCCTTTGTTGACCTTACCTGTTGCCTGCAGAAAAGAACGGACATTCTTTTGGATTAGATCTTGACCCTCGGCTTCATAAATCCGTGCTAACAGCTCACCGGAAATGACACCAATATAGCAGTCATAGATTTCATTATCGCCTCTCACTTTAATTAGAGGCAAAGATGCACCATACTTTTTCTTCAGTTTTACAACAAGCTGGCGCTCCACTGCAGCACCACCAAGAACACTTTGATACAGTCGTTCAATATCCCAAACATCGAAGCGAATAGTGACCTTTCCATGACGAGTGTCTTCCGGAATATATCGAATCGTTTCATCATTGGTCAGCAAAATGATATTAACTGTTTCAATATCCTCTTTATGACCTTTGATAAACTCATACGCTTGGTAACCATCACTGGATTCTTCTAAGGCCTCAAACGAGTCAGTGCCGCAAGTTTTATAGAATTTCAAGGCTTTTTTCAAAAGCCTGTCAATTTCAGTTTTCTTCACCTTTTCCGGCTGCGGTTTAGCCTGATACTTGCTCACAAGCAGGGTAAGCGAATGGAAATACTCACTGAACGCATAGCCGTCCAGTTTCATATTCTCCCCATCCTTTTTGAAGTCCACCAACGTACAGTCCGAAACAAGAGTTTCTCCCGCTTCCGTTAGGTAGGACAGAAACAACGCTTTGAAAGCCGTATTTATAGAAATAGGGCCGTTCTCTTTCACATACCCAAGAACTTCATCTCGAAATTCTTCATAGAATTCGAGAATTTTCTCGTTTACCACAATGAGGACCCTCCCTTCAAAATTTCAAATACGGATTTTATATCTTGGGCATACGGCATACAAAGCATGATGCTGACTCGGTATGTAAGATCCGAAACGCCCAGTGGTACTGTTTCTTTCGTGATTTTTGGAAAATTATCATCTACTGCAAAGCAATAAATATCTCTCTGATAGTAGCCAACAGTATAACTATCTGCAGCTTCATCAAAATAGCCGTATCTCTTTAATTTTTCGTCAAACTTCTGCAGAAGCGATACATCTTCACACAACCTACCGCGAATGGCAGCAATTCGTTCCGGCAGTTTTTCACCCCCGCTATGACTTCTGCGAAGCGCATAGAAGCGCATGAATAATTTTCCTGGGATATCACCCTTATCCAGCTGGTATTCACTACTGATACTCGCAAAATAGGGAGCCTGCGCAGAGGTGGTCTTCACTTCAACTGCATGAGGGCCAAAGTAGAAATCATGGGTTTCATCTTCACTGCCAGCCCAATGCGAAACAGCTCCTACTCCTTGTGAATCCAAGCACTCACTCAAAAACAGCAACTCGCCAAAGAGTCCCTGCTGACGTTCTTCAGGCATCAGCAGTTCTTTATCAGCAGCAAAAAACTCCTTCCATTTCGTTAGAACCGTGATGATGACAGATAAGGATTCCTCGATGTTTTCTGCTGCTTCCAACTGGCTTCTCAAGTCTTCAACAACAATTTCAAAAATATCACTGGCACTATTTGGCAGCTGAGAAAGACCAACAAAAGGCGTATCAATTCCATATGCTGGCAGTGTAGCTGTTTCAATTTCAACGCCTTTCCAGTGCGGAAATCTGCTCTTAGGAGCTTCTGAAGTCACAGATAAAAACGTTGAGCGCATTCTTGTGGCAATGTTGACTGCAAAGGCAATCATAATGCCATTGTCAAACTTCACCAGCCTCATCGCAAAGGGGGAAGTCTGACCTGTCCCTGAAAATATGTCGGACAATATTTCGTTGTAAATATCAGCCGTAAAACTCATTGCTGTCTTTCTCCAATGCAATATCATTCATCCGATAGGATTTGAGGTCACCCTTTCCCTTTCGATCAGGGAATACCGCAGCAAATCCAAAGGGAGGCTTGTGGTCCCCACGTTCATCAGTCAGCCTTCCTGCTTTCCCAATAGGGTACAGAATCAAAAATCCATTTGTGAATGGTCTTGTTTCTCTGCGAATAATTTCATTAATTTTTGTCTTAGAAGGATCATTTTTATATTTTTCTTTCAGCTCCAGAACCCGCTTATATGTATCGTTATCATAATCCATATACTCATGATCTGCAGATGTCATAGTATGGATAGAGGCGGTTGTTGCTGAGAAATCCACACCTGTACCCTCTTTTCTGAGAATACCTCCTCCTACTCCCTGCAAATCAGCAATATCGAATTTTTCTCCATTATCCATATTTATCAGACAAACGGTCCACGATTTAACTCCACCAATTCCATCCGCATTCATGGTACGGATATAATCTGCCATATATTTGCTGTTTGCTCTGGTCGCAGTTTTAGATGTTTCATAACTTTCAAAAAAGTTGGCAATATCATGGGCAGATACATTTTGATAGAAGAAATGCTCACCGGGAGCTTTTCTTCCAAGTATCTGCTGATATTGCTCCGCTGTTATACGGCAGCCCTTAATCGCATACAGAAGGTCTTCGACAGCTTCAAAGTTTCTGTCATACTGCTCACCATCAATGTCAAAAACACGAGTTTGACTCAGCTTGCCGCTGAAATCCCACTTAAACTCCTGACCCGTTCTCATCTTATTCCAACTGGTAATTTCCAACGTCGGATGAGATGCTACCCGCAGACCAAAGTCCTTTGGAGTCTGAACTACGCTATTCATAAAGTCAAATTGCGCCGCAAGATCTTCGGTAGCCATAGAAATGTGGGAAAAGCTTGCATGGAGAGTGGGCGTAGTAAACAACCTGCAGGCATCCAGGTATCCCGGACGGAAGCCGAACCATCGTCCCATCTGCATAAGGGTATCGTATGTATTAGAGCTGCGGGTAAAATAGCTCACTGTCAGTCCTTCCAGTGTCAAGCCTCTGGAGAGTTTGTCGCCGCCAATGACAATGACATTGAATGGTTTTCCTTCATGGTTTTTGTAAAGAAGAACATCATCGCTCTTACCATTGACACTATATACACTGATTTCCTTGTCAGCGATCAGGCGTTTAGCTTCAGACCAGATGCAGTCCCAGCTAACATTATCACACCCAGACATATATTTGCTGAACTGCGCCCTCATTTTGCTGGTTGTAGGAACATAGTCTTCTTCCCAAATCGACTTAAGCTCACTTTCAATGATGGGATCACCATAGCGAATATGGTTCTCAATCTCTTCTTTAAAATATTTCAGAACCTTTTGTTTAACCTTATTTTGCTGGTCAACGAAGCGGACAATATGGATTAGCATCGTATTTGGTTTGTTCCTTTGTCCTCTGCAGTTCCTAAGTGCAGTAGACAAAAGGAAGTATTTCACAGCCAGTTTAAGCTCCTTGGGAAGTTCTCCGACTGGATCGGTAGATTTTGTACCTCTGCCAAGATACGTTGCCCCGTCCACAATTTTCCGGTAAAGCGGCATCGCAGGAATATCTTCGTTACTTCCTAATCCAAAGAATTCCCTTGCGCCAATATACTGATCCGCTCTTGGAGATCTGTATATAAAATCTCTGGGGAAAAGGTCTGTTCCGTATTTTTCATCGTCGATGTGGGGAGGAATAAAAATATTCGCAAAAGGTGTAGCAGTATAGCCGATATAGGAACGGCATTCAAATACACCAAGCAACTCTCGAATCAATCCATTGATAGTTGTAGGATTATAATCATCCAAAACATTTCCTTCATCGTCATAGCTTTCTTTCGTGTTGATAGAAGCCTGATCCGCCTCATCATCAATAATGAGTGCAGGATATTTTGCTGGGATTTTCTTCTTTCCGCCTATAATTTCTGCACAATGATTTTTACGGAAGAACCGCAGGATTTTGCGCAGAACCGAGGCATTCTTTTTTGTAACAATCATGAACGGCGGCATCATAGATACGCCTTCCGTCTTTTTATTGACATCACCTTTTTCGTCTCGTGTCGTAATCGACTGGACAACAGTTTCGACCTGGTTGTGAGGACCTACTCCAACACCGATCACATTGCGCTCTCGGGTCATATCTCCGATACTTTCCAGACTTGTTTCGTATCCCAGAACTTCTTCATCGATACGGGACTGAGTCTGGCTGCGAAGGCTGTTATGGATGCCGGACAGCACAATCACAATACGATATCCTGCATCGTAGGCCTTATTGATCATCCCGATGTAATGTGCCGTTTTACCAGATTGAACATATCCGAACACCATGCCCATTCGTTCACCAGCTACACCCTTACGAGGATTGGTCAAAGCATTCATAATCTCATCCGTAGATGAATTAATATCTTCTACTGCTGTAATGCTCCAAGAGGGCTTCCTCAGCAGATAGTCATAGTAACGGCTCCAATATTCCGGTTTAAATTTCGGATCTTGTTTAAGCTCATCCCACCAAGTCTTATCTTCCAAATTTGGGTCACACACGCCAATAGAAGGCTCTGTGTAAGCGGTCACTTCACTGAACAGGAATTTTTTAAAACATTCCATATCAGAAATCATATTTAAACCGCCAAATTTTGCTGCTGTTTTCTCGACTGCTGCCGCAATAGTTATATGTTCTTCTTTTACAAGCTTCTCGCAAAGCCAATATCCGCTCTTATACAAACCGACTTCAATATCACTCAATTCTTTCGGCGTATTAATCATCGTGCTTCCTCCACCAGTCTGATAATCTCCTCTCGGAGATGTCTATAATTAGCCATGTCCAACAGCGTAGACTGCGTTTCTTCTTTGGTAAATCCCTGCGACAAGAAGACCATAATCATATCTTTCAATTCTTTGATTTGTACCTGATATTCCAAAGAGGTCTTATCAGACTCTCCACCAACTTTTCCTTTCTGCAGAGAATCTGTTACTCCGGACTGCATAAACGGTGCGAAATTCTCAACCAGAGCGAGATATGCTGATAAAGTTGATTTACCCTGGTCGTCCAACTGCTTCTTGATATTATTCAGCAGAGAATGTTTTCTGTTAATATGAAACGAATATCGACCATTCTTTTTTCGCTGCTCCCATACATAATCCAGGTTGGGAGTGCTGACATTAGACTTCGAGTAACTGCCACGTGAATTGTATACACGAGCTGAAGTTTCAGTACAAAGATCAATCTCTCTTTCAACTGATTCCCTGACATAACTGGGCAGAGAAGCTGTTGACTTCTTAATATCAATTTTCCAGTCCTCATCACTGGCTGATGTAATATCAATCTTAATGCGAGCCAAATTGTATGCGGGTTCTTTCTTTATGTAGTCAAACCATGTTCCGCAGATAATCAGGCGTCTGTTTCTGTAAACATAAATACCCTGATGATAATTCCATCCTTTGGGTCCGCCTGCTGCCTGATAATCATCATCGGTTGCAAATTTCGTTTTATGTGGCAGAACGTAAGGCTGAATCGTCACCTCTGCACAGCCATTATCTGAGAAAATTGATTCTTCCGGCAGTTCCTGAGTTGCACTATTTTCTAAAATAAATGGATTCCATGCTTTAATTGGAGTGCCATTTAATTCCAGAATGAGATTATCTTCTTCAATAAATCGATGGAATGTAAGTGCCAAATGTTTTTCCGTTTTGCTTGCAATCCTATAAAATTTATTCTGGGCTTTTTTTCGTCGTCGATATCAATCACTCGATCAAGGTTTTCAATAATTACAATCGTACCCTGCTCACCCATCTGAGATGAAAATTCAGAAATTTCGCTTTCGTCTCGGATAATCAAGTTCCAGCCAATCTCCGGAATCTGGTCCAGATCCCAAGATGCATTGCTTACAGCAAAATTCGACTTTGTTACAACTGTTAGCTTTTTCCCCAGAGAAAATGCTGCTGTCTTCATACCCATACCAAATCGTCCCAAATCATCTTTGGCTCGGATTTTGCTGGGATCAGAAGACCCTATACGCATATTCTCAATTAGGTCCTTTTCACTCATACCAAAACCATCATCAGCAATGACAATTCGTTTCTTTTCCCAGTCAAATTGGATGTTGATTTTATGGGCCTGAGCTGAAATACAGTTGTCCACAATATCCGCAATCGCAGTTTCCTCGTTATACCCTACAGAACGCAGGGAGGCCAGCAGCAATCGTGCTTCTGGAATGGATTCAATTTTATCCGTCACACTATACCTCCTCTGTCAATTGGGCCATGTACCGCTTTTTATGTACTTTCCAGACTTCACTCTTGCATCTTTGGGTTTTTCAGCATCCGCAGGAATTACCCATGAATATCCTATTTTAACAGCACCGGAAATACGATTTTCAACACAAAGTACCCTGTATCCGACGAACAGAAATTCCCCATTTCTCGGAAATCTGTCGAATTAAACAATTCAATCAATCATCACAGCAAGTCATTTTTCTGTATCGAAACATATATCATCAATTATTTTTACCTTATTCCTTAATTTCTTTTCCTACATCTTCATTCGGAACAAATATGAAATATCATCAATTAAACATTTAAGCTTTTACAAATATGTTCAGGCATGTTATAGCAGCATTTCATCGGGACGCATCTTAATGGTAGTCTATAGATTAGTTTTATCAGATTCTTATCGACAAGGAGTTCTCACTTCTCATAATCAATGATTATATAAAGTTGTGCTTCCAAATTCAATCCAATACAACACTTTTATATTCAGATGCGTCCATATTTCCGCGCAGAACACATGCTGCATCCCAAATCTGCTTCTCAAATCCAATATTCGCAGAGGCCTGAGCTTTTTCCATATCTGTACTCCTTCAAATTTAATCAAATAGCTTCAATAGTCTGTTTCATTATACCATGTCATCCATCCAAAATCGACAATTCATCTGGACTTTTTCAGATACATCATTCCAAAAAGTCACTTTCTCTGTTTTCCCCTCATCCTCTTTTTCGGCAGCTGCTCCTTCCTCAATTCCGACTGCATCAGCACCTCTTTGAACGAGCGTTGCTGCACTTCCGTCAGTTTATTCCACTTGATTTTCCATTTCGCCATCAGCATGGCTATCGTTCGGTCAATCCAGATTTCATCATCGGGGACATTCTGTTCTTTCTGTTCGCGGGCAATGTCCGCTTCCCGAATCAGCTGCTGAACGTATTTCTCGATTTCTTCGAGTTGCCGGCTTCCCTCGCTTCTTTCAGCGTACTTGTCCCGCAGGAAGCGCAGGATTGGTCGCAGGTCGTTTTTGATTTTCATCTCAAAATACTCGTCCTCGTCAATCTGCGCTTCCTTAAACGTCAGGATCTGGGCATTTGAATCCTCACTGATGTTCGTCTCCTTGATAATTTTCATGCGGACGGCTTCAAACAGCATATCAATCGCCCGAATCGCGTTTCTCGCTTCACCGTCCACCATGATTTCCATATCCATCAGTAATTTCGGAAAATCCGGATGCGTCGCCATTTCGCAAAGCAGTCGGTTGTTGATTTTTCCGCTTTTGAGCAGCTCCGCCATCTCACTGCTAATGTTCAGATCATAAATATCTCCCTGCATCGGGTTTTCGAGTGCTGACAACCCCAGCAGGTAATCCGTCGAAACGCTATAGAATTTCGCCAACGTGACCAGTGCAAATTGACTGACCTCTTTGCTTTCGTTTGTCTCATAATTGCTCAACGCCGAACGCGAAAGCCCAGTTCGTTCCGCCAATTCGTCCAGCGTAAGCCCGTGTCTGTCCCGCAGTATCTTTAATTTTTCAGAAATCGGCATCGTCTCAAGCATTTCTTTTTTCCCCTCATCATTTTTTCATATTTTTCAATTTGGATAACCGCTTCAAGAGCGTGGATTTTTTGCGATTTTGCGAATTTATCCATCGTTTAGGAATCATCTGTTATTTTTCTTGCTTTTGTGGTATGATCTGCTCGTCGATCGACAGAACCCGACGGAACGGAAGGGCGCACTTCTATACATCCTTCGGATGTATCTTCGTGCTTTACGCTCGGTTTTCCTCTTTGCCCTGCTCCCGCAATGCAAGAGACTTTGCGCAGCGTTGCTGCGTCCAAGAGGGCTGCCCCCTCTTGCGGCGCTCTGCGCCTATCCCCCGCGTACTTTGCATCAGCCACGATCTGCAAGCAGATCCCGCCTGCCGCAAAGTTTTTGAATCCTTCCGCAGCCGTTTTTCTCATTCGTTTTTCAGAAAGGAATCCACACGCCATGAACAAAACGCCATCTTCCCACATCGAACCGAATCAAAAACTGCATAATTTTGAGCAGGAAAAAGCGCAAGCCGAGCATCGCAGCCAGCGTCTCCAAAACCGCGAACGCTATCTAAGCGAAGGCACACGGAAAAAGCGTACCCATCATCTTTGCAACATGGGCGGCGCACTTGAAGCCCTCTGCCCGCAGGTTGCCGCATTGAATAAAGCCGATTTTTACCGCGTCATGGAACGCATCTTTGCGCTTTCCGAAGTGCAGGACACTCTCCTAGATATGACGCTTGAAGATGATGAGGATGATATCGAAAACATCCGCTTTGCCTTCGCCGATGAAAACCAAATTGCGCATGATCCGCGTGGTATTCCATCGTTTGAACAAAGCTGATGGCACTGTATCATTTCTCCGTTTCTCAAATCAAGCGAAGCGCAGGACAGAGTGCCCTTGCTGCCGCAGCGTATCGCGCAGGCGAACGCCTGTACAGCGAATATTACGACGAAATCAGCGACTACACACGCAAGGGCGGCGTTCTCCATACTGAAATTCTGCTGCCCGCTCATGCTCCGGAGTGCTTCCGTGACCGAGCAACACTCTGGAACGCCGTAGAAGCCACAGAGCGCCATCCCAAAGCGCAGCTCGCATACAGTTTTGACATCGCGCTGCAAAACGAACTTTCACTGAACGAAAATATCGAACTGGCTCGCGCTTTCGTGCAAAAAGAATTTGTGGATCGCGGAATGATCGCCGACCTTGCCATTCATTCTCCCGACAAGGCCGGCGGCATTCCCAATCCCCACATGCACGTCATGACCACCATGCGTCCATTGAATCCTGACGGCAGTTTTGCGCCCAAGCAGCGTCGCGAATACGTGCTGGATGTCAGCGGAAACCGCATCCGCGGTTCAGACGGTCGCTGCCGTTTCAATGCCGTCCATACCACCGATTGGCATTCTCCCGAAAGGCTCGAATCGTGGCGCACCGCGTGGTGCAACGCCGTCAATGCCAAGTTTGAAGAAAAGGGAATTCCTTCGCGCATCGACCACCGTTCTTATGCGCGGCAATGCGTCGAACAAATTCCAACCGTTCACGAGGGACCCAACGTTCGCAAGCTGGAGCAGAAGGGCATCCGCACGGAAAAAGGTGAGTTGAACCGCTGGATTCGCTCCACAAACAGGCTGACACGCGCGTTAAAGGCACAGATCGAGAAGCTGACCGAATGGATCAACGCTCTCCGCTCCGAGCCGGAAGCCTCTAAAACGCCCACGCTTTGGGCATTGGTCAGCGAAGCACAGCAGCGGCGCTATGCTCAGGCATGGAGCCAAAAAGGAAAAGTCCGCGACCTCAAGCAATTTGCCGAAACCGTCAATTTTCTGCAAGCCCATCAACTTTTCACCCTTGAAGACCTTTCCGCCCGGCTCTCCCAAACCCGTTCTGCCTTTCATCAGTTGAGCGATGCGCTTCATTCCACTTCTTCCCGAATCCGCGAATTGGAAGCGCTCATTCGTCAGGCAGACATCTACACCAAGAATAAGCCGATTTATGAAAACCTGAACGCGATTCACTGGAAAAGCCGGCGAGACGCTTACGCACAGGAACACGACGTTGAACTCCGGTTGTTCTATGCTGCACGCCGCATTCTCAAAGAAAAACTGGGCGACAAACCGCCGACAGTCAAGGTTTGGAAAGAAGAACTGGAAACCCTTCGGCAAAGTTACGCCGAACAAGCCCCGCGCCTGATTCCCCTTCGCGACGAGCTGCTGAAGCTCTCACAAGTGCAGCACAATGTTGATCTTCTTCTCCGTGAACGAGAAGAACGGCATCATCCCGAAATATCCAGATAAGGAGGTTCCCATGCCCGACTCCGTTCCCATGATCCGCATGAGCGACGTACAACAAACCGCCGTTCACTGGCTCTGGTATCCATACATCCCCTTCGGCAAGCTGACCATCCTGCAAGGCAATCCCGGCGAGGGCAAGACCTATTTCGCCATGTATCTCACAGCCGCCTGCACCAACCGTCAACAGCTTCCAAACGGTGAGCTGCTTGAACCCTTCAACGTGATCTATCAGACGGCGGAGGACGGTCTCGGCGATACCGTCAAGCCCCGCTTAATCGAAGCAGGTGCCGATCTTGACCGCGTGTTGGTCATTGACGACCGCGAATCCATGCTCACATTGACAGACAAACGCATTGAGCGTGCCATTCGCGAAAATCAAGCCAAGCTGTTGATTATCGACCCGATTCAGGCGTTTCTGGGCGCTCAGATCGATATGAACCGCGCCAATGAAGTGCGCCCGATCTTCCGCGCACTGGGTGAAATTGCCGAAGCCCACGACTGCGCTATTTTGATGATCGGTTATCTCAACAAAGCATCCGGCTCACAAAGCACCTATCGCGGGCTTGGTTCCATCGACATGACTGCTGCTGTGCGCAGTCTCCTGTTCATCGGCAAGGTCAGGGACGACCCCACCACGCGGGTGCTGACGCATGAGAAAAGCTCGCTGGCACCTCCGGGCAAGTCATTGGCTTTCTCGCTCGGCGATGCGGACGGTTTTCGCTGGCTCGGCGAATATCAGCTCACCGCCGACGAGCTGCTTTCCGGCTCGGAACACACGCCCACAAAGGTTGAGCGTGCCGAAAAGCTCATTCTCTCCTTACTTGAAAACGGGCGCGTCTGTCCCAGCAGCGTCATCGACAAAGCCGCGCAGGAGCAGGGCATTTCCCCGCGTACCGTCCGTTCCGCCAAGCGAAACCTCGCATCCAAGCTGTACGTCGTCCGCGACGGAACACAGTGGATGGTGAGTCTGCTCTCTTAGCCCTTTTCCTCAAGTGGCAAAGCGGCTCTAAGCCCTTTTAGCCTGCCACTTCGCCACTTGAATTGTTTTTCTCTATGAAAGGAGTCCCATGACAACGATTCAGGGCTTCACGCCGCCCCCAAACCATGCTACAATGGGCATGGAATCCACGATCCTTGACAACCTCACACCTGCCCCGTCAGACATGTCTGGACAAGGAGAACCGGATATGTCTGCAAAACTCAAACAACGAGCGGTCATCAACGGGAAGGTCTTCTGGCTGACCGGCTCAACGCAACAGGAACTCTTTCAATCGTATCTGTCCCACGCCATCACGGAGGGCGTTGTCGTTCCGCCGGATGAAAACGGGCAGCATCGCAAAGACGGATTAAGTACACGCTTTTCGGATATTGCCGAGCGTTGGTTTACACTCTACAAAGTCGGCAAGGTTCGTGAAACCACGCTAACCGGCTATGAAAGCTATCTCAAACGCCACGTTCTGCCATATTTCGGCGAAATGGATGTGCGGGATATCTCCATCGACGACGTGCAGCTCTTTCTCAACAGCAAAGAATCCCTCTCCAAGAAGACGATTGACGAAATCTGGCTGGTCGTCCGCATGGTGCTTGACGTCGCCTTTGAAGATGGGCTGATTCCCAGCAATCCGTCCAAATCCAAGCGGCTGCGCAACCCCTCCAAGAAAAAGAGCACACGTCTCCCGCTGACCACAAAGGAAGCCGAAGACATCGAGGCGCATTTGCCGGATATACCCAAGCTGCTTGACCGCCGCTATGTGGCGCTGCTGCTCTACTGCCCGGCACGCAGCGAGGATATCCGCGGCATCCGCATGAAGGACATTGATCCGCATAAAATGCTGATCCGTATCGAGCGCAGCGTCACCTATGCCAAAGCGAAAACCATCATCGGCGATCCGAAAACGGAAGCGGGCTTTCGCCACATGCTGATGCTTCCCAAGCTGTGGGATGTTCTCGCGCTCACACCGGAGGAAATGCACGATCCCGACGCTTATCTGCTGCACATGCGCGATGATACGCATCAGCCGCTCACCTTTCAGGCAAATCGCCGCCTGTGGGAGCGCGTTTGCGCAGCAATCAACGTCTACGGCAAAACGCCGCATTGCTTCCGGCATACCTTCGCCACACGCGCCTATCGCGCAGGTGTATCGGAAAAAACGCTGCAAAGCATGGGCGGCTGGGCAGATTTGAAAACCATGCAGAATGTGTACATCCATACACAGGAAGAAGACTTGGAGAATGCCCGCAGGCTGCTGACCCTTCTTTAACCGTTTGTGGCACGGCATGTGACAGCGCAAAGCCTCCAAAAACTCAATCCATACAAGGATTAAACGGTCGTTATTTTATTGAAGATGTGACAAAAAAAGTGCCGAAATTCCAAAATTTCGGCGCTTTGACATGAATAAGACAATCTTATGGTAAAACTGCATAAAAAAAATCCAGTCAAGTGAGCACCTTGACTGGATTCTCTGGTAGCGGCAATGTGATTCGAACACATGACACTTCGGGTATGAACCGAATGCTCTGGCCAGCTGAGCTATGCCGCCATATGGTTGCGGGAGTAGGATTTGAACCTACGACCTTCGGGTTATGAGCCCGACGAGCTGCCAGACTGCTCCATCCCGCGATGTGAAGCGCGTCGTTCTGACGACGGGATTTATTATACATGAACTCACGTCGTCTGTCAATACCTTTTTTGAAATTTTTTCTTTAAATATCCGTCCATGTTCCCGTGCGCAGAGAGCTTCAGCGTTTTTATGCCAAATTCGCGCATTGCAGCCTCTAAAATCGCTACGCCGCTGGGAATAATGTCTGCCCGATGCGCCATCAATCCGGTAATCTGTCCGCGCTCAGCAATGGAAATTCTCGCCAGCCGCTCGCCCCATGCCGCAACGCGCTCAAGGCTGATGGTCATCCCTTCACAGGTTTCCGGATCAAACAGCGGTATCGCGCGTTCCATCGCGCCGAGCGTCGTCATCGTTCCGCCGACGCCTACCCAGTAGTCCCGCTTTTCCGCCGCCAACAGCATCGGCGCATTGCGGCGAATCAATCGCCTGCATTGCAAAACCGTCGCGTCGTACGCTTCTTTACTAAAAATCGGATTCTGCGCGTTCATCCTCACGGCACCCATCTGCAAGCTGACCGCGCCGATGATTCGCGCATCGTCGCCCAGCGTAAACTCGGTTGAGCCGCCACCGATGTCGATCATACCGCATTTGCCGCCGTCGCTTGCGCCCAGATAAGAAAGCACCGCTTCCTCTTCGCCGGAAACAATCTCCACCTTCGCACCGCAGGCTGACTCGCACCGCGCGGTGAATTCGCTTCCGTTTTCCGCATCCCGCACGGCACTGGTAGCAAAAACAAAAATCTCCTGTGCGCCGTCAGCCCGCGCACAGCGCGCCAATTCCCCCACGGCATTCACAGAAGACTGCATGCTTTCTTCGGTCAGCACGCCGCCGACCAGACCTGCGAACAGGCGCGTCCCCCTGCGCTCACGATGCACTGCACAAAGCTGTCCCTTTTCCCATCCCGCAACAAGCAGGCGAATGGCATTCGACCCGATTCCAATGCAGCCCAGGCGCATGGCGTTCCCCTCCGCTTATTCCTCATTGTATACTTCGAATTCCGTTTCCTGCTGAATTTCGTCAAGGTTTCCGACCTGGTAAATGATTTCACCGTACCAGCAGTAACCGTAGTCTCTGCGCGCTGTCCGCTCGACAAAATCGGCAGATGTGCTTTCCGTAAGCTCGATCTTGAGCTGGTTATTCTGGCTCTGCGCATCGCTGTATGCCTGCGCCGCGGCTTTCAGCTGCTCCTGCTGTCTTTCGCTGCTGACCGCTTTCGCCGGAAAACGCAGCAGCAT
>ERZ779850.1837-NODE-1837-length-19127-cov-7.079803_pt1 | contig 19127 bp, 18 predicted proteins | sample MGYA00511249_ERZ779850 | MGnify/ENA primary metagenome ERZ779850 (study PRJEB29588, sample SAMEA2162475) | human gut metagenome | biome: human gut; feature: human-associated habitat; material: faeces | place: Denmark | collected 2008/2010 ...
AGCTACTTATTGAGCCGACACATCTGGTTGCGTTCTGCCAATAGCACGGAAACAGTTTTGCGTGTTGCAGCGACTTCTTCAGCAGTACCAACTGCAACTGTTTGTTGGAGTTTTGATAGACCGCTATCCCTTGCAAGCACGGACCATGCAGGGCATCGAATCATCATGTCCACTTTTGAAAAAGCTAATCAAAAATAAATATTTTTCGTGTCTACTTTTCTTGACTGCTACAACCTATCATCTGCAATTTTAAAAAGTGACGACAGCCTCGACAAAATTATATTGAAAAGTTGCTCCATGTGATGTATAATCCTATTGAAAAGTCATTACGAGGAGGGGCAACGATGCTGTTTCGGAAAATCGAATCTCTTATTGAAGATCATCTGCAAAGCGATTCAAAGAAAATCCTTCTGATAGACGGTGCGCGTCAGGTTGGAAAAACCTATATCATCCGACATGTGGGACATAAACTGTTTGAAAACTTCATCGAGATCAATATGGTGGAGGACTCCATCGGCCCTCGGCTATTCGCCGAAACGAAAACCGTCGAGGACTTCTACCTACAAGTCAGTATGCTGGAAGGCAGCAAGATGAAGCAGAAAGACAACACACTTATTTTTATCGACGAGATCCAGGCATATCCTCATCTGCTGACGCTGCTGAAATTCCTATCCCAAGATGATCGCTTTACCTATATTGCCAGCGGCTCCCTGTTGGGCGTGACACTGTCACAGACCACATCGATCCCCATGGGCAGCATCCGTAAAGTTCGGATGTTCCCTCTGGACTTCGAGGAATTTCTCTATGCCAACGGGCTGAACGAGTTTGCCATCTCTGCCGTGCGGAAGAAGTTCGAGCGGCTGGAGGCACTGGATGGGCCGACCCACAACAAAATGATGGACTACTTTCGGAAGTATCTGCTGGTCGGCGGTCTACCGGATGCAGTCAATTCCTATCTGGAAAACCACAATATTCAGCTCGTCCGTGAGATCCAACAGGAGATTCACGATTACTATGCCGCCGATGCATCCAAGTATGACGAGGAGCGTAAGCTGAAGATCCGCCGCATCTATGACCTGATCCCCTCCAACATGGAGAATAAGAAAAAGCGTGTCGTAGCACAGAGCATAGAAGATAAGAAGGGAAAGACCTTCGCAGATTATCAAGACGAGTTCGAGTATCTGATCAGCGCGGGTATTGCCCTCAATGTTCAGGCTATCTCTAACCCAGTATTCCCGCTGGTTGAGTCCACAGGGAAAAATCTGCTGAAGCTATACCTGAATGATGTGGGTATCCTGACCGGCATCCTTTATGGCAATAACATCCGCGCTGTGCTGGACGATGAAGCCAGCATCAATCTCGGCTCCGTCTATGAAAGCGTCGTAGCCAGCGAACTTATCGCACATGGTTACGAACTGTTCTATTATGACAATCGCCATAAAGGTGAGGTGGATTTCCTCATCGACGATTATGCCACCTTATCCGCCGTCCCTATTGAAGTAAAGTCCGGTAAGGACTACACCATCCACAGTGCGCTGAATAACTTCGTGAAGAATGAAGACTACCATATCCAGAAAGCCTTCGTTGTGTCCAATGAACGAACGGTCTCCACGAAGGGAAAAATCATCTATATCCCCATCTACTATATCATGTTCTTCCAGCACGGTCTGAAGGACAGCGAGGCAATGCAATTTTAAGTCAGGCAATAATGCCTTGATATATTAGAGGGACACTTGTGGCCTGCATTTAATAGCACAGCAACAAAACAACCAAAGGCAGTGGGCTATATTGTAGCCCGCTGCCTTTTTCTCGACCTATTCCAATGACACAAAACAACTACGACCAAAGAGGTAGCACCGTGCTGTCAAACAAGAACACCAAGAACGTCAATTTTCTCTTTATTGTTGATATGCTGAAGGATCTCCTTGCGCAGAAGTTGATCACAGAAAAGGAATATGCCAGGGCGAAAAAATATTATATGAAGCTTACCGGCGCAGATATCGTATTAGCCCACTGAAAATTGTGCATAAGGTCAATTCTGTGCAATCTGCGCTGGCCGGCGGCCACAGATGCGCTGCTCAGCGGCCGGATTGACCCTTTAAGCGGGCGCAGCGGCCACCGGGAAATGGCTCCCGGCAGCCGCTTTCCCATCCTTCAGGTTGCGGATTTGGGTCTAATGAAAACGGTGAAGTGCTTCGTTGCCCGTTTCAAAATGGCGTTGGCAGAAACCTCGTCATTCAGGATCATTGCACTCAAGCTCTTTGGGTCACGCTGAGAGCAGATGGACGTGCTGAGCTTCAGGTGATAGATAATAACAGTGCTTCTTTTAAGAAGTTAAAGCTTGTAGAGTGAGCAAGTAATTACTTAATCGCGTAATTCAAAAATTAAATTTAAAGGAGGGAACGGCATTTCCTCCCCGCCCAATGCTTTACATTGGACGGGGTATCCATGCCGAAATAATGAAACACCAAGTATGCGTTGGCCGAGACGATCAACCGCTGCGGTCCGCTCTTGGATGAGGATTATCTGCAGCGGGCAGCGGACCGTCTGGAGCTTCCACTGGAGAATCTGAAGAAGCGGCTGGACGCTGTGATGAATGAGTTTTTCTCAGAATAGGGTACAGTAAAATTGCTGCGGGTGCCGCTATTTCCATCACAAATTTCGTCATTTAACTTGTTAAAGTAGGGTACAGTAAATTTGTTGGAGATGCCCCTTTCTTCGAGACTCAACTGGAAGAAAATAGGGTACAGCGATTTTGTTGCGCAGTACCCTATTTTTCCTTATCATGGTGAGCGTTGGCAGAGAATCATTCTCTCAAAAGCTACTTATTGAGCCGACACATCTGGTTGCGTTCTGCCAATAGCACGGAAACAGATTTGCGTGTTGCCGTGACTTCTTCAGCAGTACCAACTGCAACTATTTGTTGGAGTTTTGATAGGGCAGAGCACAAAAAGCGTGCCGTGGACAAGGATGACGGAGCCTTTTGCGCTGCCGGGCCTGAAAAATCAAGCGGAGATTGCTATTTTGCCGTATGTCCTGTATAATTACGTTATACCAGCGAAAAATACAATACGAGGAGAAAATACAATGAATAAGACTGAATTGATCGCCGCCATGGCTGAGACCAGCGGCCTTTCCAAAAAGGACTGCGACGCTGCTCTGGCCGCGTTCATCACCACGGTCGAGACTGCTTTGAAGTCCGGCGAGAAGGTGCAGCTGATCGGCTTCGGCTCTTTTGAGGTCAAAGAGCGGGCCGCCCGCACCGGCCGCAACCCCCGCACCAAGGAGATCGTGGAGATCTCCGCATCCAAGGCCCCTGTATTCAAGGCGGGTCAGGCATTCAAGGACGCAATTCGGTAATTATTGTAGAACACGGCCTGGGCTAAGCCCGGGCCGTGCTTTTTGCCGTACATCGGGTTCTTGCGTATGCGGTATTCGGCATGTTTCAATGTGAAAGGCTATTAGAATGGCAGGGGAGTGAAAGAATGTCTGCATTGACCTTGATAGGGGGACTATCATCTCCCAAGCCGTACTGGGCTGTACTTTGGCTGTTGTAAACACAGTGCCTTCGTGATATACTGACGATGATAAAATGTATGAAACGCACCTGATTTATTGCTGTATCGAGAGAATGTGAAAGGAGTATATGGTATGTCTGCACCTGTCCCGCATGATGGCATCGTTGTTAGAAACGCGCGGTTAGCTGTGAAGAACGAGTTGGAAAAAAAGCGCCTTTTGAATCAGCCTATTGCAAGATTTGACCCGAAAAGCGGCAAGGTTTATATGGAACACGCTGATGGCACCAAGACCCTTGTGGGAGAGGCTATGAAAAAAGGTCGATATGGAAAATAATCCGATTAAAAAGCCGGAGATTGTTGTCTTTGCAGGGCCAAACGGTTCCGGTAAGAGTACAATAACAGATCTGCTGCGCCCTCCGATGCTTCCTTATGTCAATGCAGATGAAATTCAGCGAGTCCTGGATTGTGATAATATGGAGGCTGCCAAAATCGCAGAAAAGCGGCGTGAAGATTACTTGGATAAACACAAGGGGTTTTGCTTCGAGACCGTCTTGTCCACAGACCGGAACCTAAAACTCCTCAAGCGAGCAAAAGATGCCGACTTTTTCGTCCGCTGTTATTATGTCCTGACAGCCGACCCGCAAATCAATGTTGCCCGTGTGGCGTCCCGAGTTTCCGCCGGCGGTCATGGTGTTCCAACCGAAAAGATAATTTCCCGCTATGATAAGGCATTGGCCCTTGTCCATGAACTGGTCCCGCTTTGCGATGTGTGCCATATCTATGATAATTCCTTGGATGCGCCGTACCGGATCTTCAAAAAACGCAAAGAGGAATATTGGTATTGTCCGGAACGGTATCTATGGAAAAAAGACGATATAACAGCTCTAACCGGTGTTCCTAACGCACAGAGAGCATCTCTGAATAATCACAGAACTTAACCGTGAGGAACACCGCGTCTACGTTGCGGCCAACTGCTTCAGCCTTAAAAAATGAGTGAAAAAGGGATGAGTCCTGCGCTTGGATACGCAGGACTCATTCCTTTTACCCAGATAGGACTTACCGCTGTCAGGGGGAGCCGGGACGCAGACATTCAGCCCCTGTTCAATGAAGCCAAGGGAGGCCAACATTGAGGTAAGAGGGGAGCGGGGCGCTCACGAAGGGGCGCCCTCTGTCCATGTGAGATTTAAAACGTATTCCATGCAGATGCAGCCATCCCCGCCGCAATAGGAGTGCAGGAGATCTGCATGATTAGAAAGCATTCCTAACGCAACCGTGGGCCCCTTGGTAAGCGTGTGGCCGTTTGGAATGGAGGCCGTGACCGTGACGGCGGGCATGCCGGCTGCCGACGGGGCCTCCTCCACAGAAAGGGCGGGATCCATGAGGAGGAGCTGCGTACCTAAAGTGGAGAGTGCACGCCACGCAAGGCGCTTGTCGGAGGACAGCTTTTCGACATCCGAGGGGCGGTTCATTCCGCGTCCTCCGTGATCCACATTTTGGAAACAGTGAAGGTGAAGCAGATGCCGCGCTCTGTCTTGTCCGTCTGCACAGTGTCGCAGGCGGAGAACAGGAAGGACAGCGCCTGCCGGATGGTGGAGTTGAGCACCACCAGCGGCGTGGGGAATTCCAAAGCCACGGAGGCGGTATCCCGGCTTTCGTGGGGCGGCTGCTCCATGAGGCGGACGTGGGGGACCAGACGGTCGATTTTTCCGGCAGCTTCCCGCAGAGCGGTGAACCGGGACATGGCGGTGGGGTCGATCATTTTCACGGCGAATACTCCTTCCTCAGTAAACAATTCTACTCCAGATTATAGACGATGCTCAGGAAAATGTCGAGTAAAAAGGGAAGGTCATTAACGGTGAGGGCAACGTGCGCTTCGGCATCCTGAAGTGGAGACCATGAACCTAACCAAGCGATTTTGCTGATGCTCTGAATACATTATTGCAATCAGATGCGGAACACGCTCTCATTACAAGGGCCGCTACTGGGTTATATCGTCCCGCTATTCGCGTCGGGCGTAGGTGCGGATGATGGCGTGGCGATCTTAAATTATTTGCGGCAGGCAGTATGCGGAAAGACGTGTAAATTCCGGCGTGTGAGCTACATGTGTCCGGAGATTTAGCCACAGCTGTTCCGGAGGCCAGCCCCTCTGACTTGCTTGTTAGGCGTTGTCCCAGCGGAAGATAATTTTTCTGGACTGTTCATAAATGTCCTGTTCGGTCCATTCGAAGCAATCGTCCAGTTCTTTAGAGAAAATCATCAAAATCTCCCGTTTAGCTTGCTCGGCATTGCCCTTGTTATGGAACCACCAAGCATATCTGGTGTCCAGCAATTCACGGGTCAGGGTCATGTCATTCCTCCCGGTTTCTCAGACCGTGGCGCTCCCGCATGGAGATCTTTCCGTCAATCAGGATTTCGCAGGCGTTATGCTCTTGTGCGGATCTGAAGCAACTCGCAGGATGTTTCTGTAGGCGAGCAATTGATTTCCTCCTCGATAAATGTCACACGGTGTCGTGCGCAGATATCATTATAGAGGAATTTTCAATGTGTGGCTCTGTGACCGGAATTTACAAGACGATAACAATTTTACTCTCGGTATTGATAAAAGTGAAAAAATCACATATAATGCGCATAGGAGGTGGTTTCATGCTTGTCAGATTTTCAGTTGAAAATTTTTTGTCATTCAAAAATCTAACTGAGTTTAGTATGGTAGCCGGAAAAATGACGAGACACAGCGGCCACATTGCAGTGTGCAATCATAAACGACTGCTTAAAGGCGCCTTTATTTTTGGCGCAAACGCCAGCGGGAAAACGAATTTGATTCGAGCAATTAGTTTCGCAAGGAATATTGTTCTTAATGGCATCGAAAGAACAAATTGTGATAAAAAGTTCTTTCGAATTGACGAAGACTGCAAAGACAATCCTGGCGTTTTTCAATTTGATATTTTTTCACAGGGACATTTTTATTCATATGGATTTGCTATATCCTATGCTGCAGCAGTAGAGGAAGAATGGCTATATCAAATTGATAATCCCAATAAGGAATTTTGTGTTTTCTTACGCAGCAAGCAGGAAAATGATGAGACATTTACAATATCTTCAGACATTCAATTCAAGGATGGCCGCCAAGAAGCAAGATTTTCCGTATACAAAGATGACATTTCGAGTTCCAAAATGAAGCAAACGCTTTTTTTAAGAGACATCGCTATGAGGAGCCCAGAGGATTCGCCAGAATATCAGCCATTTAGAGATGTGATGAAATGGTTTGAACGTTTGGTGGTAGTATTTCCGAACTCAAAATATGGGAGGATCACTCAGCTTTTAGAAAATGATAATGAAAAGACCAGATTGGAAAACTTGCTGAATTATTTTGATACAGGTATTATATCCGTTTCTAAGAAAGAAGTTGAATTTGACAAAGCTTTCTCAATGCTGCCGAATGAGGTTATAGATTCGCTTAAGACTGACATTGCAAAAAATCTGGAAGAAAGTGGGCAAAACGCATTTGTCCAGCAGGATGCCTCACTGATAGAAATCAAAAACGTCAATGGCGAACTTCTCACATATGAAGTTGTTTCTAACCACGGGAACGACACGGATCTATTTGAACACAGCGATGAATCTGATGGAACACAGCGATTGTTTGATCTAATACCGCTTTTTCAAAAATTGCTTTTAAATGCTGTTGTGCTAATCGATGAGGTGGATAGAAGCCTTCACACAAAAGCGGTTCAGGAATTTATTAACTACTTCTACTCATTGACCGAGCAGAACGCGTCTCAGCTTATTGTTACGACCCACGACTCAAATATTATGAATTTAGACTTTGTACGTCAAGATGAAGTTTGGTTTATTGAACGTCAAAAAGATCACAGTTCTAAATTATATTCGTTAAATAAGTTTATGGCTCGTTTTGATAAGAAAGTCGAAAAGGACTATTTACTTGGCCGATATGGAGCAATACCGATTTTTAGACAAGTAGCATTAGAACCGGGTGCGTTGGAAGAAGGTGAGCAGAGTGCAGAAGGCAGTTAGCCGATTTCGCCTCCAATCTTCTGCTTTTGCCAGAAAAGATGAAACAGAAAAAATTGAGCCAAAAAGAATGGTTTTTCTTTCTGTGGAAGGGGATCAAACTGAAAGAACATATTTTCAGAATCTAAACGATTATTTGGATACTCAACTGATTCAAATTGAAGTATTACGGCATCGGCGCGGTGACGGTTACAGCGATCCCAAGTATGTAATTGAACTTCTTGAAGAATATATTGATGTGCGTCAAGGCGATCTTATTCCAAAAGAATTGCCGAAAGCGTTTACTGAAAAATACTCTAAAGACTTTATTCAAGAGTATATCGCTGGTGACAGTAGATTAACCAAGAAAGAGCGAAAGCAATTCAGTGAAGACCTGATAAAAATCGGAATTGATATCAAGTATCGCCAATATTTACAAGCATTTAGGAAGGATGAGGATTATTTTGCGATAGTTCTTGACCGAGACCGCGGGTCCCATAGCAAGCAGCTTATGCAAGAATGCTTGGATAAATGCAATCAAGAGGGTTATGGGTGTTTTGTTACAAATCCCTGCTTTGAATTCTGGCTTTTATTGCATTTGTGTGATGTAAAATCCGAGTTCTCACCTGAAGAATTGGAGGAGCTGTATTCAAATCAAACGAACTCTAATAGACACACAAAGGTCAGCTGTGAAGTTTCAAAGCGCGCTCATCACGCAAAAACAATTACTTCAGATAAATTCAGAAAACTCTACTATCCCGGTATTCCGCAAGCAATAAAAAACGCAGAGAGTTTTTCTGGCAGCTTTCCCGAATTGTTCGATCATTTGGGAACTAACTTACCTAAACTGCTTGACATTCTTGAATTCCATGTTTAACCAAGGGGAACCGATTTTCGTGGATCCTGTGTTTACGGTCATTGGAACAGGCAGAGATCATCTGCCATTTACATAGGGCTCTTTCCGGTTTTCGTTGAATTTTTCGTAAAGAAAAAGCTTTGCCCGCGATGCAGGGCTGTTTCGATTACGCGTGCGGCCGGATGTAGATGACTTTTTCTGTAAGCCCGGCGCTGGCGGATCTGTCCCTGCTGAAATATATAAAAATGTTGACATTTTTTAGGAAAAAGCGTACACTTTAAATACCCTTATACCACTACGAGGGAAAATCGTGTTACTACGATAAGGTAGAACACCTCGAAGCCCTACCCCGGCCTTATCGGCCGGGGTATCTTCGTATTTTAGGAAAGGAGCCCTCTCAGATGTCGGAATTTCATTATGCGCTTGGATTGGACATAGGCATTGGTTCTGTCGGCTGGGCAGTCCTCCGAAATCAGCCAAACGGAGAGCCTGACCGGATCCAGGACTTGGGCGTGCGTATTTTTGACAAGGCGGAGCAGCCAAAAACCGGCGCCAGCCTTGCGGCCCCCCGGCGGGACGCAAGAAGCGCCCGGCGCCGCCTGCGCCGCCATCGGCACCGTTTGGAACGCATCCGTTACCTGATGGAGCAGCGCGGCATCATGCCGGTTGCGGATATTCAGGCCATGTATGCCGCCGGCGGCTTCCAAAAATCGCCCTACCAGCTGCGCGCTGAGGCACTGGACCGCCCGCTCACCAAGGAGGAAGCGGTTCGGGTGCTGATCCATCTTGCCCAGCGGCGCGGCTACAAGTCCAACAGCACCGCGGAGGCGGCGAAGGACGAAAAGGAGACAGGGAAGGTCAAGACTGCCATCGAAGAAAATCGCCGCTGCATGGCCGAGCACGGCTACCGCACGGTAGGCGAGATGATGTATCGGGATGAGCGGTTCTGGCAGAAACATCCGGACGGCACGCGCTATCACCAGACCCGCAATAAGGCGGAGGATTACCGGTTCACCGTGGAGCGCGCGGCCATCGTGGACGAGGTGCGGCAGATCTTCGCCGCCCAGAGAAGGCTGGGCACGGCCTGGATGGACGAGTATATGGAGACTGCCTATCTCTCCATTCTGGAAAGCCAGCGCAGCTTTGACGAAGGCCCCGGCGGAGACAGTCCCTTTTCCGGCGGCATCGGGGAAAGGGTGGGTGCCTGCACCTTCGAGCCGGATGAGAAGAGAGCGGCAAAGGCGACCTACACATTTGAGTATTTCAAGCTTTTGCAGGACTTGAGCCGCATGCGCTTGACCGGTATGGGCATGCCGCCGGAGCCGCTGGATGCCGCGCAGCGTGAAGTGCTGAAAAGCGCGGCGCTCCGCTCGGCATCGCTGAGTTATGGACAGATCCGCAAGAAGCTGAATCTGGATGATGATGTGTTCTTTCACGGTCTCTATTACGGCGAGAAAACGAAAGAGGAAGCGGAGAAACGCAAGTGGCCGCAGATGCAGTCCTACCACAAGATGCGGACGGCGCTGGACAAGGTGGGCAAGGGCGCGATCGGCACCTTGACCGAGGAGCAGCTCAATGCCGTTGCCACCATCCTGACGGAGTGTAAAAGCGACGCGAAGCGCATAGCGGCGCTGAGGGAGGCCGGTATTCCGCCGCAGTTTGACGAGGCGCTGCTGCCGCTGTCCTTCAGCAAATACGGAAGCCTTTCCGTTCAGGCGATGCAGAAGCTCATTCCGCTGCTGGAAGAAGGACTGCGCTACGATGAAGCGTGCACGCGGGTCTACGGCGACCATCGGGGCCTGCACCCGGAACAGCGGAAGAATCGGCTTTCCCTAACGGATATGGATGAGATTACGAACCCGGTGGTCCGCAGAGCGGTATCCCAGACCATCAAGGTCATCAACGCGGTAGTCCGCACCTACGGCCCGCCGGATGTGGTGCGCATCGAGCTGGCCCGTGAAATGAGCCGGACCTTCGATGAGCGCCGCAAGATGGAAAAGCGTCAGGATGATAACCGCGCGGCCAACGAGCGGGCAAAGGATCAAATCGCGGAATATAAGGGAGACCACGCCACCGGCCTGGACATCGTAAAGTTCAAGCTGTACCGGGAGCAGGACGGCGTGTGCCTGTATTCCGGCCAGAACCTCGACATAGCCCGCCTGTTCGAGCCGGGCTATGCGGATGTGGATCACATCATCCCATACAGCCGCTGCTTTGACGACAGCTATCAGAACAAGGTTCTGGTGCTGGCCAGCGAAAACCGGCAGAAGGGGAACCGCCTGCCCTACGAGTATTTCGGACAGGACGAAGCGCGCTGGCACGGCTACGAGGTGCGGGTGGAAAATTTGATCCACAATTACCGCAAGCGGCAGAAGTTGCTGAAAAGGCGGCTGACCGAGGAGGAAAGCTCCGGGTTTATTGACCGGAACCTCAAGGACACACAGTACATCACAAGAGCCGTCTATAACCTGATTCGGGATCACCTCGCCTTTGCGGAGTCCAACTACCGGAAAAAGCCGGTGCAGGCGGTGAACGGCGCGGTCACAGCCATGCTCCGGGGCCGCTGGGGTGTGCAGAAGATCCGCGAGGACGGCGACCTGCATCACTGTCTGGACGCCGCGGTGATCGCCGCGACCACCCCCGGTCTGGTACAGCGCCTGACCGCGTACAACAAGCACCGGGAGACATGGGAAAGATCGCCTGCGGGCTATGTCGATCCCGCCACAGGCGAGATGATCGAACTGCCGCAGGAAGCGCGGCGCGACCCATTCCCGAAGCCGTGGGAGCGCTTCCGTCAGGAGCTGGAAGCCCGGCTCGACCCCATCGACCCTCGGCATCAGATCGACCTGCTGAAGCTTGAGACATACGAAAGCGATGAGGAGATCAAGCCTGTTTTTGTTTCCAGAATGCCGAACCATAAGGTGACGGGCGCGGCCCACGCGGAGACCATCCGCAGCAGCAAGGGCGGCGATGGCTTCACCGTGACGAAAACGCCGCTGACGAATCTGAAACTCAATAAATTTGGTGAGATCGAGGGGTATTATAATCCGGCAAGTGATACACTGCTATACGATGCGCTGCTGGCGCGGCTGAAAGATTTCGGCGGCGATGGCGCGAAGGCCTTTGCCCAGCCGTTCTATAAGCCCAAGAAGGATGGTTCGCCGGGGCCGCGGGTAGACAAGGTGAAAATCTGCGAGAAAGCCACGGTGGGACTGCCGGTTCGAGACGGCATCGCGGCCAACGGCAGCATGGTGCGAATCGACGTATTTTATGTGGAGGGCGACGGCTACTATTTCGTTCCCATTTATGTGGCGGATACGAAGAAGGAAAGCCTGCCTAACAAGGCGGCTGTGGCGATGAAACCGTATAATTTGTGGAAGAAAATGAAGGACGAAAACTTTGTCTTCTCTCTTTATCCCGGAGATCTGGTACGCATCCAGAGCCGCAAGGGGATCAAGCTGAATCTTGCAAAGGGAGGTACAGGCGAAAAGGAGATCGTTCGGCAGGAGGGAATGTATTATTACCGGAGCGCAGGCATTGCGGTAGCACAGATCTCTGTGGAAACACATGACCGACGATATTTACAGCCGAGCTTAGGCATTAAGACTCTGCAATCCATCGAAAAATATCAGGTGGACGTATTAGGAAACTATTACAAAGTAGATCTCCCCGAAAAACGGATGACATTTTCCAAGGAGGGCTGAGATGGAATATCGGAATATCTTTTTGGCGAACCCCGCGCGGCTCAGTGTACAGCGAGAACAGCTGGTCATCGAACAGGCGGAAAAAATCACGGTTCCGTTGGAGGATATTTCGTCTGTTCTCATCGAATCTCAGCAGGTCACCCTGTCTGTCCACGCGGCGGCAGCGATGGCCGATCATGGGATCACCGTATTTCTGTGCGACGAGAAGCATTTGCCAAGCTGCCAGCTGCTCCCGATCAACCAATTCTGCCGTCAGCGAAAGCTGCTGCTATCGCAGTGCGAGATGGGGAAGCCGCTGCAAAAGCAGCTTTGGCAGCAGATCGTCGTCCGGAAAATACAAAATCAGGCGCAGTGTCTGCGTCTGATGGGGAAGGAAGAATGGCAGGAGCTTCAGCAAATGGCCGGAAAAGTCCTTTCCAATGACAGTGATAACCGGGAGGCGGTGGCGGCGGCGCTCTACTTTCCAGCACTGTTCGGAAACGGCTTTTTCAGAGGCTCCGATGATCCCCGGAACGCGGTGCTGAATTACGGCTATGCGGTCATGCGGGCCGGAATTGCCAGAAATCTTGTTGTGCATGGATTGGAGCCCTGCATCGGACTGCACCATCGAAGCGAGTTGAACAACTTCAATCTGGCGGATGACCTGATCGAACCCTTTCGCCCCATTGTCGATCTCTATGTGGCGCAGAATTTCTCCAAAGACGATGTTGTGTTGACGCCGCGGCAGAAAGCGGGGCTTTTCAATCTCACCAATTATCTTGTGAAGCAGGCGGACAGACGATACAGGGTCATGCTGTCGATCGACCGGGTGTGTATGGCTTTGGCCAATAGCGTTACAGCGGGGGAGAATCTGCTGGAATTGCCGGAGCTGATCCCCTTGGAGCTGCATCAGTATGAATAGGCTTATGAGAATACTGGTGATGTTCGACCTGCCGGTCAAAACCAAGGCGGAGCGGCGCAGCGCGACGCAGTTCCGGAATTTTCTGGTGGGCGATGGATACCACATGGTACAGTACTCTGTGTATGCGCGTGTCTGCAACGGCCGGGATTCCGTGGAGACCCACAAGAAAAGAATTCTGTTGGCGCTTCCGTCAAAGGGCTCTGTGCGGATGCTGGTGATTACCGAAAAACAGTATAATGCCATTGAACTGCTGGTGGGCAAGCCAACGCCATACGACAAGCCGCAGCAATTTGAGCAACTGATGATTTTTTAAGAAAAATACGGAACGACTTCTCACAGAAATCGTTCCGTATTTTTGTGCTTTTGCCTGCCTTGTGATGAGAAAGACGTGCTAAAAGCGTTGAATTTGCGTTCTTGATTTTCGCCTATTATACCACTACGAGAGAAAATTGGGAACTACGACCCCTCGTTTCTTACGAGTTGCGAGACGTTGATTATACCACTACGAGAGAAAATTGGGAACTACGACATGTACGCTCCTTTCCAACAGGCGTGATCCATTATACCACTACGAGAGAAAATTGGGAACTACGACTCAAATCTTTATCTTCTCTCAGTTCTTTTAATTATACCACTACGAGAGAAAATTGGGAACTACGACATGTTCGTTATTGTTGCGTTCGTGGGTCTGATTATACCACTACGAGAGAAAATTGGGAACTACGACGGGTCAATCATCAACGTACACCCCCTCAAGATTATACCACTACGAGAGAAAATTGGGAACTACGACTGCGCAAGTGGACAATGTTTACTTATAATTATTATACCACTACGAGAGAAAATTGGGAACTACGACTGCCGGAACCGTCTGCACCTGTTGTGCCTGATTATACCACTACGAGAGAAAATTGGGAACTACGACCTGAATTGTATCGCCCTCAGACTGGTAAAAATTATACCACTACGAGAGAAAATTGGGAACTACGACTTTACAAGCATCGCCGTGGGTGCTTACATTATTATACCACTACGAGAGAAAATTGGGAACTACGACCCTTCTGCAAGCGCAACAATAAACATTGTGATTATACCACTACGAGAGAAAATTGGGAACTACGACCCCCTACCCCTGTTTCTATTGATGACCCCGATTATACCACTACGAGAGAAAATTGGGAACTACAACAAGCCTGACGAAATCCTGACCCTTGCAAAAATTATACCACTACGAGAGAAAATTGGGAACTACGACTTGTCATACAGCGCCGTGGGGTCCTTGGTGATTATACCACTACGAGAGAAAATTGGGAACTACGACTGTACAGCTACGTTACCAACGTAACTAAAAATTATACCACTACGAGAGAAAATTGGGAACTACGACGTCATTGTGGCGTTCGTTGGTCTTGGCGTTATTATACCACTACGAGAGAAAATTGGGAACTACGACCTACTCATTTGACTGGTGTTGATGGTTATAATTATACCACTACGAGAGAAAATTGGGAACTACGACCGCTATCAGCTTCAATTGGCTGAGAGCCGGATTATACCACTACGAGAGAAAATTGGGAACTACGACCGCATGTGCTGAAGCTGCTCCGCCAGATTGATTATACCACTACGAGAGAAAATTGGGAACTACGACCTACTCCCGCTAACCCTGTTCTTACCGATAATTATACCACTACGAGAGAAAATTGGGAACTACGACCGAGCCGTCGGCCTTAATGTTGGTCGTATAATTATACCACTACGAGAGAAAATCAGGAACTAAGACCGTAGACGCAGCGTATCAGTACAAGGGCAAATTATGCCACTGAAATGACTGTGTGGAGCTATTCGGTTCCGCCCGGCGGCGCGCGCAAGGAGCGCGGCAGCTCCGGCTTGATGGGAATGGTCTGGTGACGGCTCTCAGCGTATGACCTTCCGCGACAGCAGTACCAAGAAGTAACTTGTGGAAGTGACGCCGAGGAAAGCCTCTGTCAGAGACACCATTTTTGTAATGGTATTCAGCGGAAATAAATCGCCGTAGCCAACAGCGAAAAAGGTTATCCCGCTCGCGTAAATATGCTCAAGCCATGTGCTTGCGCCATGGAAGGACAGAAAGGGCGCGCAATAATATAGCGTACCAAACAGCACGATCACCGCAAGGATCACCAACAGCATTCTGAATGGTTTGGTCCCATAGCCGCTTATGCCATCGAGCATATATCGCCCTGCCTTTTTCAGACGATTCCGCTCACATTTCGTTTTAGATCTCTGAAAATAGAGATGGCAGATGTCCTCATTCTCATACTCGCCGGTTTGCCTGAAATTCTCTTTTAACATGAGCAGCTGCGCGGGATCGCTGGAGGATGCGGCGGTAAGCGGTGGAATTGCGGATACAAAATCCGTGAAGCAGATCCTTCCCGTATTGATCGTCCCGGAAAGGGTGAGGGTTTGGGCTTGCGGCACAGAGAGCTTCCATACAGCCGCGTTTATGCAGTCATCTATATGGAGCTCCTGTATATGGCCGCCGATCTCAGCATACTCGAGAAATTTACACCGCTGAAACGTTAAGGAATCAATATGTGCCTCTCTGATATCCACGGTGTCGATTTCCGCATTTGTTATCGTGACGGTATTTGCCGCAGCTTACACAAAGCAGATCTCTTTAAATTTAGTGGGAAGAGGATCTAATGAAATAGTCGTGTTGCTGGTTTTGGCGCATAAGAAATCCAGAGAAAGGCTTTGCGACATCAGCATCGTATCTATTTTTACGGTATCCGCTTTTATATAACGGAAAGAAATTTCCGGAGAAAAGTACGGATTTCCTCCGCACGCGATCATTCCAACAGAAATATTGGAATGATCAAAGCGCGCAAAATCGAATACAAGATTTCCCTGTTCAACGCTTAAATTGCAGAGATCCAGATTGAGGTTGAAAAAGCCCGAATAGGAAAAATCCATATCACCCTTTTTCAGTTTTGACTGCATGATGTGGAAGTGAGCCGGTTCCCCATGGTTATTCAGCAGGGCGCACCGCGCGGAAAAGCCTTCACGTTCCGTATAGGGAAGTGATTCCACCTCATAAGGCAGTTCATCCCCAAGCCATGCGAAGTCATCGATGTATGTATAATTTAAATTGATCTCTTTTCCGGCAGAATAGTACTCGACCAGCTTTTCGTAATCAGGGAGCTGTAGCTGCGCGATTTGAGTAACATGACCAGCCTCATCCTTTTGGTAAATCGCTGCACTGATGCCGGAGCCGACATTTGAAACCGTTGACGGGTAGATGCCTTCCGTCTGTCTGTTTGTGATTTTCTTCTTCCAGATCCAAAACTCCTGATTTGGATTTTCGACTTTTTCAACAAAAATTTGCATGATACGCTCCTTGCGGCCTTTGTAAAAATGATTTGCCGAATGGATGGAAAGACGGCCAAAATGACGTAACGGGACGCGTATGCGTCCCGTTACCGTTGTTTTCTATGCGGTTTTGCGCGGCGCGGACGGCGCGGGGCAGGGGGGGAGATCAGCCGTCCAGACCGGCTTTCAGGGCCTCCACCGTTCGCCGCAGCTCCTCTAAGTTGGCAAGGCAGGTGTCCAGCTTTTTCCGAGCGGTGGTGCGATCCACGTCGGCGGAGAGATCCAGCGCCTTCAGCTGTGCGGTGGAGCGGCGGACAGCCCGGCCAAAGGAATCCACCGTCCGCAGAGGATTGGCGGCCGGGGCGGGCTTGGGCGGAGGCGGGGGCAGCTCGGCGGCCTTCGCCCAGGCGATGGCCCGGTGGACAAGGCCGGGGAAGTCCCCGTTGGCGTTGTTGTGGGCGACGTATTCCTCCGCGGCGGCTTGGAGGTGGACGTTCTTCCGGCGGGCCATTTCATAGGCGTCCGTCATGGTCATCTCGCCACGCTCGGCCCAGCCGGTCATGGTCTCGTCCAGATTCAGAAGATCCAGATACCGCTCCACCGTGGCCCGGCTCAGGTCGCTCTGTGCGGCCATCAGCTCCGCCTGCTCCTTGGTGCCCTCGGGAAGCTGTCCGCTTTCCGAAAGCACCTCCCGCAGCGTTTCCAGCTGGCGGCCCATGTCGAAGGGGGAGAGGCTGCGCCGGTGGACGTTAGCGCCCATCAGCGCCCGCAGCTCGGAGAGCTTGTCCGGATACCGGCGGACCTTGCAGGGGACGGCGGTCTTGCCCAGCTTTCGGGCGGCCATCACCCGGCGGTGTCCGCTGATGATGCGCCATGTGTTCTCACCGTCGGGCGTGACCACGATGTCCTCCAAAAAGCCGTCCTGCTCCACGGAGCGCATGGTGGAGAGGAACTCGTCGTCCTCCGCCATGGAGAAGCGGTTCATGGGGTTATCCACCAGAGACGCCACGGGCAGCTGGCGGGTCAGCTCACCGTTGACGGCGCTGGCGTTTTCCGTGGTCTTTTGCAGGGTTGAGAAGATGGAGGGGCTTTTTTTACCTGCCATGGATCAGCCCTCCATTCTTGCCAGCATTTCGTCGCACAGGGCGGCGTAATCGCCGGTGGCGGTGCAGCGGGGGGAGAAGAAGCACAGGGGCTGGAGAGCCAGCGGGGCCTTCTTCACGTCGATATTCTTGCGGATGTACGTCTGGAAGGCCAGACCCGGCAGCATGGCGGGGAAGTTGGCAATCATTTCCCGGTCAAGGCTGGAGCCGGTCTCCACGGCGGTCATGAAGATGCCCAAGGCCCGGATGTCCGGGTTGGCGATCTCGCGGACGGACTGGATGGTCTCCAGCATGACGTCGTAGCCCTCGATGGAGTTCTTATCCACCTTGATGGGGATGAGGACATACTGAACGGCCACCAGCACGTTGATATTGAACAGGCTCTCCAGAGAGGGGGAGCAGTCGAAAAACACGAAATCGTAAGTATCGGGGATCTGGGGCAGGAGGCGGCGCAGGGTGGTGTCCCGGCCAAAAGGCATCTCCTGCATGGTGGCCAGCGCCGGAGCCAGCAGGCTGCCGCCCCGGATCAGGTCGAGGTTTTCGGTAGTGGTGTGGCAGACGGTGTCCGCCAGCGTGGCGGTCTTGGACACGATGACGTCCGTCAGCGTGGCAGCGGGGATCTCCGTCAGGGACAGGTTGCTGGTGGCGTTGCCCTGGGTATCCATGTCCACGATCAAAACCTTTTTGCCACGGCGCACCAGCTCGCCCGCCAGATTGATGGCGGAGGTGGTCTTGCCGGTGCCGCCCTTCTGGTTCATCACGGCGATGGTCTTCATTCCCGGGCACCTCCGTTCTTTTCCAGCTCCTCGATGCTGGCCACCTGCTCTAAAACGCTGTCTAAAATCAGCTGGCTCATGCTCATGTGCAGCTTGGCGGCAGCCATTTTGATGCGGGCGCGGTCATCCTCCGTGGCGTAGACCAGCAGCTTGACCTTGTTGCTTTTCTCATCCATCGACAGATCCTCCGTATATGCGACGTTTTAATGGTAGCTTCTGAGAACTATTATGACATCATAATGTCATGAGGTCAAGAGGAAAATGGTCGAATTGATGTCAAAAATAATTTCAAGCAGACCCGGCGGGACGTCGGGGAGAGGGGGATCCAACTGAACAAAAACAAAGTTTTGTTCAATTAAGGGGAGAGTGAGCTGGGGAGGGGCAGGTTATTTTGACAAAATGACGTCCGCTTTCTTTTCTTCCCGCTTCACGCGCCAGACGGTAAGTGTGTGCACGAGCAAAACGTTGACGAGCACCAAGCGCACATAACTACACAGAATGTTGATGAAGAAATCTGGGGAGAAATGGCTGTAAGGTTAATTTCTCTGATGCAGTACATATTTGCAGACAATTCTTCCTTGGAGATGTCCCTCCACCCATTCTTGAAGCCATGCTTGACGCAAAGAAGAACATAAATACTTTCTTCAAGCGCTATCGTCAATTTTATGGTTCGCCTACCTGCTGGCTACATAAGACAATTTTGCTCACGAATTATTCCCCGTGAATTTGCTTACCATCAATTGTGTACCCCTACCTTGATAATATCCTCCCTGTGTGGTATACTACCCTATAAGTAGCGACGTAGGCGTCACAAGTTCGAGGTGAAAGAAATGATTCAACGCAACTATTATCTGAATCGGCTCATTCGTAATATGTGGAATGGCGAGATCAAAGTCATTACCGGCATCCG
>ERZ779850.1841-NODE-1841-length-19113-cov-2.949837_pt1 | contig 19113 bp, 17 predicted proteins | sample MGYA00511249_ERZ779850 | MGnify/ENA primary metagenome ERZ779850 (study PRJEB29588, sample SAMEA2162475) | human gut metagenome | biome: human gut; feature: human-associated habitat; material: faeces | place: Denmark | collected 2008/2010 ...
TTTGCAAGGACTTTTGCCGCATGGCGGAAGTGTTCGCTGGGCTGCCAATGTAAAGCGTGCTTATTTCGAACAGGAAAGCACCAATTTACATCCCAATAAAACCATTATGGAAGAACTTCATGACCGCATGCCGCTTTGGACAGATTTGGAAGTCCGCAGCCTGCTAGGGCAGGTGCGTATTACCGGAGAGAACGTCTATAAGCAAATTGGCGTCATCAGCGGTGGGGAACGTGCAAAGGTTTGTTTCGCTGTCATGATGCTGGAACATGGAAATGTTCTGATTCTGGATGAACCAACCAACCACCTGGACATTGCCATGAAAGAAGTCATTGAAGCAGCTCTGGCAGATTTTCCGGGCACCATCCTGTTTGTTTCGCATGATCGTTATCTGCTCAATCGAGTCGCCGACCACATTTTGGAACTTTCTACAGATGGCGTGACCTGCTACCAAGGTGGATTTGATGCTTGGAATGCCGTAAAAAAAGAACAAGCAGCGGCACAACAACCCGCTGCGCAAAAGGAAAAGCCAGCCACTGCCTCCCCATCCTCTGGAACTGGTTATAAAACCAAGCAGCAGCGTGCACAGGAAGCCAAGCGACGAACTGCAATCCGTGCAATCGAACAAAAAATGGAACGTATGCAGCAGGAATTGGATGCCTTAAATGCAGAATTGGAACAGGAATCCGTCTATACCAATTTCCAGCTGATGCAGGAAAAATGCAACCGCATGGATGAAATCCGAGTGAAACTGGACGCTGCATTGGAAGAACTGATTGAACTGGAAGATGCAGAATAAAAATCATCCGTAAAAAATACAACAAAAGTCCCTCTCAAAGGCAACTGCTTTTGAGAGGGACTTTTTGGAATCACCTATTTTTGTTTATACGGGAAGTGCATCAATTGTGCCGATTAAAAATTGCAGCAATGCATGGGTGTCCTGATCATTTAATTCTGCATCTGATACTTCGACATTGGCATTGACCAATTGCTGTTCGTTAAAAACAAGTGCGCCACGCCAGTACTTCTGGAACATAATCAGATCTGCCAGAGAAACGGCATTGTCCAAGTTAACGTCTCCAAGAAAGGCATTTTCCGGAACATCTGGCTTAGAAGCCGTACTACCGAAAGTAGTGGTAGTCTGCGGAGCTGTTGTACTTGCCGTCGTAGTAGATCCATGAGCAGAAGTGGTGGTCTGTGCTGCGGTGACAGTTGTCGTTGTAGTCGTTGTAGTGGCAGATTTTGTTGTGGTCGTAGTTACAGTCGGCTGCTTTCCATTTGGTTCCTGTCCAAAAATCAAATTCCCATCTTGATAAAGTGGTATTTTCTCACTGATTACGGGTTCTTCTCCAGCATCAAGCAAATCTTGATTGGAATAGTCATTGGAAGCATCCCAGCCGGAACCATAATTGGGGAATACAAAGGCAAGCAACAGCTCACATTGATGCATTCCTTCCGATACTGGGAGGGCAACTCGTCCATCTGGATAAGTGACCTCAATATAATAAATGGATCCTTCGTCATGAATCAGCCCGGAAATTTCTGCATTGGCATAGTCACTGTACATCTGTGCCTGATCTCGGTCACATCGCACCACAACATCTGACGCCTGATAACCAGCATCCAACACCTCGGAAAGATCCATGTAATAGCGATAAGAAAGGTTGTTGACCACTCTTGCCGGCCATGCCGTATGATTGGTTAATTTGAAGCTGACGGTCACACCGCTTGCAGAAGCAGTCTTTAAAGTAGTTTCTACATACAGCTCCTGATCCCGCTGCTCTGGTTCCGGGAAATCAGGATCACCGGATCCACCAGAAACACTGCACATTTTGGCAAGCAATGCAGTAAATCCAGCATTATAATCACAGGCAACCTCCGAATAAATATACTGTTCCCGGTCATCGCAATAAGTGCCGGTTTCATCCGGGCCACCTACCAAAGCGCCGTATAAAATGTGCCGATTGTCATTCGGCGTTGACAATGCATTTTTCCAGCTGCCATGCGCCGTTCGATGGTGTACATTCCGTACATAGTTCGAACCGTATCCAACCTCATAGCTCAAGTGATTCGGATTGTCACCCAAGCAGTAATTGATCTGTTCCCGGTAAAATGTTTCATAAGCAGATGTGTCCATACCGGCTGGCTGTAAGACCGTATCACAGGCAACAGCGGCAATAAATCCAGCTGCTGTTGCATAGCGCAGGCTGCCCCATGTACTGCTCCAACGCAAACCGCCTTCCAATTCCTTTACATTGTATGTCCAGTAATCCAGATGTTTTTTTACTTGATTGATATAAGTGCTGTTCTTGGTATTCATCGCATAGAGCACCATGCCGCCCTGCTGGACGTCATCCCAACACATGCACCAGGAATATTTCAGTTCCGAAGTACCCAATTCTTTTCCCAGATTGGGAATGTAAGAAGTAGCCAAATCCAAATAGGACTGCTCGCCTGTTGCAAGATACAGCCAGTTTGCTGCATAAAACAGTTCATCATAAAAATGACTGGAACGATAGAAATTCGAGGCGTTGCTGTCATTGTATCCGTCATCACTGCGGTCTTCATCCGCCATTGCAAAGATTGCCTTGGCGTGTGACAAGTAGCCTTCCCGAACAGATTCGGAAACTTTCTCATCCAGCGCACAGTAACCAGCTGCCAACGCTGCTGCCATTTCTCCATATACTGCGGAAGCATTTCTTCCCGTGATATAGGATCGTGCCTCTTCCGGATCAATCCCCTGATCTTCCATGCCGTATTCCAGCAGTTCCACTGGCCCCCACCAGGAGTGATCCTTGGTACCATTTCCTACTTGATAAACAACGGTATCGCCTTGATCACAGGCAGCCAGATAGTCCAGTACCCAGGTCAATTCATGGAGATAGTTTTCTTCCTCTCCTACTGCCGCAATGCCGTCTCCATAGGCATACATCCCCCATGCCAGCATGGAAGCAGAATATGCCATTGGTAAGTTGAATTTTACGTGGTCACCGGCATCATACCAACCACCCTTAATATAGTCCTCCATCGTGGAATCGCCACGCCATTCTACCCGGTTCCAGTCCGGAAGCGGCCCTGCCTGCTGTGCCTCATAAAAATACAGTGACTTTTGCAGCGCTTCTCCGTAATTGGCAGTAAAAGAATCTGCTGCTTCTACTGAAACAACAGCCGGTGCAACCGGAAATGCAGAAACAGCTAAGGAAGCTGCAAGCAAAAGACTTATCATTCGAGTGTGTCTCATAACGTACTCCTTTCCAAAATTCAAAATCTGTTTTTATTATCTCATTTTTTCCTCAAAATGTCAATAGAATTTATTTGATTTGATCAAATGAATCTGCTGCTGCTGCACAATCTAGCTGCTTTTCTAATTTTTAAGCAGATTGCAAACTGCTGCTTTATGTGTTTTACTTTTTGTTTTCCTTTTCTGGAAAGAACATGATAAAGAAAGTTTTCTATCCTATAAATTACAATTTTTTTGATTTTTTCCAATTGAATTGACAAAATTCCAGCATTTATGTTATACTTTTTAAGGATACAGTGATTGGATGAAAGGAGACGCCTATATGAATCTTTTCGATGTATTAGGCCCTGTTATGATTGGCCCGTCCAGTTCCCATACTGCCGGTGCAGTGCGAATCGGATATGTGACCCGAAAGCTGCTTGGAGAGCGACCCGTTCAGGCAGATATTCTATTGCATGGTTCCTTTGCAGCAACTGGCTCCGGACATGGTACCGACCGTGCCGTTGTTGCCGGACTGCTTGGCTATCAACCAGACGATTTGCGCATTCCAGACAGCTTTTCACAAGCCGAAGCTGCCGGGCTGCAATTTGAAATTGCATACGGAACCATCCGTGGTGCACATCCCAATACTGTCAAGCTGCATGTCATCGGGGAAGCCGGAAATCAATTGGAAGTCGTCGGTGCCTCCATTGGCGGCGGAAGAATCCGTATCTGTGAAATTGACGGCATTCGCACCAACTTTTCCGGAGAGCACAACACCATGATCGTGCACAATATGGATACACCCGGACATGTAGCACAAGTCACCACTGTCCTTGCACAAAAGAATGTCAATATTGCCTCTATGCAGCTATACCGAAATACAAAAGGCGGCTATGCCGTTATGATTATCGAATGTGACGATGCTATTCCGGAAAATATGATCAACTGGCTTCAGGATCTGGACGGCATGATTAAAATTACCAGTTACAATACCGAGGAGGCGCTTTGATATGAACATCCAATCCGTTGCCCAGCTTGTTGCCGCTAGCACAGAAACTCCTATTTGGGAAGTTATTCTCACAGATGATCTGGAGCAGGACACCCCCGAACAGCGTGAAAAATCCTGGAACAATATGCGGCGGCTCTGGACGGTTATGCAGGATTCCGTCAAAGAATATAATCCCACACAGCGCTCTCTCAGCGGTCTTACCGGCGGAGATGGGGTCCGTTATGAATCCATGCTTGCCTCCGGAAAAATGATGTGCGGCAATTACCTGAATCAAGCCATTGCCACCGCTCTGAAAGTCAGCGAATGCAACGCCTGCATGAAGCGAATTGTAGCAGCACCTACAGCAGGCTCCTGCGGTGTCATTCCGGCTGTTCTGCTGCCCTACCAGCAGGAATATCCGGATGCAACAGAAACAGACATGATTCAAGCGCTGTACGTCTCCGGCGGATTCGGAAACATTCTAGCGGAACGCGCTTCTATTTCCGGTGCAGAAGCCGGCTGTCAGGCAGAGATCGGTGCCGCTTCCGCCATGGCAGCAGCAGCGCTGGTCTATTTGCGCGGCGGTACACCGGAAGCCTGCGGACATGCCTGCGCAATGGCACTCAAAAATCTTCTGGGGCTGGTCTGTGACCCAGTTGCCGGCTTGGTCGAAGTTCCCTGTGTCAAGCGAAATGTCGTTGGCGTTGTCAATGCCATTTCCTGTGCTAACATGGCACTATCACCAGCCGTATTCCGGCTGATGAAGTAATCGATGCCATGGCAGAGGTCGGAGCCGCTATGTCTGCGGATTTACGGGAAACCGCAAGAGGTGGACTGGCAGCTACCCCTACTGCACAAAAAATTGCAAAAGACTTGGCTGCTGTATAAACATCCTATCTGAAATCAAAATGTCCTCCGAAATGGGGTTTTATTCCATTTCGAAGGACGTTTTTTTATTTTCCATTCCATTTTAACAGAACAGCTGCCCAGCCTTCCTTTTCCCTGGTTTCCAAAACTGAGAAACCTTGTGCCGTTACGGTGTCTACCACTTCATCTTTTCGTTCGGTGATGATACCGGAAAGAATCAGCTTTCCATCTGGCTTGAGGAATTTTCCAAACAGCGGTGCCATTGCATTGAGTACATCGGCTACAATGTTGGCGGTAATCACATCATAACCCGTTCCGATTTCTTCCACCAATGCTGGATCACTCAAAATATTGCCATACCGCACCGTATAGGTATCCGAAGAAAGGTGATTCTGCTGTGCATTTTCCTGCGCTGTACGAGCTGCATGCTCTTCGATATCCACACCAAACGCTTCCTTTGCACCGAGCAGCAAGCCGCCGATAAACAGAATGCCACTGCCGCAGCCCAAATCCAGAAGGCGGTCACCCGGATGCAGAACAGACTCCAGCAGTTCCAGGCAAAGCCGTGTGGTGTGATGCTGCCCCGTTCCAAAGCTGCTTGCCGGGTCAATCTCCAGAATGGTACGCCCATCCTTTGGCTCACAGGATTCCCAGCTTGGACGAATCATCAATTTTTCTCCAACACAAAACGGTTTGAAATATTGTTTCCAGTTATTGGCCCAGTCCTCTTCCCGAATGCCGGACAATTCTGCTTCTAAGCGACCATATATCCCTTCTGAATCATTCTGCTTCATCTGCCGCAGCAAGGTTTGTACCGCAGCCAATGTTTCTGCACCTTGGTTATCCTGCGGCAAATAGATGGTCACTTTGCTCTCACACTGAGAAAGGCCCATCAGATCGTCATCGATATAGTCCCATTTTCCATCCTTGTTTTCCAGAAATTCCTGGAAATCTTCTGCATCTTCGATGCTAAAACCACGAATGCCCAAATCCATCAGCTGTACCGTCAGCGGATCAATTCCGGCTGTTGTGGTAAAAATATCTACCTGCGTCCATGTTTGATTTTCACTCATCCCTGCTGCTCCTTTCTCTTGGCACGTTTCCGCACATTTTCTTCCTGAATCAAACGTCCATCTAAAATCAATTTCTGCAAAGCGGCTTCATCCCGCAGCTGCAATGCATCCCGATACTGTATCAAATTTTTCAAAAGCATATCCAAATGCCGCAGCAGTTCCACCCGGTTGTCCAAAAACAGTGCCGACCACATATATTCATCCATGGTTGCCACACGGGTCATATCCTGAAAGCTGCCGCCGGAAAAATCCAGTGCATCGTCCATGCAGTCATCCTTGACATAGGCAGAAGAAACTACATGCGCCAACTGAGAAGTATAAGCAATCATAGTATCATGCCGGTACGGAGAAGTGGAAACAATTTTTCCAAATCCCATTGCTTTTGCAAGCGCAATGACCGTATCTGCTGCCTGCTGATTGGTGCCCTCTGTCGGTGTAATGATAAAGTTTGCACCCTGGAATAGGTTTGGCAGGCTGGCATAATACCCGCTTTTTTCTCGACCTGCCATAGGGTGCGTTCCGATGTAGTACAAGCCATATGCATTGCACAGATTGGTCATGTCTACAACCATCTGCCCTTTCAAGCCGCACATATCCATCAAAATGGAGCCTTTTTTCAAATATGGCACAGCTCGTTCCATCATGGGAATGGCAATCCGCTGATGCAGACAGGTAATCACCAGATCGTAGACCCCATCTTCCATACAGCCAACACCTGAAATGGCACCATCTGCCAGTGCATCTTCCAGCACCTTTTCTTCCCGATCACAGCCATCCACAATATGATCGGTGGTCGCACGCAGTGTTTTGCAGACAGATCCGCCAACTAATCCCAATCCAACCACTAAAATTTTCATGCCTGTTTTCCTCCTTACAGTGTCATTTGTCCCACATCCGGTAAGGTTTTTGCAAGGCAGCCGGTAGCCGGTATGGATTTGACACGATATTTTTTCAGTTCTTCTGCCTGCTCCGGCGTAAGAACGGTTGCTTCTATCACTTTATGCTTTGCCTTCAAAGTCATAACTTGAACACCCTGTGTATCTCTGGTTGCCTTTGGTGCAGCCAGTTCGGTATGCAGCAAAACAGCACGGTTGCCATCTGAACGCAGCATGACCTCTCCATCTTCCGGCAAGAACAGCGCTGCAACCAGTGGCGCTTTGTCATTAAATGCTCGTGCAAGTTTCTTTCGATTGGTCTTAGTGGCATAGGCAGAAAGCGGAACCTTTGCCGCTTTTCCGTTTTCAAACACGAACAGCAGATAACCGCTGTAGTCAGTAGTCTGTACCATTGCAATGGGGAATTCCCCATCATCAAAGGAAAGCTTTGCCGGCACATAATCTCCCAAAGCACTTGCCTTGGTATCATCAAATGCACTGACTCGTGTTTTATACGCCTGCTGCTGATTGGTCAAGAAGATCAATTCTGTCCGGTTGGTAGATTCCAGATGCAGCAAAATCTGGTCTTCCTCTTTCAGCTTCTGTTCGCTGTTCATGCGCAGTGAAGCAGGTGAAATCTTCTTAAAGTACCCGCTCTCGGATAAAAACAGATGCACCGGATAATCCGGTGTATCATCCAGCGGATCTGTCTCTTCCACATCCGAAGCATAGTAGAACATGGTCTTTCGAGGCTGTCCATACTGTTTGACAACGGCTTTGAGTTCCTGAATAATCAGGCGCTGTATTTTCTGACTGCTGCTCAATATCTGCTGCATTTCTGCAATATCTGCCCGCAGCTGATCGATTTCCTGCAAACGATTAAGAATATATTCCCGGTTTAAATGCCGCAATTTAATTTCTGCTACATACTCTGCCTGAATTTCGTCCATGCCAAAGCCAATCATCAAGTTTGGAACTACGGCGGATTCTTCTTCGGTTTCCCGAATAATTTGAATGGCTTTGTCAATATCCAGTAAAATTTTGGAAAGTCCCTCTAGCAGATGCAGCTTTTCCTGCTTTTTGTTCAGGTCAAACTGTACCCGACGCTTTACGCAGCCTTCCCGAAAGGTCACCCATTCCTGCAAAATTTCCCGTACGCCCATGACACGGGGAACGCCATGAATCAAAATGTTAAAGTTGCAGGCATAGCTGTCCTGAAGCGGTGTCAGGCGGAACAATTTCTGCATCACCTTCTCCGGATCAGCACCACGCTTCAGGTCAATGGCCAGCTTCAATCCGTTCCGGTCTGTCTCGTCCCGAACATAGGAAATTTCTCGCATTTTGCCTTGCTTGATGACCTCTACAATTTTGTCCTTAATGGCTTCAATGGTGGTGCTGTATGGAATTTCTGTTACTTCAATACAGCCGTCTGCCTTATCATAATTCCATTTTGCCCGGACTTTGACGCTGCCGCGTCCCGTTTCGTAAATCTTTTTCAGTTCTTCTTCCTCATACAGCAAGAAGCCACCGCCTGGGAAATCCGGCCCTTTTAAGGTGGTGCAAATATCATGTTCCGGATCTCGCATCAACGCAATACAGGTTTCGCAAATTTCTGCCAAATTAAACGGGCAGACATTGCTTGCCATGGAAACGGCAATTCCCACATTGGCATTGACCAGAACCGATGGAAATGTAGTCGGAAATAGCGTTGGTTCCGTCATGGTATTATCATAATTGGGGACAAAATCAACGGTATCCTTATCAATATCCTGAAACAGTTCCTTGCAGATCGGCTCCAATTTAACTTCTGTATATCGAGAGGCAGCATATGCCATATCTCTGGAATATGCCTTTCCGAAATTTCCCTTGGACTGCACGTAAGGGTGCAGCAGCGCTTCATTGCCTCTCGCCAGACGCACCATCGTTTCATAAATTGCACTGTCTCCGTGCGGATTCAAACGCATGGTTTGTCCAACAACATTGGCAGACTTGGTCAATCCGCCATTGAGCAGCCCCATTTTATACATCGTATACAGCAGCTTTCGATGAGACGGCTTAAATCCGTCAATCTCTGGCAATGCACGGGATACAATGACACTCATTGCATAGGGCATATAGTTTTTTTCCAGCGTTTCTGTAATTTTTTCCTCTGCTACAATTCCAGCACCGGCAATATAGGCGCTTGGAAGCGAGGAAATCTTTGAGGATTTGGGTTGTTTTTTCTTCGCCATCTATTCTTTACTCCTAAAATTCCTATGCGCTCCATTCTCTTCCATAAAGCAAAGCGCATGTATCTTGCATACTCCAAAACGTCTTACCATTCCACCTGATCTGTTTCCGGAAGAAAATAAGAACCATGTTTGGAAAAAGTCCAGTCTGCAGTCTCTGTAAATGCCCGGATCCATCCGTCTGCACCTTGTCCGCATAGCCACAAGATGCCCCATATGCCAACCACTGTCAGCACGCCGGCAAGCACCACTTGCAGCATAATTCCGCACTTGGTTTGTAGCAGCCAGCATCTTGCATGCCGTGCTGCGGATGTCTGCTTGTCCTGCGCCCGCTGGTATAGGGTTTTCACACATTGCCGTATCCGCCGTACAGAAAACAGCAGCAAATTGATTGGATACAGGAACACTGCAAACCGATAAAACGGCACCACCAAGGTGATCACTTCGTAAAAATCCATGGTGAACTGTTTGCCGAGCTGAATCATCCCAAGCAATAGCATGCCGTCCCCGACCAAAATGCAACCCATCAGCAGCAAATACACCCCAGCAGGCAGCCGCTTGGTCAGTTTTTGCATCCCCGTCAGCAAGAGCCCCAGGACACAAAGAACAATCGGAAGCCCAACAGACAGCAAATGCTGCGTCTGAATGGGACTATGCAGCTGCTGATACCCAATGGCTACATCAAAGTTTTGCAATGTAACATGGGAACCAATGGACAGCATGGCACCGCATAAAAGTGCTCCCGGAATGATCAAGATACTTTCCAAAATCAGCGATTTTCGCCGAACGGTCCAATTGACAATGGAAAGAATATACCAAAGCAACAGGCAAAGAACAGAACAGAGAATCCAAATGACTTCCCGCTGCATCAGCTGATATCCGCCAATTCCAGATAATTGCTGCCATACTGTGCAATAAAATCTTTTCGTCCTTGCAGGTCATCTCCCAGCAGCATATCAAACATGGCAGCGGTTTCTTCAATGCCGTCCGCAGTCACTTGAATCAGTCGGCGTGTTGCAGGATTCATGGTAGTCAGTGCCATCATATCTGCTTCGTTTTCGCCAAGACCTTTTGAGCGCTGCAACGTAAACTTTTCTTCGCCCAGTGTTGCCAGAATTTCTGTTTTTTCCTTCTCCGTATAGGCAAAATAGGTTTTCTTCTTTGTTGTAATTTCAAACAGCGGGGACTCTGCAATATACACATAGCCTTGATCAATTAAAGTTGGTGTCAGCCGATACAGCATCGTCAGAATCAGCGTTCGAATCTGGAAACCATCTACATCCGCATCGGTACAAATGACAATTTTATTCCAGCGTAAGCCGTCCAAATGGAACGAGGAAAGTTCCTTATTTGCTTTTGTTGTAACCTCCACCCCACACCCCAGCAATTTGATGATGTCGGTGATGATGTCATTCTTAAAGATCTTGGGATAGTCGGCTTTCAAGCAGTTCAAAATCTTTCCACGAACCGGAATAACCGCCTGGAATTCCGCATCTCGTGCCATTTTCACAGAACCAAGTGCAGAATCGCCCTCCACAATATACAACTCCCGTTTGGAAAGATCCTTGCTGCGGCAATCAACAAACTTTGGAATCATATTGGTGACATCAATGGTGCCAGCAAGCTTCTTTTTCATATTCAAGCGAGTTTTTTCTGCATTTTCCCGACTTCGCTTATTCAGCAGCACCTGCTCCGCAATTTTAGCAGCCTCATCCGGATTTTCAATCAGGTAGATTTCCAGCTGATGCTTCAAGAAGTCCGTCATCGCTTCATAGATAAACTTGTTGGTAATTGCCTTCTTGGTCTGGTTTTCATAGGAAGTCTGTGTGGAAAAACTAGAGGAAACCAGAATCAGACAGTCCTCTACATCCGCAAAGGTGATTTTGGATTCATTCTTCAAGTATTTTCCGTTGCTTTTCAGCCAGCTATCCAACTGGGATACAAATGCCTGCTTCACCGCACGTTCCGGCGAGCCGCCATGTTCCAGAAAACTGGAGTTGTGGTAGTATTCGATTTGCTGTACCCGATTGGAAAACGTGAGCGCAACCGAAAGCTTTACCTTATAAGTCGGCTTGTCCTCCCGGTCTTTTCCCTCTCGCTGACAGTTCCAATACTGAATGGAGGTCAGCGCTGTATCACCAGCCAATTCCTGTACATAGTCCGAGATACCATTTTCATACAAATACTGTGATTCCGTAAAGGAACCATTCGGCTCCTCTTTGCGATAGACAAACAGCAGGTTCGGATTGACAACAGCTTGTCTCTTTAAAACATCCCGGTAATACTCATCCGGCACATTGATTTCTGTAAAAACATCCAAATCCGGTTTCCATCGAGTTTTGGTTCCGGTTTGCCGTTTTTTGGCGGCCTTTTTGGAAAGACCGCCTACATTTTCCCCTTTTTCAAAATGCAGATTGTATTGGAAGCCATCTCGAATGACTTCTACATCCATATACTCTGAAGCGAACTGCGTGGCACAAAGTCCCAGACCATTTAAGCCCAGAGAATAGGCGTAGTTGTCATCACTTGCATCATATTTTCCACCTGCATACAGCTCACAATAGACCAGTTCCCAGTTATATCGATTCTCATTTTTGTTGAAATCCACCGGGCAGCCTCGTCCGAAGTCTTCCACCTCTACGGAGCAATCCTGATAGCGTGTTACCACAATCTTGGATCCATACCCAGAACGTGCCTCATCAATGGAGTTTGAAATGATTTCAAAAATAGAATGCGCACATCCATCCAAACCATCCGATCCAAAAATAACACCCGGACGCTTCCGAACCTTATCCGGCCCTTTTAGCATGGTAATGCTTTCATTATTGTAAACAACTTTTTTTGCCATAAATAACCCTTTTCCTTAAAATTTGCAGGGAAGATCTGTCTGTTTTTTTGGATCCCCCATGTATAATTACTGATTATCATACCATATTTTCCTGCAAAATGCAAGTGTCATGCAAAAAACGGACCATTTTCCTTGCTTTTGGATTGGAGTTCTATTTTCAAAAGAATCTACCACTTTTTAAAAAAATTAAAAAAATAAGGTAGGATTGTTTGAAAAAAACTGCATAAAATATGATATTATCCTTATGAAGAAGAATGAAAGGAGTGTTTCAATTGATGGATCAGTATATCATTACCATTACCAAACAGTATGCGAGTCTTGGCGGCAGAATCGGAAAGCGCGTAGCAGAAAAGCTCGGCATTCCCGTTTACAACCGAGAATCCTTAGAACAAGAAGCGGCAGAATTGGATGCCAGCTTACTGCCACTGATTCAAAATGAAGAGCAGATGAACAACTACTACAAGATGGCCTATCCGCTGGGCATTGGCAGCAGCATCAAACAAAATCGGATGTTTGAATTGCAGCGGGATTTGATTTTAAAACATGCAAAATCAGAACGCTGTGTCATTATCGGACGATGTGCCGATTACATTTTGAGAGAATACGAAAACACTTTAAAATGCTATATCTTTGCCCCTTACCCGGCACGTGTCAAGAATACCATTTGCCTGCTGGGTCGTACAACAGCAGAACCGCAGCGCATTATTGAAGAGGTCGATAAGGCACGAGCTGCCTATTATCGCAGCCATACTGATTGTGAGGTCAACAACACACGATATCGAGATGCATTCTTCAACAGTGCCGCACTGGGCATAGAAGGCACAGCAGATATGATCGTGGATATGGCAAAACGAAAATTCCACTTAGCATAACGCCATTGCAAAAGAGCAGCTAACAGACTTTTTAGCGTCTGCCAGCTGCTCTTTTTTGTACCTGTTCTCTGGGAAAACGGGCTTTTATTCTGTGGCTGCATCTTTCTGCCCGGATTCCGCTTGTTCAGGTATAGAATCCGTACCGGTATCTGTTTCTGACTCTGCTCCTGGTTCCGTTTCGGAACACTCGGATGACTCCTCCGTTGCCTGCTCCGTTTGCACCTGTGTTGAAAAATCAGAAAAATAAAGATTGGCTCCCATATTTTCTACCGTAAACCCAGAAAGCGAACCATCCTCCTGTAAGGTCAAACGATAGGAACCCGTTTCGGTTTCCCCTTCCAACAAAATGGTGTGATCCTCATAATTCCCGGAAATTGTGTCCTCCATTGCCAGCTGGTCAATCAGATCGATAAAATCCAGTAAAATGGACTTCACAGGCATTGCTGCCTGCGGAACGGAGAAAGAAAGTCCTTTATAGGAAGCTGTTACTTCCCCATCCACAAAATCCAGACTCACACCTGATAAACTGGACGGCTCTGAAAAGGTCGCATTCCATACGTCCGCACCGTACCGGGTCAGCACACCTGTAGCTTCCAAATCCTGTAGTTCCATTGTCACGGTTGTAGAAAAGGAACCGCTTAATTTTTGCTGCGCTGTCTTTTCTTTTCCGCCGCCTGCCTGACAGCCGGACAGTGTCCCTGCCAGCAGAAAAACACTGAGCATTCCTGTAACCAGTCGTTTCATTGTATCGAACTCCTTTGGGATAAAATGAGATCCATACGCTCCGCTGCGTTCAGGCATGGAATACCGGTTCCAGTCAAGCGTATGTCATCGATTCCAGCGCAGGAACAGTTCTTGCATGGCATGAATCAAATCAGATGGCAGCATCGCTTGCATGGAGCAATGCTGCGCCGCCAGATCACCTGCTGCACCATGTATATAAACCGCTGCACAAGCAGCATCAAATGCAGAAAGTTTCTGTGCAACCAATGCCGCCAAAATACCAGCCAATACATCTCCACTTCCGCCACGGCTCATGCCAGGGTTTCCAGTTTCATTTTTTACCACCCGTGTGCCCTGCCCAATCAGCGTCCCGGCTCCTTTCAAGGCCAAAACAATCTGCGGATACCGTTTGCAAAAATCGTTCAAGCAGGCTTCCCGATCTGCTTGAATCGCAGCTGGTGTGGTATGCAGTATCCGTGCCATTTCACCGGGATGTGGGGTAAGAATCCGGTCTGTCCCTGCGTTCTGTCCTATATCTATGCAGGAAGCAACGGCATTTAGACCATCTGCGTCCAAAATCACCGGACAGGTGGCATGCTGCAATACAAATCGCACCAAAGCGCGTGTTTGCTCCGTGAAACCCAATCCGCATCCAAGTAAAATGGCATCTGCACGTTCCATGTGCGGCAAAAGTAGTTCTCGGTTTGAGACATCCAATAAAAATCCATCTACATCCGTTTGCAGCGGCAAATACATTGCTTCCAGCATATGGGATGCTAAAATGGGAACGTTTTCCGCCGCAGTCGCAACGGTCAACAACCCAACGCCTGCCCGCAGCGCCCCCATTGCCGATAAAGCTGCCGCCCCCGGCATCCGACGGCTTCCGGTTATGCAAAGAAGCCGTCCAAAATCCCCCTTATTGGCATCCGGCTTTCGAACCGGCAGCAATGCCCGAACAGATTTCTCTGTAAGTCGTTCCATATGATCTTTTCCCTTCTAATTCTAAAATTCTGTTCCATATCGAAAAAAGAATGCGCACATCGTTTCTGGATGTGCGCATGCAGCGGCTCATACTGAAAGCAGTTTTAATACCGATTCCTTTGGCTGATATCCAACAGACTGCTGCACAATGGAGCCGTCTTTTACCACGATCAGCAGTGGAATACTGGATACTTGAAACGCCTGTGCAATGGCAGGCTGTTCATCCACATTGACCTTGCATACCTTGACGTCCTGCCGTTCCTCTGCAATTTCCTCTAAAATCGGTGCCATCATTTTGCAGGGGCCACACCAATCGGCATAGCAGTCAATCAAAATCAATCCAGATGTTTCCAGAACTTCTTCCTTAAAATTATCAGCGGTCAGCATAACAGGTTTCATGGTTTTTCCTCCTTCTCAATCTTTGCTTTTATAGTAAAGCAAGCAATGACAATAGCCTTCAAAATTGGGATCTGCAATCTGATCCCGGAACTCTTTGCACATACATTTGGTATCTGGTGTACGTTCCAATCGGCAGGGACAGTAGCCCTCTTTTCGCCGCAAGCCTTCTTGAATTTGTGCAACCAATTCCTTATTTTCATTGTATCGAATGTGCATGGCAGATCCACTCCTTTCCTCTATAGGAAGCCATCAATATTCTCCTAGGCAGCGTGCAAACAGTACGCAGCGAATGCCATCATCTGCACCGGAATTGCAAGTTTGCAGCGCAATCATACGATTTTTTCCATACTCCGGCATATCCGTTCCATCCAAGTACCAAACCGTAGAAGTTTCCTTGATTTTTTGCAGGAACGTCAAATAAGCACGACGATCCATGTCCAAGTAATTCCAATACTCAAAGTCTGCGCCAGCCTCTCCATTTACAATATTGACTGAAACAATTTCGTACAGATACCGCTTGTCCAGAGAAGCAACTTCAAAATAACGGTGCGCTTTCCCCCACTCCGGATCTGTATAGCCTTTGATGGCACTGAACATGCTGCCATTGGCCATATTATGCCCATAAAACAACGTATTTTGACTGGTATCAATCTTTCCCCGGAAGTCCTCGTAAATACAGCCGCTGTGACTGCTGTTGCCTTCCCAGTCATGATTGATATAAAAATCGTTGTCAGTGCCTTGTACAACCGGATAATTGACGACAGTATCCTCTATGTAAATCCATCCCACAACATCCTGTTTTTGCGCATGATGAGCACGAACACTTTCCATGTCAATTTTCATTGTATAGTCATAGGTTACTTTGGTCGTCGTTGTAGCGATTGTCGTTGTTGTCGGAACGGTTGTCGTAGTGGTTGGAAGCGTCGGCATGGACGCAGGTGCCACTACCTTCTCTGCACGCATACAAAAGACAAAGAGAACGGCAACAAGAAGAATCAGAACAATTGCCACTGCAAGAAGCCCCTTTTCGATCCCGCTTTTATGCCGCTGAAAAAACTGCTTTCCTTGAAAATCTGCCATAATCGGTTCCACCCAATCCCAATAAAGATACCTTTATTATACTCATTTTTCGGTGCTTGTCAAGCTATCCGATTTTTAACGCTCGCTTCTTTCGACTCCACATATTGCAAAGACTTGCATTCTACGGCGAAATATGCTATAATAGCAAACAGATTAGAACCTGTCTACGGACAGATTCTGTTTTTTCAGACAATTTTTCAAGTGTGAGGAATGATCATGATAAGAAATACGTTGCACTATTTAGACTGTGCGGCTACGACCAAGCCAAGCGGAACCGCAATAGAAGCCATGCTGCACTGCATGCGCACAGCATACGGAAACCCTTCCTCGCTTCACAAGGTTGGCTTAACGGCACAGCAAGAGGTAGATGCCGCACGAAAGAGCATCGCCGATGCGCTTCGCGTTCGTCCCGAAGAAATTTGCTTTACTTCCGGCGCAACGGAAAGCAACAACCTTGCCATACAAGGAATTTGCGCTGCATATGGCAGACGCAGAACAAAGATTATTACCAGTGCAGTGGAACACGCTTCCGTCCGCAATACCATGCGTCATATGGAACAGCAGGGCTTTACAGTCGTGCAGATTGCACCACGGGAAGACGGCACCTATGCAGCAGAAGACTTTATTCAGGCAGCTGATGCGCAAACCTGTTTGGTCAGTGTGATGCTGGTCAACAATGAAACCGGCTATCAGCTTCCCGTTCAGCAAATTTTTCAGGGCATCCATCGAAAGAATCCTGAAATTTTAACGCACTGCGATGCTGTACAGGGATTTTTAAAAGTTCCAGTTTTGCCAAAGCGCTTGCAGGCAGATTTGCTTTCTCTCAGCGGACATAAAGTCCACGCTGCCAAAGGCGTTGGCGCACTCTATATCCGCAAAGGCGTTCGTGTTCTTCCCATCCTATTCGGCGGAGAACAGGAATCCGGTTTACGCCCTGGTACGGAAAGCGTTCCGCTGATTGCCTCTTTTGGGGCAGCGGTTCGGGAATTTGCACCGACAATTGCCATGCGCATGAAAGCCGTTCAACAGTTGAAAAACCTGCTCTTGGAGGAATTGTCCACCTGTTCCGGTATTACGATACATTCTGATGCACAGGCATCCCCCTACATCGTCAACTTTTCCGTGGAGGGGATTCGTTCTGAAATTATGCTGCACTTTCTGGAACAGAAAGGCGTCATGGTTTCCAGCGGCTCCGCCTGCTCAAAGGGCGCACACAGCGGCGTTCTGGAAGCATTCGGCGTAAAACGAGAACAAGTCGATCAGGCAATCCGCGTCAGCTTTTCTTATGAAACAACCTCCGAAGATATCTTGGCATTGATTGACGGCATTCGAGCCGGACAAGCAGAACTCATGCAATAAAAGAAAGGAATCCGATTTATGAAGGAACTCATTTTAGCAAAATACGGCGAAATTGCTTTAAAAGGATTGAACCGTAATACATTTGAAGATATTCTGATGAAGAATATCCGCCGCAGACTGCGCAGCGTAGGTGCTTTTCAGTACAGCCGTGCCCAGTCTACCATTTATATTACCCCAAAGGAAGAAGACATCGATCTGGAAGAAGCCATGGATCGTTTGAAAACCATCTTTGGCATTGCTGCTTTAAGTCGTGCCTGTATCTGCGAAAAAGATTTTGCAGACATCAGCAAAATTGCGCCGGAATATCTGGAAGATACACTTTCCTGCGCACGCACGTTTAAAGTAGAAGCCAAGCGTTCTGATAAAGCTTTCCCAATGAAATCGCCGGAATTATGTGCAGAGTTGGGTGGTGTCCTGCTGGATGCTTTTCCACATTTAAAAGTAGATGTCAAGCACCCGGATGTTGTGGTTATGGTAGAAATTCGGGACACCAATGCATATGTGCATGGTGCTTCCATTAAGGGCGCCGGTGGCCTTCCGGTAGGAAGCAGCGGAAAAGCACTTTTGCTGCTGTCCGGCGGCATCGACAGCCCAGTAGCAGGTTACCGTATGGCAAGACGTGGCGTACACATTGCGGCCATTCACTATGTGAGCCCGCCGTACACATCAGAACGGGCACAACTGAAGGTGGAAACGCTCTGCCAGAAGCTGACGCCTTACTGTGGCAGCATCGGCTTTTTCTGCGTTCCCTTTACCAAATTGCAGGAAGCCATCAAGAAGAACTGCCCGGAAGAATACTTTACCATTATCATGCGCCGTTTGATGATGGAAATTGCTCAGCGGATTGCCAAACAGGATGGCTGTCTGGCATTGATTACGGGAGAAAGCGTAGGCCAGGTTGCCAGCCAGACCATGCAGGCACTTGCCTGCACCGATGCTGTGGCAACCATTCCAGTTTTCCGTCCGCTGATTGGGATGGATAAAACAGAAATTGTAGAAACAGCACGTAAAATTGATACCTTTGAAACTTCTACACTTCCTTATGAAGACTGCTGTACCGTCTTTACCCCCCGACATCCAAAGGTTCGTCCAAACCTAGAAGATGTCGAGCGTGCGCAAAATCGATTTGATTTTGAACCGCTTCTGGAAGAAGCGGTTGCACAGACAACCTTGAAAGTATTCAAAGTAGAAGCTTAAAGATTCATTTACAGTGCGATGAAGGGAGCGATTTTATGGGAAAACAGGCATTTTCTGACAGCGAGATCCGGAAAATTTATGAAGATGTGGAAAAACACCTTGACAAAACCCTTTGTCATATTGTACAATTATTAGATAGGAGAGAACAAACGGTAGCAACAGCAGAAAGCTGTACAGGCGGTTTGCTGTCACAGTCTATCACATCCGTAGCAGGCGCTTCTCGTGTATTTGAGCTGGGACTTTGTACGTATGCCAATCGTATGAAGGAACGGCTCTTGTCCGTCCCGGCAGCTTTATTGAATGCATACGGTGCCGTCAGTGCACCCGTTGCAGCAGCCATGGTACAAGGATTACAGGTACAATCTCAAGCAGATCTTTGTATTTCTGTAACCGGACTGGCTGG
>ERZ779850.1862-NODE-1862-length-18986-cov-3.493423_pt1 | contig 18986 bp, 27 predicted proteins | sample MGYA00511249_ERZ779850 | MGnify/ENA primary metagenome ERZ779850 (study PRJEB29588, sample SAMEA2162475) | human gut metagenome | biome: human gut; feature: human-associated habitat; material: faeces | place: Denmark | collected 2008/2010 ...
GCTTCCTCGAGAGGAGCCGTGTCGCCGAGTTCGCGCATGAGCCGGCCAATACACTGGAGCTGTCTGCGGTGGGCACCGTGGCTCGGGATCTTCTGGAGATCCCGGAAAGCGGCGAGCAGAGCAGGGCTGAGGGGAAAATCGGCGATAACGCGCATGGGCAGGGCCGCGATTTCCTCTCCCAGATTCTGCAGCGCCGTGCTTTCGCGTTTCTTCTGGGATCTGCTTTTGCGCTGAGGTTCCTCTTCGGAGGTTTCAGGTTCCCACTGATAGGATTTTCTGTGAGCCATGATTCATCCTTCGCTGGTATGGCATAGTGAACAGGTGTTCCTTGAAAAGCGCGCCGCCGCATTTCCGTGACTTGAGTCATGAGTAAGGCGCCGCCAATATATGTCACAATAAAAACGCCTATAACAACTTGTGGCATAGTGTGTGTTAGGGTACATCTCCACACTAGCCATATGCAAGGAGACACATGTTATGACAGAAAGACGGGACGATATCAGCGGACTTCATTCACTCAAGGGCGGACACTCGTATCTGCCGGCCGAAGGCCCGGACGTCAGTATTCTTGAGGCCTTTCCGAACCGATTCCCTGAGCGCCGCTACGTGGTAAGCATCAGTTTTCCCGAATTCACCTCCCTCTGCCCTGTAACCGGACAGCCGGATTTCGGAACCATTGTCCTTGAATACGTTCCGGCCAAGCTCTGCGTGGAGTCCAAAAGCTTCAAGCTCTATATGTTTGCCTACCGCAACCACCACTCCTTCATGGAGACCATTACCAATAACGTCCTGAACGACATCGTTACACTCCTTGATCCGGACTGGGCGAGGGTGAAAGGCCTCTTCGTTCCCCGCGGAGGCACTCGCATACACGTGTTTGCCGAACATTTCCGCAAACTTCCTGCCGCCGGGGCAGCGGATCTGCACGAATTCGTGCGCGAATGGAAGATGGAACCTGATCCTCACCGTCCGTAACTGAATCCTGGAAGATACGGGTATGGCTGTTCATGAGGCCCCGGGCAGAGCGGACGGAAGGAAAACGGGCCGGAGCAGATGGATGGGGCGGGTCATTCTTCTGGCCTTGTGGGCAGTGGTGTCCCGTCTGCTGGGACTTGTCCGGGATCTGTCCATGGCCTGGCTGGTGGGCTCGGGCTGGCTTGCCGACGCACTCGTGGCAGCAACCGTCATACCGCACGCCCTGCGTAAGCTTCTCGCTGACGGCGTGCTGTCCATGCCTTTCACGGCCGCAGCTGCGCGGGGAGGCACCCGGCCTGCAGACAGGGATCTCTTCCCGCTGCTTCAGCGCATTCTCGCTCTGTCCGGGGCTCTTCTGCTGGTGCTCTTCGCCTGCGCGCCTGTTGTGGTGAAGTGTCTCGCTCCCGGCGGGCAGGATCCTGTGTGGATTGGAAAGGCTGCTTCCCTTCTGCGTCTGGCCGCACCGTTCGCGTTCTTCGTGTTTTTTTCCGCGCCTGCCATGGGACTTCTGCATGCCCGCGGTGCCTTTGCGAGCGCCTCATCCGCGCCGGTGTGCTTCAACTTCGTAATCCTGTGTTTTATCTTTGCGGCCTGGGCCGGGGCCGGCCAGGCAGATGTGATGATAGCCGCAGGCTTTGCCGCAGGCGGTGCTGTTCAGGCCCTTATTCTGTGGTTTTTCGTGCTTCGCGGCAGAGGCTTGGCCGGAACAGAGGGAAAGGGGGAACACCCTGTTCTCCGCAAAGGAGAGGAGCATGCCGCCGCTTTCTGTACAGCGCTGAAGCGTCTTCCCGGTGTGGTTTTTTCCTGCTCATCCCTGCAGCTCTGCTTTCTTGCAGCCCTTGGGGCTGCGTCGCTGACGGGTGAGGGCGCCATCACGTCGCTTTATTTCGCGGATCGCCTCCTCGAACTCCCCGTTGGTATTGTCGGCGCCTGCATGGGCATCGCGGCTCTGCCCGATCTGACCCGTGAAGCGGCAGCCGAGGATCGAAAAGGCTTTATGGAGAGTCTGGGGCTTGCCCTGCATACGGGGCTGCTTTTCGCCATTCCGGCTGCGTCCGGGCTTTTTGCCATTTCAGCCCCTCTTGTCGGGCTGCTTCTTGGGCACGGGGAATATTCAGATGCGGGACTTTCCGGCACGGTTCTGTGTCTCAGAGCTCTGATTCCGGCTCTTCCCGCCTGCATCATGCTGCGAACCCTTGTCGCCGCGTGCCATGCCTGGGGCATGGACCGGCTTGCGATCCTGAGTACCGCCGCGGCAGGCGCCGGCGTGACCGGTGTCGCCCTGACTTTCGTGTGGACTGGCTCTTCATTTCTTCCTGCTTCAGCCATCGGCCCCCTCTGCGCGAGCGCCGCTCTGTGGGTTCAGACTGGTATTTTAATCTGGGGGCTTCTTGTAAGGGCCCGTTCCGGGAAACACCCGTTTACCGGAACATTTTTTTCCCTCAAGGCTCTGGCCGGGCTCATTTTCTGCGGTCTGACTGCCGGGGCTGCTGCTATGGGCGTCCAGATGTTCGGGGTGGAAAACCGCCTCCTGACTCTGGGCCTGGCCGTGTGCGGAGGCGGGGGCTGCTGGCTTGTCTCTGTACGGATACTGCTTCCGGAGGATTTCAGGCTTCTTTTTGGAAAAGCAGGGAAGAAGCCAGGACATTCCGTACCCGGAGGCCCGGATAAGGACAGGAACAGTCCCGGCATTAAGATGGAAAAAATTCCTCAGAGTGAAGAACACGCATCCACCGGCTTTGAAAAATGAGCCGCCGCATTCCCGTGATTTTGGTCATGAGTAAGGCGCCGCCAATATATGTCACAATGAAAATGCATATAACCACTTGTATAAATTGATTTTATAAAACACATATGTTGATATATAACGTGGTGATACTATGGCATCGGAAATTCACAGAGGTCGTGGCTGTGTTTACTGCCTGCGATATCATGTTTTTGGGTGCGTTACGTAAAGACATAAGGTGCTGACAGAAGAAATTGTGACCGCACTGAAAAACATTCTTCGAAAAATAGCTAATGATAACAAATTCAGTATATTAAAATGAAAGCAGCCGGCTTCAGCCGGGAGAGGGGGCATTTTAGGGTGCGGGCTTGCGGATGGAGGACTGTTGCGTCTATTCTAGATGGCTGAAATTCTGAAAGTCCCGCGCGTCACAGGAATACCTGGGAAAACCGCGCTGGAGACGTCATTCCTGAGGAGGGGGTATGGGCTTTTTTACAAAGCTGAAAAAAATATTCTCTGGCAAGGAGGAAGAGTCCGTTTCTTCCGAAGAAGAAAAGAAGGAAGCTGAAGTACAGGAGGGAGAAGGCCGTTCTTCTTCACAGGATGAAGAGGCTGAATCCTCCGGGCAGGAAAAAAACGAAGCCCTGGTTCAGCAGTCTGCGGGCAGGGAAGGGGAGTCTTCCTCCGGAAAAAGTGAGGAGCCTTCCTGCCACGGTGGTTCCGCAGACCGGGATGAAAGCGGAGAAGGATATGCTGCACACGGGATGCCTGAAGAGGCGGCTCCCTCAGCGCAGCAGATTTCCGAATCCGGTGTTCCGTCAGGGAAGGAAGCTCCTTCTGCGGCAGCGGAGCCTGAAAAAGCTGCAGAACAGCCGGTACAGTCTGCCGGAGCGGCAGCTCCATCGCCGGCGTCTGCTGAAGAGGAAGAGCTGACTGTACGCCTCCGCGCCTGCGAACCCAGGCTTTCTGTCTGGCTTGATACAGTTCTTGACGGCGTTACGGAAGCCGGTCCCCTGCTTGAAAAGAGAATCCGTTTCCTGCTCTCTTCCCTGGAAGCGCCGGCTGCCGAGATCGATTCCTTCGTCAGCGACTTCTCGGGGTGGCTTGAGCGGATGGAATACAGAAATCTGGACGAATTCCGCTCAGAACTGCAGTACAGACTCGCTCTGGCCCTCGATCTTGAAGACGAGGAGGATGAGCGGAGCAGGCTTTTTATCAAGCTCTCAGATGGTCTGGCGAAAACACGTGAACAGTTTTCCAGGCGCCTTGAGGGACTCTTCGCCAGCAATGGAGAACTGAACGATGAGTTCTGGGAACAGATGGAGGAAATCTTCATCATGGCCGACCTCGGTTACGAAGCTTCCGAGGAACTTGTCAGCCGGCTGCGCGAACGGTGCCGGCAGGAGAAGGTGACTTCTTCGCAGGGCGTGCGTGAGGTGCTCCGTCAGGAGATCAAGTCAATTTTCGCACAGCCCCGCCGCATCAGTGCGGTGAATCCGCCGGAAATCGTGCTCATGATCGGCGTCAACGGAGCAGGCAAGACAACGACCATAGCCAAGCTTGCGTACCGGGACCGTATGCAGGGGAAGAAGGTCATGATTGCCGCTGCTGATACTTTCCGCGCAGCGGCCATAGATCAGCTTCGCGTCTGGTCCGAAAGGGTGGGAACGCTCTTCCATGCCAAGCAGCCGGGCGCAGATCCTGCTTCCGTGGCCTATGAGGCCGTTGACAGGGCGATCAAGGAAGGTGTCGACGTACTGTATGTGGATACGGCAGGCCGTCTGCAGACAAAGGTGAACCTGATGGATGAACTTACCAAGATCCGTCAGGTAATTGGCAAGAAACACCCCGGCGCTCCGCACAGGACCGTCCTGGTTCTTGATGCCACAACCGGGCAGAACGCCCTGTCGCAGGCCAAGCTCTTTAAGGAGTCCGCCGGCGTTGACGAACTTATTCTGACCAAGCTTGACGGAACTGCCAAAGGCGGCGTCGCCATTGCCGTTGCCATGCAGTACAAGCTCCCCATCACATTCATAGGGCTGGGTGAAAAAGTGGAGGATCTGCGTCCGTTCAATGGCGATGATTACGCGGACGCTCTCCTGGCGTCAGTCTAGCATTTTTCCGGATGATGTACCGCCCTGACACCGGGTCGGCCCCGGAGAAAGGGCGGTGCGTCATAAGATTGGAAAAATTTTGTCTTTTTTACGTTGACAATCTGACGGCTTACGACTAAAGAAGGAGAGCTTTCCGAAAGGAAGGTGTTCCCTGGACGGCAGGGAAGGGCAGATTAAGTCTGTCCTGATGCTCCAGAACTGCACACTGCAGTTTCTGGTTTTGACAAGTGCAGGCGTTACCAGACGTCGACTTGATCGAGCCGTTCCAGCCCATATTCGGATCCCACGCTGAAATATTGCGTGCCCGGGGCTGTAAAGGTGGAGGGACAAAGACCCTCATTTGGTGACCCTGCGGGACCATCCTCTCACCGCTTATTCTAGCGGAAGGGTGTGGAGAACGCCGGGAGCGTCACAAGATGATGCCAGGCGCGTTGCTCACGCCCTAATAAATCTCCGTACATACATCTTCTTGTGATCTGACGTCGTCAGACAAACGCTCCCAGATGTTCGCTCCCAAAGGGCTGGACAGCTTCCGGGCCTATCTCTATTGGCCCCAGTGCAAGGAACCCACGTTGAACCCAACCGGCGCGGGATTTTGGTAAAACGGAGCAAAAAATGACGACAGTTAGCAGTGATTGCATTCGGATCAAGCTCAGGGCCTATGACTTCCGCATCCTTGATAAGGCTGTAGCGGAAATCGTGGACACTGCGCGCAACACCGGTGCCGGTGTGGCCGGGCCAATCCCCCTGCCCACCAGGATTCACAAATTTACGATTCAGCGTTCTGTGCATGTTGACAAGAAGTCCCGTGAACAGTTCGAGATGCGCGTGCACAAGAGACTCATGGATATCATTGAGCCTACCCAGCAGACTGTTGACGCCCTCGGCAAGCTTTCTCTTCCCGCCGGCGTTGACGTTGAAATTAAGCTTTAGTGAGAGGCAGTCATGGCTGAGAAAATGGGAATTATAGGTCGCAAGCTTGGCATGACCCGTATTTTCGGGGACGATGGTGCCTCTGTGGCCGTTACAGTTATTGAAGCCGGTCCTTGCCCCGTCACTCAGGTGAAAACCGTTGAGAAGGACGGCTACAATGCTCTGCAGATTGCTTTCGGCGACTGCAAGGAAAAGCATTCCAACAAGGCAATGAAGGGTCACTTCGCCAAGGCCGGCACGGCTCTTTTCACCAACGTTCGTGAAATCCGCCTGGCCGGAGCTCCCGAGCAGAAAGTCGGTGACTCTCTGACGGTTGATCTTTTCAAGACCGGTGACGTCCTGAAAATTACAGGCAAGAGCATTGGTAAGGGTTTTCAGGGCCGTATGCGCCGTTGGAACTTCAAGGGCTGCAAAGACACTCATGGTGACGAGAAGGTGCATAGGAACAACGGTTCCGTTGGTAACAACACCTTCCCCGGACACGTTATCAAGGGCCGTAAGATGGCCGGTCACTGGGGCAATGAAACCGTGACCCAGCCGAGCTGCCTTGTCGTGGCCGTTCGTCCTGAGGACAACGTCATTCTGGTCAGGGGCGCCGTGCCCGGTCCGAAGAACGGCATTGTGCTCATTCGTCAGCAGTAGCAGGTGATAAGATGGCTACCATTAAAGTATATGATCAGGAAAAGCAGGAAGTCGGTTCCGTTGAGCTTGCTCCCGAGGTTTTTGAGGTCGAGGCCCGTCCCGAGATCCTGAACCTCGTTGTGCGTGCGCAGAGAGCCGCTCAGCGTGCCGGTACCCACAAGGCCAAGACCCGTGCCTTCGTGTCCGGCGGCGGCGTGAAGCCCTGGAAGCAGAAGGGCACCGGTCGTGCCCGTGCCGGTTCGAACCGCTCCCCCATCTGGCGTGGCGGTGCGATTATCTTCGGACCCCTTCCCCGCGATTACTCCTTCAAGGTCAACAGCAAGGTCCGTTCTCTGGCCATGCGCATGGCTCTTTCCAGCCGTGTGGCCGGCAACAACCTTCTGGTCGTGAAGGGCATCAATCTTCCCGATGGGAAGACCAAGAATTTTGCCAAGGTTGCCAAGACCCTGGGCCTCACTCAGGCTCTCGTGGTTGCTCCTGAAATGACGGAGAATCTTGACCGCAGCTCCCGCAACCTTCCCAATGTCACCCTGACGACGCCCGACCGTCTCAGCGTGTACGAAATTCTGAAGAACAAGCAGCTTGTTCTCCTCCAGGACGCCATCGCCCCGGTGGAGGCCCGCTTTGTTGCAAAGGGGAAATAAGATGGAACTTACTCAGGTGCTTCTTAAGCCCCGTATCACTGAAAAGATGACCGAGCTTGCTGAAGGTGCCAATAAGGTTGCATTTCTTGTTAACCCCAAGGCCAACAAGCTCGAAGTGAAGAAAGCCGTCGAAGCCGCCTTCAATGTGACCGTGCTCAACGTGAACATTGTCAGCGTTGCTCCCCGTGACCGCGTGCGTCAGGGTAAGGCCGTCGGCACCAAGCCCGGTTACAAGAAAGCGTATGTAACCCTGGGCGCAAATGACAAGATCGAATACTTCGAGGGAGCGTAAGTCATGGCTGTTCGCAAGCTTAAACCGACTTCTGCTGGTCGTCGTGCCCAGACGGTTTCCGATTTTGCGGAAATCACCAGGACGACGCCTGAAAGGTCCCTTGTCTGTGGTCTGACCAGAAAGGCCGGCCGCAACAACGTGGGCCATGAGACCATGCGCCGCCGCGGCGGCGGACATAAGCGTCTCTACCGCATCATTGATTTCAAGCGTGAGAAGCAGGGCATCGAAGCCACTGTTTCCCATATCGAATACGATCCCAACCGTACTTCCCGTATCGCCCTTCTGACCTATGTTGACGGTGAAAAGCGTTACATCATCGCTCCCGCCGGTCTGAAGCAGGGTGATAAGGTCCTCTCCGGCGAAAAGGCTGACATCAAGCCTGGCAACGCTCTGCCTCTCGGCCGCATTCCGGTCGGCACCGTTGTGCACAACGTTGAGATGTATCCCGGCAAGGGCGGCCAGATGTGCCGCGCCGCCGGCACCTACGCTCAGCTTGTCGGCAAGGAAAACAAGTACGTCCTCCTGCGTCTGCCTTCCGGCGAAGTGCGCAAGGTCCTCGCCACCTGCATCGCCACTATCGGTCAGGTAGGCAACATCAGCCATGAGAACGTTCATCTCGGCAAGGCCGGCCGCAACCGCTGGCTCAACCGCCGTCCGAAAGTCCGTGGTGTCGCTCAGAACCCCATTGACCATCCCCTCGGCGGTGGTGAAGGCAGAAGCTCCGGCGGCCGTCATCCCGTCTCTCCGTGGGGCATGCCGGCCAAGGGCTTCAAGACCCGCGATCCGAACAAGCCTTCGGGACGTCTCATTGTCAAGCGTCGCAGCCACAAGTAGGAGTGAGACATGCCTAGATCTCTTAAGAAGGGACCGTTTGTAGACGGTCATCTTATGGCTAAAGTTGAGGCCGCCCAGGCTAGCGGTGATCGCCGTGTCGTTAAGACATGGTCGCGCCGTTCCATGGTGCTGCCCGAAATGGTGGGCCTGACCTTCGCCGTGCACAACGGCAAGAAGTTCGTCCCCGTGTTTGTTACTGAAAATATGGTTGGCCACAAGCTCGGTGAGTTTTCTCCGACCCGTACCTTCCACGGTCATTCTGCTGAGAAGAAAGCGGCCGCTGCCGCCAAGCCGGCTGCTAAGTAGGGAGATAAGTAATGGAAGCCAAAGCTATTGCTAAATTCCAGCGCGTGTCCCCCCGCAAGACCGCTCTGATTGCGCGGAATGTCCGCGGCAAGGGCATTGAAGAAGCGATGAACATCCTCCGCTTCACGCCCAACAAGCCCGCGGGAGCCATCCTCAACGTCCTGAAGAGCGCCGCTGCCAACGCCACCCAGATGGCCGTTAACGTCGACGCCATGTTCGTTAAGGAAATTCTGGTTACCTCCGGCCCGACCTGGAAGAGGTTCATGCCCCGTTCCCAGGGCCGTGCTACCAAGATTCATAAGCGCACCAGTCATATTACCGTTATACTCGCTGAAGGGCAGGAATAGGCTATGGGTCAGAAAGTACATCCGTTTGGTATCCGCCTCGGCTACAACAAGAACTGGCTTTCCCGCTGGTTCAGCGCCAAGGAATATCCTGCCTTCGTGTTTGAAGACAGCAAGATCCGCAAGTTTGTGAAGCAGCGCAACGCTGAAGCCGGTCTCGCCAAGATCGAAATCGAGCGCGCTGGCGGCAAGGTTCGTCTTATCCTCTCCACCGCCCGTCCCGGCATCATCATTGGCCGCAAGGGTGTGGAAATCGAGAAGCTCCGCACTGACCTGCGCAAGGAATTCGGCCGCGAATTCTCCATCGAGGTCAGCGAAATCCGCCGCCCCGAAGTGGATGCCCAGCTCGTTGCTGAAAATATCGCTCAGCAGCTTGAACGCCGCGTTGCCTTCCGCCGCGCCATGAAGCGCACGGTGACCCTGGCCCGCAAGTCCGGCGGCGACGGCATCAAGGTTTCCTGCGCTGGCCGCCTGGCCGGTGCTGAAATCGCCCGCCGTGAATGGTACCGTGACGGCCGTGTGCCGCTGCAGACCCTCCGCGCCGACATCGATTACGGCTTCGCTGAAGCCAGGACCACGTACGGTACAATTGGTGTCAAGGTTTGGATCTACAAGGGTGAAATCCTTGACAAAGAGGTAGAACAGAATGTTAGCGCCCAAAAGAGTTAAATATCGCAAGTGGCAGAAGGGCCGTCTCCGCGGACTGGCTCATCGTGGTTCCACCCTCGCGTTCGGTGATATCGGCCTGAAAACCACCCAGCACGGACATCTTTCCAGCCAGCAGATTGAAGCTGCCCGTATCGCCATGATGCGTCACATCCGCCGTGGCGGTAAAGTCTGGATCCGCGTGTTCCCTGACCGCCCCGTTACCGCGAAGCCTCTTGAAACCCGTCAGGGTTCCGGTAAGGGTGCTCCGGTCGGGTGGTGTGCTCCGATCAAGCCCGGCCGCATCCTCTATGAAGTCAAGGGCGTGCCCTACGACCTCGCGGTTCAGGCGCTTACCCTTGCTGCCCACAAGCTTCCCGTTAAGACCATTATTGTGACCAGGGAGGGATTCTAATGGCTGACAAGAAGAAAAGTCCCGCCCGCGAGACGGTTAAGGAACTCCGCGAGCTCTCCGTCGAAGAGCTTTCCACCAAGCTCGCCGACCAGCGCAAGGAACTCCTTGACGCCCGCTTCAAGCACGCCACCGCCCAGCTCGAAAAGACGAGCGAGCTCAAGGCCATGAAGAAGCAGGTTGCTCGCATCAGCACGATTCTCAATGAAAAGGAACAGAGGGGCTAAGTATGCAGGCTCTTGAACACGTTAAGGGCAGAACTCTGACCGGTATCGTGATCAGTGACAAGAACGACAAGACCATTGTCGTGCGTGTCGAAACCCTGGTCAGGCATCCTCTGCTCAAGAAGTACATCAGGCGCCGCAAGAAGTTCACGGCTCATGACCCGAACAATGAATGCGGCATTGGCGATAAAGTTAAAATCGTGGAGTACCGCAGGCTGTCGCACAACAAGCGCTGGCACCTGGTCTCCATCATTGAAAAGGCTGTGTAGGTGAGGCCATGATCCAGGTAGAATCCACTCTCCAGGTTGCCGATAACTCCGGCGCCAAAAAGGTCGCCTGCATCAAGGTTATCGGCGGCTCCCACCGCCGTTACGCGACTGTCGGCGACACCATCATGGTTTCCGTGAAGGAAGCCATCCCCCACAGCAAGGTGAAGAAGGGCGACGTCATGCGTGCCGTCATCGTGCGCACGTCCAAGGAAGTCCGCCGCAGCGACGGCAGCTACATCAAGTTCGATAACAATGCGGCTGTGCTCGTTTCCAACACCGGTGAACTCGTCGGCACCCGTATCTTCGGACCCGTGGCCCGTGAACTCCGCGCTGCGAACTTCATGAAGATCATCTCCCTCGCCCCTGAAGTCCTTTAGGAGACTTGATATGAAAAACTTTCGTATTCGCAAGGGCGACAAGGTCATGATCATTGCCGGTAAAGACAACGGCAAGATTGGCAAGGTGCTGAAGCTTCTTCCGAAGCATGACAGCGTCGTTGTGGAAAAGGCCAATATGGTCAAGCGCCACATGCGTGCCAACCCCTACACCCGTCAGCCCGGCGGCATCGTGGAGAAAGAGATGCCCATCCACATTTCCAATGTGATGGTTGTCTGCTCCGCCTGCGGCAAACCGACCCGCGTCGGCTACAAGTTCGTGGAAGTTGACGGCAAACAGAAGAAAGTTCGCTTCTGCAAGAAGTGCAACGAAGTCATGGAATAAGGTGAACCTATGACCCGCCTTGAAAAGATATACAAGGAGAAAGTGATTCCGGTATTGCAGAAGGAGTTCAACTACAAGTCTCCCATGCAGCTTCCCGGTATCGAAAAAATCTCCCTCAACATCGGTCTGGGTGCTTCCACCCAGAACAACAAGCTGATGGAAGAGGCCGTGGAGGAACTCACCGCCATTGCCGGCCAGAAGGCTGTTGTTACTCGTGCGAAGAAGTCCATTGCTAACTTTAAGGTGCGCCAGGGCATGCCCATCGGTGTGCGCGTCACCCTCCGCAAGGACCTCATGTGGGACTTCCTGGACAAGCTGATGAACTTCGCCCTGCCCAGGGTTCGCGACTTCCGCGGCATCCCGGATCGTGGCTTTGACGGCCGCGGCAACTTCACCCTTGGCATCAAGGAACACACCATCTTCCCCGAAATGGAAGCTGACCGTGTTGAGAATCCCAAGGGCATGAACATCACCATCGTTACGACTGCCACCACTGACAAGGAAGGCAAAGTCCTTCTCGATCAGCTCGGCATGCCTTTCAAGAAGTAGGTGGAGTAACTCATGGCTCGTCTCGCTCTCAAGATTAAGGCTAAACGCGAACCTAAGTTTAGCACCCGCAAGTACAACCGCTGCCCTATCTGCGGCCGTCCGCATGCCTTTATCCGCCAGTTCGGCATCTGCCGTATCTGCTTCCGGAACATGGCTCTCCGTGGTGAGCTGCCTGGCGTTCGCAAGTCCAGCTGGTAAAAAATATTGAAAAAATGTGGCCGGGCCTTCGGGCCCGGGATTGCGGCGGCGTGCTCTTTGTGGTATACCGCCGCTTTGCATATGGAAAGTAGGCGCATGGGGCGCCCAACTCCAAACCTTTTAGGAGTATTAGATGCTCACAGATCCTATTGCGGACATGCTCACGCGTATCCGCAACGCGCATTTGGCCCTGCATAAGGAAGTGAATGTGCCGCGCTCGAAGATGAAAGAGTCTCTCGCTGCCATCCTCAAGCAGGAAGGGTACGTCGATGACGTAACCGTTGATGAAGGCGGTATCAAAATCACCCTCAAATACCAGAAGGGTAAAGCCGCCATTACCGGCCTCCGCCGCATCTCCAAGCCCGGACGCCGCGTTTTCGTACGTGCCGGTGACATCCCGCGTGTGCAGAATGGTCTTGGTATTTGCATTCTTTCCACCTCTTCCGGGGTCCTCGACGGCGAAGCTGCCAAGGAAAAGAAAGTTGGTGGTGAACTTCTGTGTGAAATTTGGTAGGCGGTGCAGTTATGTCTAGAATTGGTAAAATGCCCGTCGTGGTGCCCGCTGGCGTCGAAGTCAAGATTGGCGCCGACGTTATCGAAGTGAAGGGCCCCAAAGGCCAGATTTCGACTCCTGTCTGCAACCTCCTTTCCTACGAAATGAAGGACGGCCACATCATCCTCGATCGCAAGGATGATACCCGCGAGAGCAACGCTCAGCATGGTCTGCGCCGCACCCTTCTTCATAACTGCATCCTCGGCGTGACCCAGGGCTTCTCCAAGTCTCTTGAGGTCATCGGTGTCGGTTATCGTGTGGCCGTCAAGGGCAACATGATCGAACTTTCCGTGGGTTATTCTCACCCCGTGCTTGTTGATGTACCGGATGGCATCAAGGCCAGCGTCGAAGGCAACGTTCTGACGCTCACCGGCTGCGATAAGGACCTCATCGGTGAATTCGCTTCCCGTATCCGCCGCGTCCGTCTCCCCGAACCCTACAAGGGCAAGGGCATCAAGTACACTACCGAGACGATCCGCCGCAAGGTGGGCAAGTCTGGCGGCAAGAAGTAGGGGGTATTACAATGAGTATCAGCAAGAATGATTGCCGCCTGAGCCGCAAGGCCCGTATTCGCCGCAAGATTAACGGAACGGCTGACTGCCCCCGCCTCGTGGTTTTCCGCAGCAACGAACATATCTACGCCCAGATCATCAACGATGAGACCGGGACTACCCTCGTTTCTGCTTCCACGCTTACCCTTTCGAAGAACGGTGACGCCCTGCACAGCAACATTGCCGGCGCTACTGGCGTGGGCAAGGAGATCGCCCGCCTCGCCAAGGAAAAGGATATCAACCGCGTGGTCTTTGACAGGAACGGCTATCTTTATCATGGCCGATGGCGCCCGTGAAGGCGGTCTGGAGTTCTAATATGCGTGAAAAAACTGAAACTCCCTCCAACGAAATGGGAGAAATCGAAAAGATCGTTGCTCTGAACCGCGTTGCCAAAGTTGTTAAGGGCGGCCGTCGTTTCAGCTTCTCCGCTCTGGTCGTCGTCGGTGACGGCAAGGGTAACGTCGGTTTCGGCCTCGGTAAGGCCCAGGAAGTTCCTGAAGCCCTGCGCAAGGCCACTGACAAGGCCCGCAAGACCCGCGTGTTCATCCCGCTGGTCGACGGCACGCTTCCCTGTGAAGTGCTTGGCCGTTTCGGCGCCGGCCGTGTTATGCTGAAGCCCGCCTCTGAAGGTACCGGCATCATTGCCGGCGGCGCTGTGCGCGCCATCATGGAAGCCGTTGGCATCCGTGACGTGCTGGCCAAGGCTATTGGCACCAACAATCCGCACAACGTTCTCCGCGCCACCATGCAGGGACTCATGTCCCTCCGCAGCGCTGAGGAAGTTTCTGCCCTCCGCGGCAAGAAGCTTGAAGCTCCGAGGAAGTAATCATGGCTCAAATCACCATTATGCTCGTCCGCTCCCGCGCCGGCAAAACTCCTGCGCAGAGGCAGTGCCTCGATGCTCTGGGCCTGAAGCGTCGCGAAGTCAAGAAGACTCTCAACGATACGCCCGCCATTCGTGGCATCATCAATAAAGTCCCGCACCTGGTGACTATCGTTAAGTAACGATAGCCATTTGAGGAGTATTATAATGCAGCTTAATAACCTCTTTCCCTTTCCGGAAGAGCGCAAGTCCCGCCGCCGTGTAGGCCGTGGCTGTGCTTCCGGCCTTGGCGGAACTTCCGGCAAGGGTCACAAGGGTCAGAACGCCCGCGCCGGCGGCGGTGTCCGTCCCGGTTTTGAAGGCGGTCAGATGCCCCTTCAGCGCCGTCTCCCCAAGCACGGCTTCAAGAACTATCCTTTCAAGGTAACCTACGATGTCATCAACCTGGACAGCCTTCTTGCCCATTTCCCCGGCAAGGACACCATTACTCTTGAGGACATCTATAACCGCGGCCTTGCTTCTCCGAAAATGCCGGTGAAGATTCTTGCCCGCGGCGAAGTGACTTCCGCTATCTCCGTGGAAGCTCACAAGTTTTCCGCTAAGGCTGCCGAGAAGATCGTGCAGGCTGGCGGTAAGGTCACTGCTCTTGAAAAGAACGAAGCTGAGGCTCCTGCGGCTGCCGCGGAATAATCCTTCGTTTCTCTAATATAGATAGTCAGCAGTGCGCCTTTGCCCGGAGCAATACCCCGGGCAAAGGCGCTTCATTACGTTTTCTGCAACACGCCGCAGGCATAACGAGACGAGAAATACATGCCATCACCTCAGAATCTTACACCCGGTCAGACTGGCCTTGCGAAGCGCCTTGGCTGGACATTTTTTCTCCTTTGCTGCTACCGCGTAGGTGTCCATGTGCCGATTCCCGGCGTGGATGCCCAGGCCATAGCATCCTTCTTCCAGCAGATGAGCGGAACGATCTTTGCCCTGTTTGACATCTTTTCAGGCGGCGGTCTTTCCAACGTCTCCATTTTCGCGCTTGGTGTCATGCCTTACATTTCCGCGTCCATTATCATGCAGCTTCTGCAGGTTGTGAGCCCGGATGTGAAGAGGCTTTACAAGGAAGAAGGACAGGCAGGACGGCGTAAGATTACGCAGTACACCCGTTATCTGACTGTCGTGATTACTCTTATCCAGGGTCTCGGCATCGGTATCGGGCTTGAGAACATGTCCAGTCCCTCCGGACTGCCCGTTGTTCTGAATCCCGGCTGGTCCTTCCGTCTTGTGACCATGATGACCTTCTGTACCGGCTCCGTGCTCATTATGTGGCTCGGTGAGCAGATTACTGACAAGGGCATCGGCAACGGCATCTCCCTCATCATTTTCTGTGGTATTGTCGTTGGCATTCCCCGCGGCATTATCCGTTCCACAGAACTTATTTCCGCCGGTGACATCAGCATCTTCCTGGCCATCTGCATCCTCGTGCTTATGGCCGCTGTTGTGGTGTTCATCGTTTTCGTTGAAAGAGCGCAGCGCCGCATCCCCATTTCGTACGCGAAACGGCAGATGGGGCGCAGAATGTTCGGCGGCCAGAATACGCACCTTCCGCTGCGTCTCAACACGGCCGGTGTCATTCCGCCCATTTTTGCGTCTTCTCTTCTTCTTTTCCCGGCCACCATCGGCCAGTTTTCGCAAAACGCTTACGTGAAGCAGGTCTCTGAATTTTTCAGCCCCATGAGCCTCACGTACAATATTCTCTACGTTGTCCTCATCTTCTTCTTCTGCTACTTCTATACGGCTATTATCTTTGACCCCAAGGATATGGCCGAGAACCTGAAGAAGAACGGCGGCTTTATTCCTGGGATCCGTCCCGGCGAGCGCACTCAGCTCTACATTGATGGCGTCCTTTCCCGCCTGACCCTTTCCGGTGGTATTTACATTGCCGCTGTTTCCCTCCTCCCCATGCTTCTCATCGCTCAGTTCAACGTTCCGTTCTACTTCGGTGGCACGAGCCTGCTGATTCTTGTGGGCGTGGCGATGGACTTCATGAACCAGATCGAATCGTATATGATTTCAAGCCAGTACGCCGGTCTCATGAACAGGGCGCGCAAGAGCGGGCGTCTTACCCGCTAAAGAGATATCCATGAAAAAGTTTCAGGGTGTTTTTATCAAGAACCCCCGCGAGATCGCCAATCTCAGGGAAGCTGACCGTATTACGGCCAATATCCTCGACGCAATCGGAGACGAGATTCGTCCTGGTATCCCTTCCATGCAGCTTGAAGATCTCGCCCGCTCCATGTGTGAACAGTATCACGTCAAGCCGGCCTTTCTGGGGTATGGCGGTTATCCCTTTGCCATCTGCTGCTCGATAAATGAAGCCGTTGTCCACGGCTTTCCGTCCAAGGAGTACATCCTCAAGGAAGGAGATGTCGTGAGCGTTGACTTCGGTGTCGAGTATAACGGTATGGTCGGGGATTCTGCCCGTACGTATCCTGTAGGTCAGATTAGCGAAACGGCTGACCGCCTTCTGGCTGTGACGGAAGCCTCCCTTTACAAGGGAATCGAACAGGCCCACGCAGGAAACGATGTTCACTCCATCGGTATTGCCGTGCAGGCCTTTGTCGAGAGTCAGGGCTTCGGCGTGGTACGCCGCTACGTCGGACATGGTGTTGGTGCCAGCATGCACGAAAAGCCGGAGGTTCCCAACTTCAACCCCGGTGTGCGCGGTGTCACACTGCATAATGGCATGTGCATTGCCATTGAGCCCATGGTCACTGAGGGAACGTACGAAGTGGACGTTCTCCCTGACAAGTGGACTGCGGTGACGCGTGACCACAAGTACGCGGCTCACTTCGAACACAGCATTGCTGTGACGAAGAACGGGCCCGAGATTCTGAGCATCGGCGACCGCGGACTTGTCCGTTACAAGCCGCAGTACCCCCAGAATCAGTTTTAGGTTATATTCAGTTCCCGGTATTTCTTATTGAGGCCGATTGTGCAGGATCCTGTCCGGCTTGACAGGTGACCCGAAATGGGTTAGACGGCTGTTTCCACGCCATAAGTAGCATCGGAATGCATCCCTGTTCCCCTGACTACTTTCTGTTGCGGCTGCGGAAGAGCAGGTTTTTCCTGCATGGTGTCAGGCCTGGTGCCTGGTGCACCGATGAATGGCAGTATATCTGCAGGAGATTCATTTATGAAAGTCAGACCATCCGTCAAGAAAATATGCCCCAAGTGCAAAGTAATTAGGCGCAAGGGTGTTCTTAGGGTTATCTGTGAAAACCCCAGGCATAAGCAGCGCCAGGGTTAGGTAGGAGTGCAACTGTGGCAAGAATAGCTGGCGTTGAGCTTCCCCGCGGCAAACGCGTGGATATCGCTCTTACGTATATTTATGGTATTGGCCGTACTACCGCCCTTGAGATTTGTGACAATGCTGGCATCAGCTGGGAGCGCAACATCGACGACCTCAATGCGGACGAAGTGAACGAAATCCGCAAAGAGCTTGAAAGCAAGCATAAGGTTGAAGGTGATCTCCGTCGTGACGTCAGCTCCAACATCAAGCGTCTCATGGACATTGGCTGCTACAGAGGAGAGCTATCAATCAGGAACTAAAACCGAGGGTGAAGGAGAAACTGCTACAGAAGTCCCGGTGATGGGATATAAGATAGTAATTACAGCTAAAGGTAGTGGTTCCGGTACGGGTCTTGAAGATTTTAATGTTGCTGATGAATTGGCTGTCTATGCACAGAATGGAAGCATTGTAGTAAAAGGTGCTGGTGTAGAAAATGTGATAGTAATGAATACTCAGGGACAGGTAGTGGCTAACACTAATGCTTCGATAATTCCAATGAATACAGTACAGGGTATGTATATTGTAAAAGTAAAAACAATAGCCGGTATTGTAACGAAGAAAGTGATTTTGTAAGACAACTAATAAAAAAGGAGAGGCGGTATCTATTCAGTCCGCCTTTCTTTTGATTCGTATATTTGTTTTCCTTTTTAATTCTTATATTACGTACTGATGAGAAACTACATCTTCTTCTCTTTCCTGCGTATCACAAAATTATGATTAAATTTATGTATAAGAGATTTGTTACCGCATTGCTCTTTCCGCTTTGTATGGGAGGAGGATTGTATGCACAACAGTTGGCTTTTCCTGGCGCTGAAGGTTATGGACGTTTTGCAAAAGGTGCAAGAGCCAGTGAATCTCCGGAAATTTACCATGTGACTAATCTGAATGATTCCGGAGAAGGTTCCTTACGTGATGCAATCAGTAAGCCCAACCGTGTTATTATATTTGATGTTTCGGGAATTATTAATATTAAATCCCGCCTTGTGTTTTCTAAAAATCTAACGATTGCCGGACAAACAGCACCGGGTGATGGTATTACGATATATGGAAACGGGGTCTCTTTTTCTGCGTCTGATAATATCATTGTTCGTCATTTACGTATGCGTATGGGATTGAAAGGTGATTCCGGAAAAGATGCAGCAGGTATTGCTAATGGTAGTAATATGATATTTGATCATATTTCGGCAGCATGGGGATTGGATGAGAATTTCTCTATAAACTGGGACGACAAAGGGTATGAACCTTATAATATAACGATTCAAAACTCTATAATCGGCCAAGGAATTATGCCACATGCTTGCGGTGGATTGATACAGTCTAATGGTGGAATCAGTTTGTATAGAAATCTATATATTGACAATAAAACTCGCAATCCGAAAGTAAAGGGATTAAACCAGTTTGTTAATAATGTAGTGTATAACTGGGGTGATGGAGGATGTTATATCCTGGGTGATACAGATGCTTCTTCTTGGGGAGTAATTACTAATAATTATTTTATAAAAGGTCCGGTAGCCGGAACAAAAGCTTTTGTAAGGGCTAAACCTGCTTTTCAAGTTTATCAGAAAGGCAATATGATTGATTATAATGTTGACGGAGTCTTAAATGGTTATGAGGCAACGGAGGAGGATTTTCTCAGAGATGGGAGTGATCCTACGAGTTTGAATGTTACTTTCGTAAAATCTCCTGAAGATTTTGATTTTTCTAATTATTCCAGACGAAAGCTGGAAGGAGATCAGAAAATAGTGGTGTCGACTGATGCGGAGAAGCATCCGGTTATTATGGGAGAAACTACTGCCGTAGAAGCTTATAATTGGATTGTGGAAAATGCAGGAGCTTCTTTGCCGACACGCGACGAAGTAGATGGCTATATGGTCGATGAACTACTT
>ERZ779850.1868-NODE-1868-length-18949-cov-2.574415_pt1 | contig 18949 bp, 13 predicted proteins | sample MGYA00511249_ERZ779850 | MGnify/ENA primary metagenome ERZ779850 (study PRJEB29588, sample SAMEA2162475) | human gut metagenome | biome: human gut; feature: human-associated habitat; material: faeces | place: Denmark | collected 2008/2010 ...
GGATGGTTGAAAGTACTCGGAGCACAGGAAAATAACCTGAAGAACATTGATGTCAGCTTCCCGCTTGGCGTAATGACCTGTGTAACGGGTGTGTCCGGATCGGGAAAAAGTTCGCTGGTGAATCAGATCCTTTACAAGCGTCTGGCAAGAGACCTGAATCGTGCAAGAACCATTCCGGGCAAACATAAAGGCATCGAAGGACTGGATCAATTAGATAAAGTTATCAATATCGACCAGTCTCCGATCGGACGTACGCCTAGATCTAACCCGGCAACCTATACGGGAGTATTCGACCTCATAAGAGATCTGTTCGCAGCAACACCGGATGCGAAGGCAAGAGGCTATAAAAAAGGAAGATTCAGCTTTAATGTCAAAGGAGGACGCTGCGAAGCCTGCAGCGGAGACGGAATCATCAAGATCGAGATGCATTTCTTACCGGATGTCTACGTTCCATGTGAAGTATGTAAGGGAAAACGTTATAACAGAGAGACTCTGGAAGTAAAATATAAAGGCAAAAGCATTTATGATGTGCTGGATATGACAGTAGAAGAAGCTATGCATTTCTTCGAAAATGTACCAAGCATCCGCAGAAAGATGGAGACTTTATATGATGTCGGACTTTCTTATATCCGTCTGGGACAGCCGTCCACGACGCTGTCCGGCGGAGAAGCACAGCGTATCAAGCTGGCAACGGAACTGAGTAAGAGAAGTACAGGAAAGACAATCTATATTCTGGATGAGCCGACGACAGGACTGCATTTTGCTGATGTGCATAAGCTGACAGAGATTCTGCACAGACTGACAGCTGATGGTAATACGGTTATTGTGATAGAGCATAATCTGGATGTTATAAAAACTGCAGATTATATTATTGATATCGGACCGGAAGGCGGTGACAAAGGTGGAACCGTGATCGCAAGCGGGACACCAGAAGAGGTAGCAGAAAGTCCTGTGTCTTATACAGGAAAGTATATAAAACCGATGTTAGGAAGGTAGAAATATGACATTTTGTTCATCTCTTCGGGCAGATTCGTCATATTGTAATATTTATGTAAAAAGCTTCACAAAGATTTAAGCAAAATGGGTCTTTTTATTTTAAATAATTTTGATTATAATGGGAACATGCTCAAAAATAGCATGCGTATGATCATATCTTACAAAAGATAATGATATAGACAGCTTGATGAAGGGAGAATTGGGAATGTCAGTAGATCTTGGAATTGATTTGGGAACAGCCAGTGTATTAGTATATGTAAAAGGAAAAGGTGTTATATTAAAGGAGCCTTCTGTCGTAGCTTATGACAGAGATACAAATGCGATAAAAGCGATCGGAGAGGAAGCAAGAATGATGCTTGGAAGAACTCCGGGAAATATTGTAGCGGTAAGACCATTAAGACAGGGTGTTATTTCAGATTATACAGTAACTGAAAAAATGATTAAATATTTCGTGCAGAAGGCATTAGGTAAGAGAACCTTCAAAAAGCCTAGAATCAGTATCTGTGTCCCAAGTGGTGTAACAGAAGTGGAACGTAAGGCAGTTGAGGAGGCTACTTATGCAGCTGGTGCAAGAGAAGTTCATCTGATTGAAGAGCCGGTTGCAGCAGCTATCGGTGCAGGAATCGATATTTCAAAACCTTGCGGTAATATGATTGTTGATATCGGAGGAGGAACATCAGATATTGCGGTAATTTCTCTTGGAGGAACTGTTGTAAATACATCACTTAAGATCGCAGGTGATGATTTCGATGAGGCAATTGTGCGTTATATGAGAAAGAAGCATAATCTTCTGATCGGTGAAAGAACCGCAGAGGATATTAAGATTAAAATCGGTACAACTTATCCGTTGATTGAAGATGAGACTTTGGAAGTCAGAGGAAGAAATCTTGTAACAGGACTTCCGAAGACTGTTACGGTAACATCAACAGAGACAGAAGAAGCACTTCGAGAGACTACCGGACAGATTGTAGAAGCCGTAATCAGTGTGTTAGAGAGAACTCCACCGGAGCTTTCCGCTGATATTCTTGACAGAGGAATTATGCTGACGGGAGGCGGATCCATGCTGCGTGGTATGGAAGAGCTGATCGAGGAAAAGACAGGTATTAATACTATGACAGCGGATGATCCAATGAAAGTTGTAGCAATCGGTACTGGAGAATATGTAGAATTTATGGGCGAAAGAAAAGGTATCTAGAAAACCAGGGTGAATGAAATCGAATGGAAGAGATTAAAGGATACGTAGAACATATCGTTTACAGAAATGAAGATAACGGATATACAGTATTCCATTTGAATAATTCAGATGGAGAGGTTACCTGTGTCGGAAATTTTCATTTTATAGAAGAAGGAGAATTATTAAGATTGACAGGAGGCTATACAACACATAAGATGTATGGCCTTCAATTCGCTGTGGAAGAATCGGAAGTATGTGAACCGGAGGATCTGATATCAATTGAAAGATATTTAGGATCCGGAGCGATAAAAGGAATCGGAGCCGCGCTGGCGGGAAAAATTGTCAAGAAATTTAAAGAAAATACTTTTCGGATCATAGAAGAAGAGCCGGAGAGACTGGCGGAAATCAAGGGAATCAGCGAACGGAAAGCAAGAGAGATTGCTTCTCAGGTGGAAGAAAAGAAAGATATGCGTCAGGCGATGATCTATCTGCAGAAGTTTGGAATTTCAACGACGCTTGCGGCGAAAATCTATCAGCATTATGGCCGTAATGTTTACCGCACGATTGAGGAGAATCCGTATCAGCTGGCGGATCATGTTCCGGGGGTTGGATTTAAGACTGCTGATGAGATTGCGGCAAAGATTGGAATCCACACAGATTCGGATTTTCGTATACGAAGTGGGATTTTTTATACATTGCAGCAGAGCGTGAATGATGGACATATTTATTTGTATCAGGAAGCACTGTTAAGAGAGACCAGTGAATTGCTTGGTGTTCAGATTCAGGACATGGAACAGTACCTGATGGATCTTGCGATGGAAAAAAAGATCGTTATGAAGCCGTCGGAGCAGGGAATGAGGATATATACGTCTCATTACTATTATATGGAATTAAATACAGCAAAAATGCTGCATGATCTTAATCTTGATTTTGAAATTGCAGATGCTAACTTAATACGCCGGATTAATAAAATCGAAAAAAATACAGAGTTGTATCTGGATGATATGCAAAAGACTGCTGTAATGGAAGCAGTAAGGCATGGTCTGATGATCCTGACAGGGGGACCTGGTACCGGTAAGACGACTACGATCAATGCTATGATACATTTTTTTGAAAGTGAAGGGCTGGATATTTACCTGGCCGCACCGACAGGAAGGGCGGCAAAAAGAATGACTGAGGCAACCGGCTGTGAAGCACAGACGATACACCGTCTTCTAGAAGTGTCAGGAAATCCGGATGATGAGACAATCGGGGGCTTCCAGCGGAATGCAGAAAATCCACTGGAAGCAGATGTAGTTATTATTGATGAGATGTCGATGGTAGATCTGCCGCTTATGTATGCACTTCTGAATGCTATCGTACCCGGAACACGTGTGATCCTGGTGGGGGATGTGAACCAGCTTCCAAGTGTAGGACCGGGAAGTGTACTGAAAGATATCATTTCTTCGGAGTGCTTTTCGGTTGTAAAACTGACGAAGATATTCAGACAGGCCGGAGAAAGTGATATTATTGTGAATGCGCATAAGATCAACCGGGGAGAACCGGTTGTTCTGGACAATAAAAGTATGGATTTCTTCTTCTTAAAACGTGACGATACGAATATGATCATCAGCAATATTATTACATTGATCCAGAAGAAACTTCCAAAGTTTGTGAATGCGAAAGAAGCGGATATTCAGGTTCTGACACCGATGCGAAAAGGACTGTTGGGGGTAGAGAGAATCAATAAGATATTACAGGAATATCTGAATCCGCCGAAACCTGGAAAACAGGAAAAAGAATACGGAGATCACCTGTTTCGTGAGGGGGACAAGGTGATGCAGATTAAGAATAATTATCAGCTTGAATGGGAAATTTCTACCCGCTATGGAATGACGATCGATAAGGGAATCGGTGTCTTTAACGGCGATATGGGAATCATACGTAAAATTAATACATATGAGGAAACGGTTACTGTTGAGTATGATGAAAAGAAGCTGGTAAAGTATCCGTATAATCTGCTGGATGAATTGGAACTGGCTTATGCTATAACGATTCATAAAGCCCAGGGAAGCGAATATCCGGCGGTTATTATCCCTTTGTTACAGGGACCAAGACAGCTATATTACAGAAATCTGCTTTATACGGCTGTTACAAGAGCAAGAAAGTGTGTTACAGTGATTGGAAGTGAAAGTGTATTTCAGGAAATGATACATAATACGAATCAACAGAACCGTAATACGAGTCTTGCAGAGCGAATCCGGGAATTAAATGAATCATAAAAAAATCAATAAGATTAAAGAATCAATCATATCTTTGCTCTGGCCGGAAGTTTGTCCATTCTGCCAAAAAGTATGCAGAGACGGCATCTGCAAAGAATGCAGAAAGAAGCTGGAACTACTGAAAGTCAGAGAACCAAGGTGTATGCAATGTGGAAAACAGATCCGTAGTGTAGAGCAGGAATACTGTTATGACTGCATGCATACACATCATTATTATGACCGGGGGATTAGTCTGTGGCTTCACAGAGAACCGGTGAATCAATCAATCTATCAAAACCCCGTAAATCAGTCTGTTTATCAATTTAAGTACCATAACCAAAGAAGATACGGAATATTATATAGTCAGGAACTTGTAAAAGAATTCCAAAAAGAAATAGAAAGATGGAGGCCGGATATTATTATGCCGGTACCGTTGCATCCTTCAAGAAAGAGAAAAAGAGGATATAATCAGGCACAGATACTTGCAGAAGAAATAGGAAAAATCCTGGAAATCCCGGTGGACAGTAAAAGTCTGATAAGAACCAGAAAGACCAGTCCGCAGAAAAAACTAGGTCACCAGGAAAGAAAAAAGAATCTGAAGCACGCATTTGCAGTGAAACATACATTTCAGGCAGTAAAGAGAGTGTTGCTGGTTGATGACATTTATACAACGGGAAATACAATTGATGCAGTGTCAAATGTATTGAAACAGAAAGGTGTAGAGAATGTTTACTTTTTAACCATAAGTATTGGACAAGGGTACTGAGATTTGTTATACTTAAAATGATGTTTTAATGGAATTAATATCATGTTGAGGTGGATATATGTTAGATGAGAGAAAAGTAAAATTAATGACAAAACTTGCTCTCTATGAAGAGACACATGGAAAAGAAGATTTTAAGATCAGCTCTTATTATAGAAAAGACTATGCAAGTCTGCATGTTATCTATGCATTCTTAAGTGTATCGGTTGGATATGTATGTCTGGTAGGCGTGTTGTTACTTGCCGGCGTGGAGAATATTATGGGTAATCTGTCAAATGGATTGATCATATTTTTATTTTTAATCATTTTGGCAGGTTATGTGGGTGTTGTGATTGTGTATTGCGGAATTGCCAGTCATATATATAATGAAAAACATAAAAAAGCAAGAAAAAGGGTAAAAAGATATAATCATAATCTGATCCAATTGCTGAAGATGTATGAAAAGGAGAAAAGATAGATGGATAATATATATGTAATACGGGGAAGAATAGAAGAACTCTATGGAAAACATTCTAAATTATTTGACAAGGCTTTTCAGTTCATACTTGCAATGATCACATTTTCGATGATCAATCAGAATACCGGATTCATGAAGTCGTTATCATCACCGGTAATTTCTCTGGCACTGGCTGTAGTTGCTACATTTCTGCCTCCGATGGTGATTGTTGTGATAGCAGCGGTATTAGTTCTTGCACATACGCTGGCAGCGTCGATAGGAATATTTGCTGTATCGGCAATGATTTTCCTGATCATGTATATTTTCTATATCAGACTGGCACCAAAGATGGCGTTTGTTGTACTTCTTACACCGATTGCATTTGTTCTGAAAATACCATTTCTGGTACCTGTTGCGTGTGCACTGATATATACACCGGTAAGTCTGGTGCCGATGAGTTGCGGAACAGTTGTGTTTTATATGGTGGAATATCTTAAAAAGACAAGTTCGGCATCAAAAGCATCAGGAAGTAAAGCGATGCTTTCTGAGATTACAACTTATGTACAGAAAGTATTCCAGAATAAGGAAATGTGGATTTACATTGTAGCGTTTATTATAGGATTTTTTGTGGTTTATACAATCCGCAGACGTGAACTGGATCACGCATGGAAAATTGGGATTATAGCAGGAGCAATTGCTGATGTAGTGGTAACGGCAATGGGAAGCATTGCACTTGGAGTGGAGATATCATATGGATCTCTGATCTTCGGAAATATTCTTGCGGCAATTGTTGGAATGATATTAGAACTGTTCCTTTTCTCTGTTGATTATGCAAGAAGTGAACGGTTACAGTTTGAAGATGATGAATATTATTATTATGTAAAAGCAATACCAAAGGTGGCAGTAACAACTCCGGAGAAGACGGTGAAAAAGATCAATGAAAGACAGGAAACAGAGATTATTGATGCAGAAGCAGTAAAACGTCTTTCACAGGATGTTACGGAAGAGACTAAGGCAATCAGCGTGGAGCCGTCTGCAAATCACAAATTAAGAAAAGAAACATCGAGAAAAACACCATATAATAATTCGGAGTACAGAAGTCCTGCACAGATAAGAGCCAGTCAGGCCAAAAGACATTCACCGAAGAGAGGACCGATGCCGAAGAAACATGATATGAAAGATGTAGATAAGTTACTTTTGACACAAAGCCTTGAAAATGAATTTCATGCAAGTGGAAAGAAAACTGCAAATAAAAGAAAAAGATAGATATAGAATATAGTTGAAATATTTCAGATAAAGAGGAGGTGAGAAGAATGGAACAGGCAGTGGCAGATTTTATAGAAAAATACGGAATAGGTCTGTATATTCCAAAGGTACATGTTACAGATGTGATAGAGGTTTTGATTCTTACATTTCTGATTTATCAGATTATTGTATGGATTAAGAATACGAAAGCATGGATGTTACTTCGGGGAATTATCGTTCTTGCCGGATTTATTCTTCTTGCAGCTATATTTAAAATGCATACCATCCTTTTTATTGCGAGAAATTCGCTGACGGTTATGGCAACCGCTGCGATTGTTGTATTCCAGCCGGAACTTCGAAGAGCGCTGGAAAAACTGGGAGAAAAGCAATTCCTGACGTCGGTTGTGCCTTTTGAGCAGAATCGAGAGATACGTTTCAGTGAGGAAACCAGAGAGAATATTATCAGAGCCTGCTTTGCAATGGGAAAAGTAAAGACAGGAGCGTTGATCGTAGTAGAACAGGCAATTCGACTGACAGAATATGAAAGTACAGGGATTCAGATGGATTGTCTGGTATCCAGTCAGGTGTTGGAGAATATATTTGAACACAATACCCCTCTTCATGACGGAGCAATTATTATCCGTGGTGACAGGATTGTGTCGGCAACATGCTACCTTCCACTTTCTGACAATATGCGTATCAGTAAAGATCTGGGAACAAGGCATCGTGCCGCAGTTGGAATGAGTGAAGTCAGTGATGCTCTGATCATTGCTGTTTCGGAAGAAACGGGAGCTGTATCTGTGGCACAAGGAGGCAAACTGGCGAGAAATATTAATGAAGCGCAGCTTAGGATAAAACTGGAAGAAATCCAGCACAGAAGTAGTGAAACTAACAGAATACGGGCAATGTGGAAAGGATGGCGTGAGCATGCAAAAAAGAATAACTAAGAATCTTACGCTGAAAATACTGGCTTTCCTGATTGCAGTATTTCTGTGGCTGATCGTGGTAAATATAGATGACCCGGTAGACGATAAGACTTTCTCAAATATACCGGTTCAGGTAACTCATGAAGAAGTAATTACAGATAATAATAATACGTATCAGATTGTTGATAATACACAGGAAGTGAATGTAACTGTTACGGCGCAGAGATCCGTATTAGATAAAATTAAGGCAGAAGATATTCAGGCAACTGCCGATATGAAAGAACTGACACTTCGTACACAGGTACCAATCGAAATAACAATCAAAGGTTATGCCGGAAAATATGAGAAAGCGACGGCAAATCCAAGAAATCTGCAGATCCAGATTGATGAGGAAGCAAAAAATAATTTCCCGATTACTCCGACAACAACAGGTACTGTAAGAGGTGGTTATGAAGTAGGAGCATTGAAAGCGGTTCCGGAAAAGGTAACGCTTAGAGGACCAAAACGAATTATCAACAGTATAGCCAAAGTTACCGCCGAAGCAGATGTATCAGGACTTTCGGAAGATGAGACGGTGGAAGCAAAACTGGTTCTGTATGATGCGAATAATAATGTGATTGATCAGACACTTCTGGCAAACAATCTTGGAAAAGAGGGAGTTAGTGTAGAAGTAGAACTTCTTCAGGTTAAAAGTGTTCCGATAGAAGTTGATACGTCAGATGTATCAGCGGCAGAGGGGTATAAACTTGGAAAAATAACGGTAGAGCCGCAGGAAGTTGAGATTACAGGAGATAAAACGACATTAGCAGGAGTTTCCAAAATCAGTATTCCGGCAAGTGCGTTACAGCTGGATAATCTGACACAGAAGACGGACAAAACAATTGATATTTCGTCTTATATTCCAAGTGGTGTGTCTTTGACAGAACAGAATGCGAATAAGGTGGTTGTATCAATTCCGGTACAGCAGCCGGGAGCGAAAACATTTGAAGTATCTACAAATTCTATTGTTGTAAACAATATAGCAGAAGGACTGAGCATTAGTTATGGTTCAACGGTTGATCTTGAGATACAGATAAAAGGACCTGGGGATGCACTGAATTTGTTCTCACCGGCAAAGAAAGTGAGTATTGATCTGAAGAAGTATACCAATGCAGGAACTTATACGGTTCCGGTATCTGTTGAACTTCCGGACGGATGTTCACTGGTGAATAATGTGAATGTAGAAATTATTCTGGAAAAAACAAAACAGAATGATAAGACACAAAATGAAAATAGTAGCAGTGAAGGTCAGACGAAAGAAGATGAGAAAAAGACAGATACAATCAGGTAAACAAAAGAGAATAATCATAAAACAAGTACAGAGGCTTGAAGATGGACGGAATAACAATTAGAAGCGAGGAGAGTACATTATGATCAGACAGAAAGTTACAATAACAAATCCAACAGGGTTACATCTCAGACCGGCAGGAATGTTCTGTAACATAGCAAGTAGATACAAATGCAAAGTAGAGTTTATGTATGATGACGATGTTGCAGCAAATGCAAAGAGCGTTTTAAGTGTTCTCGGAGCATGTGTGAAATCGGGAGATGAGATCGAACTTATTTGCGACGGGGAAGATGAAAAAGAGGCTATGGATGCCATGGTCAGTGCAATCGAAGATGGATTAGGAGAATAAGAGAATATTGGACGGCCTGTGTTTTTACACAGGCCGTTTTAGTATTGCCATGCAATGCCTATTTTATAAATGAACAAGGAGAAAGAAGCAATAATGAAAGATAAAATAAAAAATATACTGGATATAACATTTTGGAAATTTGTATTGGTTGGAATTGTGAATACACTGGTCGGAACAGCTGTAATGTTTGCAGCATATAATGTGTTACATCTGAGCTATTGGATATCCTCGGCATCCAATTATGTTGTGGGGAGTATTGTGAGTTATTTTTTGAATAAGTATTTTACATTTCAGAATAAAGAAAAGTCATGGAAGCAACTGGTTAAGTTTGCGTTAAATATTACGGTCTGTTATCTGGTTGCGTACGGGCTTGCCAAGCCGCTTGTGTCATGGTTTCTTCACGGACAGAGTAAAAGTGTACAGGATAATCTGTCTATGCTAGTTGGAATGGGAGCGTTCGTGGTGTTTAATTATGTGGGACAGAGAGTGATTGTATTTAGAAAATAAGAAAATGTCCGGAAAAGCAAATAAAGATAGTAAGAAAATAAGAATCATGATATAGTAAAATATATAATACAATTTGATGATTTGAGGGGGGGAAATATGAAAAGGATAATGACGGTAATGCTGGCTGTCATATATATTACGACAGGTACAATCAGCGTTATGGCAGGAGAACCGGAGAATAACGACGCTCAAAAAAAGGAATCTGTCTCTGATTCAGTGAAAGTGCAGACGAGTGAGAATACAGATGAGGACAGGCCGAAAGAAAATAGTTGGAGATATTCGAATGGTGAATTAATACCACAAGAAGATGATGCGACAAGTAATGCAAGGGCTGTTACAAATGCATGGAAAAAGGTCAATGGACAATTTGTTAACAGTCTTGGAAAACCAATCCCTGGTGCAAAGAAAAAAGGAATGGATATAAGTGAATATCAGGGAACTATTAACTGGGATACGGTAAAAAACAGATCGGATATTGATTTCGTTATTATCCGCTGCAGTTATGGTTCAGGCTATAAAGATCGTAAATGGGAGTACAATGTAAAAGAATGTGAACGATTGGGAATTCCTTATGGGGTATACATATATTCTACAGCAACAACGGTTTCGGCAGTAGAGAAAGAGGCTGAAAATGTTAAGAAAATGTTGGAAGGACACCAGCCGACATACCCCGTTTATTTTGACATGGAAGAGAATTCGGTTCTGAATCTTGGCAGTTCAACAATTGGAAAATTGGCAAATACATTTTGTTCTAAGATATCTGGGGCTGGATATAAAGTTGGAATTTATGCGAGCCTGTATTGGTGGAATAGTATATTGACAGATCGGGTATTTAAGAATGAGTCCTGGTCTAAATGGGTTGCGCAGTATAGTGCATCTTGTCAGTATCAGTCAAAGTATGATATGTGGCAGTGTACGTCTTCGGGAAAAGTAAATGGTGTTAGTACCAATGTAGATATTAACTTCTGGATGTCAGATGAACCGGTGATAAATCAAGATGCAGATCGGGTAATGGTTTCCGATGAGAATATCATTACATATACGTCGCATATGCAAAGTTATGGCTGGCAGGGGCCTGTAAATAACGGTTATCAGACAGGAAAGCCGGGTTATGGAAAAAGACTAGAAGCGTTTAAAATAAATGTCGGGGGCGGATATGGAGATCTAGGAGTAAGATATCAGGCATGTATACAGGATGAAGGCTGGAAGCCACTGGCAGAAACAGGGCAGCTCGCAGGAACAGAAGGAAAAAGCAAGTATATTCAGGCTGTGAAAATTAGTTTAACAGGAAGTCAGGCCGAGAATTATGATATATACTATCGTGTATATAGTCAGAACTTTGGCTGGCTGGGATGGACATCCAATGGACAGCCGGCTGGAAGCCAGGGATATGAAAAACGAATTGAGGCATTACAAATTGCTGTCTTACCAAAAGGAGCAACGATACCCGGAACAACAGATAATTCGTATAAGACTACAGGAAAGAAAGTAGAATATAGAACATACGTAGAAAAACAAGGATGGAAGAAATACAGTGCGGATGGTGAACAGAGCGGTACAATTGGTCAGGCAAGAGCGGTTCAGGGATTAGCTGTCAGAGTAAATGATACACAATATAGTGGAAATATAGTATATGATACGTATATGCAAAGTTATGGCTGGATGGGAGAAAAAGCCAATAATACAGCAGCAGGTATATTAAATGGCGGAAAGAGAATGGAAGCTATAAAGCTGCATCTCACAGGAGAACTTGCGGAAAAGTATGATATTTACTACAGAGTGCATACACAGACATTTGGCTGGCTTGACTGGGCGAAAAACGGAGAACCATCCGGAACAAAAGATTATGCAAAACGAATCGAGGCGGTTCAGGTTAAAGTGGTTCCAAAGGGAAATCCTGCTCCGGGAGCAACATCTATAGCTTTTAAGGAAGCAAAAATAGCTTACAAAACGCATGTACAGACCTATGGATGGATGAGTAAGGTACATGATGGTGAGACGGCCGGAACAAGTGGAAAAGCCAAGAGGATGGAAGCACTGAATATAGCAATGGTAGATTCCAGTTATAATAAGGAAATTTCATATAGAACGCATGTACAGACCTACGGATGGCAAAAGTGGGTTAATGGCGGAAAAAACAGCGGAACAGAGGGAAAAGCTAAGAGACTTGAAGCAATACAGATTGAATTGAAAGATTCGCTGGCAGATCAGTATGATATATATTACCGGGTGCATGCGCAGACGTATGGCTGGCTTGGCTGGGCAAAGAACGGAGAAAAGGCCGGAACGGAAGGTCTTGCAAAAAGATTGGAAGCTATTCAGATCGTACTGGTGGAAAAAGGTGGAGCAGCACCTGGAAGTACAGAAAAAACATTTATAAAGAAGTAAGGTAGAGAACTTTAGTATATGAAAGAAAAGTCATTTGAAGTATGAAGTATCCATATTTCAAATGACTTTTTCTGTTGCAATAAAGGATTTCGCTTGTTATGGAACTGTGTTATAATTAGGAAAAATGAAGAAAGGTAGGAAGAAAATTTGAAAAGTAAAAAAAGATTCATTGCCTGCATATGTATTATGAGTATGATACTTTCCGGAATAAGTGTATCTGCAGCCAATGATGCGGCTACTGAAGAAGGACAATCGATGGAAAGTAGTCAGACGGATCAGAACCAGCAACAGATGAATGACGAAGCTGATCAGGAAATAAACCAGGAAATAGATGGAACACAGGAACAAAGTGAATTAACAGAGAATCCTGATACACCCGAAAATACCACAGGTGAAAGAACCGTTGTAAGTGTAGATGGAAACGGAAATGTATTCGATGTTGAAGAAGAAACGGATGGAGTAGTAAAAGAAGATTTATCTAATAAGGCAAGAGCTGCGGCAACCTATATTGTAAATTTCCGGGCGAATGCAGCAGGTGCTTCGGTTGGAAATAATACTACAGAATACAAAGAATACAGTACGAACGCCGCAGGTTACTGCTATGGTGGAGCGGGAGCTGATGCAGCATATCTGGGCACTGAAAACGGAAAAGTGAAATTTATGCAAAGTGGTGTTGTAGGATTAGTAGACCAGTCCAAAGTTCAGGTTGTTAATTTGAATTCAGCAAAAAGTTATAGCAACTATTATGCAGATGGTTCTTCTATTATCCATAGAATCTGTATGGATATGACGACACCGGGTTATGGCGGATCAGTTAATGTGGGACCACAACAGTCTTATATGAAGACGGGGACCACATATTACAGCTATGACGGACATTATTTTTATACTAATTACGTGACAATGTTATCTGATTACAAGAGTAACACAAGAAAAAATTCTATTAACCCCAATAACCCGTATTATAATTATTATCAATATCTTCCGCTGCTTGGAAAGTCATCGTATTCTGCAAATGAACTTTCTACAATTATTAATAAACATGCTCAGAGCAGCTCAAAAATGTATAATAAAGGGGCGGCATTTGTAAATAATCAAAATTCATATGGAGTAAATGCATTGCTCATGACAGGTGTAGGTGCGTTGGAAAGTGCTTGGGGAACAAGCAGTATTGCAAAGCAAAAAAATAATTTGTTTGGACTGAATGCAGTCGATACATCGCCTGGCCAGAGTGCGAATACATTTTCAAGTGTGGATGTATGCATAAAAGATTTTGCAGAAACTTATATGTCAAAACAATATTTAAGAGCCGGATGGGCTTATTATCACGGAGGCTTTTTAGGAGATAAAGCGAGTGGTATTAATGTAAGCTACGCATCAGATCCTTATTGGGGTGAAAAAATTGCCGCTCTTGCATGGAAGATGGACAGTGAGGGCGGAAAGAAAGATCAAAATAAATATTCGATAGGTATTAAGGACACTGTGTCAACAGCACATACAACATTAAATGTACGAAAAGAGGCAAGTACTTCTGCTACAAGTCTGTATAATACGGGAACTTCCTCCAATTATGCATTTCTGATATTGGGAGAATCCGGAGATTTTTATAAAGTGCAGAGTGATCCGGTGTTAAAAGCGGATAGAGGAGGAATTGAAAGTACTTCCGGAAAATATAATTCATCTTCTATGTATGCTTATGCAAGTAAGCAATATATTAAAAAGATTAATACAGGTACCTCTGGATTAAATGGAGGAAACACAATACCAGACACTAAGAAAACGGGAGTAATTTATAGCACACATATACAGTCAGACGGCTGGCAGGCGTCTAAAGCCAATGGCGAAATATCTGGAACAACAGGTGAAGCAAAACGAATAGAAGCGATAAAGATTCAGCTTTCTAATATTGGTTATACCGGTTCAGTCCAATACAGTACACATGTGCAGTCAAATGGCTGGAAAAACTGGGTATCGGATGGTACGATCGGTGGAACGACGGGCGAAGCAAAACGCATGGAGGCAATTCGTATCCGTCTGACGGGTGAAGCAGCAAATCATTATGATATTTATTATCGTGTACATACGCAGACATATGGCTGGCTTGACTGGGCAAAAAATGGTGAAATTGCGGGTACAACAGACGGTGCAAGGCGAATGGAGGCAATACAGATAAAATTGGTTTCAAAAGGAAGCCAGGCACCTGGCAGTACGGTACAGGCATATGTACAACCATTAACACAGTACTCGGCACATTTGCAAACATATGGATGGAAAGAAAGTGTATATGGAGGTGGCTATGCCGGGACGACAGGCGAAGCAAAACGTATGGAAGCTTTCAGACTGAAATTGACAGACCAGAAATACTCAGGTGGAATTAAGTATCGGGCGCATGTTCAAAGTAGTGGCTGGCAAGACTGGAAAACGAATAATGCAGTAGCAGGTACGGTTGGTGCTGCAAAAAGAATGGAAGCCATAAGAATTGAACTTACGGGAAAAATGGCTCAAATGTATGACGTATATTATCGTGTACATGCGGAAACATATGGCTGGCTCGACTGGGCAAAAAATGGAGAGATAGCAGGAACAACAGGATGTGCAAAACGATTAGAATGTATACAGGTTGTTCTGGTAAAAAAAGGTGCGGCGGCACCAGGTAATACTCAAAAAACGCATGTGATCAAATAAAGTCATACTATGAAAAGGAGGCAGGATCATGTATAAGAAAATGATATCATTGACTGCAATTATGGCAATGATCGTTACATTAGTTATGCCGGCCAGGGCATATGCTGACGAAACACAGGCAGAATCACAGCCTGTATTAAAATATTCGGTATTAATGTCAGGGGCTTCTGAGTGGCAGGAAGCAGACAATGGAGAATATGTGGGTGAGCCAGAGAATAAAGATGCTGAAATATCCAAATTAAAATTAGATGTTTTGGATTCTGTAACAGAGGAAAATTTGAATGGAATCACATATTCGGTAGCAGATCCAGAGGGAAATTGGAATGAGTATGTAACAGCCGGCCAGGAGACTGGATTTGACAGCGAACAGAAGATAGCTGCGTTCAAGATAAAATTAACAGAAGAATTGGCTGAAAAGTATAATATTTACTATCGCGCATATGTTCAAACTGATGATCAGAGTGAAGGACAGTGGCTTGGCTGGGCCGAAAATGATGCCCCATCCGGAACTAAAGGATATGATTGTGGCATAAAGGCCATTCAGGTTCAGTTGACAGAGAAAAGTACAAATGTCGATTTAGACACAGCAAATTCATACATAGTAAAGACGGATATAGTACCGGAGGAAACAGTGAAGGTGGTATATCAGGCTCATGTAGCAAAAATCGGCTGGCAGAAAAAAGTAGAAGATGGCGCACTGGCAGGAACGGAAGGAAAGGCGCTTTCTATTGAGGCGTTAAAGATTAAGCTTGCCGGATTATCAGAAGAAGATCAAAAAGACAGTAAAATTATATATAAAACTCATGTACAGTCATATGGCTGGCAGAAAGAAGTAGAAAACGGAGCACTTGCAGGGACAACCGGACAGGGAAAAAGAATTGAGGCAATAAAGATTACACTTCCGGATTCTGATTATACAGGAAATGTAGAATATCAGGCATATGTACAGGGAATTGGATGGCAAAGCTGGAAAAAGAATGGTGAACTTGCAGGAACAAGCGGTCAGAGTAAGAGAATTGAAGCGATCAGAGTGAAGCTGACTGGTGAGATCGCAAAGTATTATGAAGTGTATTACAGTATACATCTGGCAAAGATTGGCTGGTGTAATTACGAATCTGCAGGAAGAGTAACAGGAACAATTGATCTTAGTAAGAAGATCGAGGCATTGAAAATATGCCTTGTGAAAAAAGATGCAGAAACGGCTCCGAATACAAGTGGTGTAAAATATGTGGAAGGATATAAGAGTGGTAACTTCTATTATAATGGATATATCAAAGGTGTAGGAGCGACAGGCAATGTATCGCAAGGAAATACAGTAGGGACAATCGGCAAAAAACAACAGCTTCAGAGCCTTACATTATATCTGGATCAGTCAAATAAACTTGCACCATCAGGAACGATTCAATATGCGACACATATTGCAAAAGAGGGATGGAAGGACTGGTCTGATGCAGGTACAACCAACGGGGCATCTACAGGAACGAATGGAATGGAAGCTGTGAAAATCAGACTTACCGGTAATCTTGCCAAATATTATGACATATATTATCGTGCACATGTACAGGGATATGGCTGGCTTGGCTGGGCAAAAAATGGCCAGGGAGCAGGAACATCAAAAATCGGATACAGAATGGAAGGATTACAGATTCGCCTTGTATCAAAAGATGCAGCAGCTCCGGGGAAAAATGCTAATTATTATACAGAAAAGAAAAAGACTGCGACAATAGCAGTTAAAGACCAGATGCATCTGAGAGCATTGGCGTATGCAAGTAACACACGGTATCTCATTCTGGTAGATACGACAGCTAACAGAGTAGGAATTTATAGCGGTTCAGTCGGTAAATGGAATGAAGTGAAAAAGTGGGTTTGTACTACAGGAGCAAAATCAACTCCGACAGTGAAAGGAACATTTACTGTACAGGGAAAAGGAAAATCATTTGGATCTGGATATACATGCTGGTATTATACACAGTTCTATGGAAATTACCTGTTCCACTCTGTACTGTATAAACAAGGAAGTATGTCTGTAATTATAGATGGAAGACTTGGAATCAATGCATCACACGGATGTGTTCGATTAAACATTAATAATGCAAAATGGATATATGATAATATTCCGCGAGGAACAAAAGTTGTAGTATATTAGCAATAAAGGCAGGTCATTTGACCTGCCTTTGTTATACACAAATCTTTTTGTGAAATTCGGATTAATCTCGTTGGAAAAGATCACGGGTATATACTTTGTCCTTAACATCGTCAAGAATCGGATTATATCTGTTGGCAATAATAGCTTGAGAAAGTTTTTTGAACTGCTCTAAATTATTGACTACTTTGCTTCCAAAAAATGTGGTTCCATCTTCCAGGGTTGGTTCGTAAACGATGACAGTAGCTCCTTTTGCTTTGATTCGTTTCATGACGCCCTGAATACTGCTCTGACGGAAGTTGTCGGAATTGCTCTTCATCGTAAGACGGTAAACTCCTATAGTACATTCTTTTTCCTGGGCAGCAGAATAATCACCATGATTGTTATAATCATAATATCCGGCGAGATTGAGAACACGATCAGCAATAAAATCTTTTCTTGTACGGTTGCTTTCGACAATTGCGGACATCATATTCTGAGGTACATTATCGTAATTGGCCAGCAATTGTTTGGTATCTTTTGGAAGACAGTATCCCCCATAACCAAAAGATGGATTGTTGTAATGCGTTCCGATTCTCGGATCGAGACATACACCGCTTATAATATCTTTGGTATGGAGTCCTTTCATTTCTGCATAAGTATCCAATTCGTTGAAATAAGAAACACGTAATGCAAGGTAAGTATTAGCAAAAAGCTTTACGGCTTCGGCTTCCGTAAATCCCATGAACAATGTATCAATCTGCTCTTTAAGAGCCCCTTCCTGAAGAAGTGCCGCGAATGTATGAGAAGCCTTCACCAGTCGTTCATCGGAAGAATCGGTAGATACGATGATCCTGCTTGGATAAAGGTTGTCATATAAAGCTTTTGATTCTCTTAAAAATTCTGGACTGAAGATAATATTAGCTGTGTTATATTTTTTGCGGACAGATTCGGTATAGCCCACAGGGATCGTTGATTTGATGACCATGATCGCATTCGGATTTACCTTTAATACAAGTTCGATGACTGCTTCTACTGCAGAAGTGTCAAAATAATTTTTGTTACTGTCATAATTGGTTGGAGCAGCAATGACGACGAAATCAGCATCTTTATAGGCGGATTCGCCATCAAGAGTAGCAGTTAGGTCAAGATCCTTTTCGACAAGGTATTTCTCGATATAATCATCCTGAATAGGGGATTTCCTGTTGTTGATTAATTCTACTTTTTCAGGAATGATATCTACAGCAGTTACGTGATTATGCTGTGCAAGTAATGTCGCGATGGATAATCCGACATATCCGGTTCCGGCTACCGCGATATTTAAAGGTGAAGGAGAAGGAAGCTTGGTATTGCCGGCATCAACAAATAATGTCTGCGGTTCAAACCCAAGAGTTTCCCCTAATTGCTCTAACTGAGGAATAGAAGGAATAAAATCCTCTTTTTCCAAACGTGAGATCATAGAACGGTTGATACCTGTGATATCTGCTAGGTCTTGCTGGGTCATGAGCTTTTCTTTGCGCCGGGTTGCTACAAGATTAGCAAGAAGTGATTGTGATAGTTTTTTCATGGTTTATATCCTTTCGTTTATAATTAAAATTAAATGTTGCTAAAAATAACAATAAAACAATCAAAGCCTAAAAAATTATATCATAAATGCAAAAAAGCCACAAGATTTGAGTGGAAAAAATAAATAAAATAAAAATGTGTTATTATAAACAACGCAATGCGAAATGAAATATAATCGCGATAATGATTTTCTCTATTTTATAAAAACCTGAGATGGTGTAATAT
>ERZ779850.1880-NODE-1880-length-18804-cov-7.270574_pt1 | contig 18804 bp, 27 predicted proteins | sample MGYA00511249_ERZ779850 | MGnify/ENA primary metagenome ERZ779850 (study PRJEB29588, sample SAMEA2162475) | human gut metagenome | biome: human gut; feature: human-associated habitat; material: faeces | place: Denmark | collected 2008/2010 ...
CCCCTCTATCAAAACGGCATATATTCCTATATCGTGGAATATAGCCGTTTTGCATGTTTCAAAGAAAAGTTCGAACCATGTATACCCTCATACCCTCACTGCATATATAACAGGTTTATTATAAACTATTTATGTAGTAAGGATAAAAATACTTGCTCTTATTCATGTTCTCATACTCTCACAACGTTTTGAAGCATATTTTTACATAACATCCTTGTTTTCAGCTATATATTCTTTTTTTATAAATTGTTTCGGCTTGATATAAAGTAGGGTATTTTAGGCTTTTTCCCCACAAAAAGTACACATGAAAAGTTTGTACCTCCACAGAATGACGGTTTACGATGTATTGGCAGCAATAAAAAAGATCAAGACGTTTTTAAAAAAGTTCCTGTTATTTTTGAAAAAATAGCGTAGTTCCTTTTAATTTTTTGAGTCTCAAAAGATAAGCGGAGCATAGAAAATAGGCAGGTAACGATTAGGTGACGAAAGTCCATCGCTCGCTTGCGTTTTTCTGCATAACCTCAAATAACTCTTCAGTTACAAAAGTAGTTAATTTACTTGACCTTAGCAAGTTTTCATGAAAGATTTTCAAGGGAGATCAGGTCCTGCATCGGGCTTGACCTCCCTTTTTATTTCCATCCGTAAGATACCTCCTTTTTACCATATTCACTCTTCCTACGAATGAATCATTTCCGGTAATCAAGTTTTATCCCTTCAAAAAAGTATCGAACAGACATCATTGATACAGACTGGTTTACTAACAAAATATGGGGCTGGCGGTACCCGTCAACCCTATGTTCACCTTCTGATTTTCCAAAACTTTGCAGGCGAAGAAAGACAAAAACAGTATCGAACTAAAAACAACCGTAAAATGGAAGAAGGCAAGAATGAAATCATGGAGCTCAGGCAGATGATCGAAGGATGCTTCGAGCGTCAGAACAAGCTCATCGCCCGTCTGGAAATGGAGTTGGAAGCACTTAGTAATTTCAACGGCAAGCAGATGCTGGACAGCCGCGACATGCGTCTCCAGCTGAAAGTCTGCGACCGGACGCTGATACGCTGGCGCATGTCGGGAAAGCTGCCGTCCTTCAAGATCAGCGGCAAGGTGTACTTCTGGGCATTCGACGTGTACAAGTTCCTCCGGGAGGAATATGGCACGGCCGTCCTGCCAGAAGCCCTCGAAGAACAGGAACCAATAACAATTAATAATAAGAAGAATGGAAAATCAAAGTAAGTACATCATGATCGAGCGGAACAAGTTTGCCGCCCTTGTCAAGGCACACCGTAAATGCCTGCAGATACTGAGTATCCTGACCTATGCGCATACCGTCAAGGAAGTGCAACTGACCTTCACGCTGGAGGAGATCTGCGAGCTTCTCCAGATGACCCGTGAGGAAGTGGAGACACAACGTCAGAAGGGGTATATCCGTTTCAGCGTGCAGAATGGTATAACCGTCTACGAGATTACGGACATCCTGCGGTTAAAGAACATGCTGGAGATGGGAAAGATATACCGCAAGATCGACGGAATGGCGATAACCGTTCCGGTGAAAAAAGAGACAGGAAATGTAACGGATTCATTAACCGATTAATAGGATTCAATATGAGACAGTTGGTACATGCCTCGCTGTTCAGCGGGTTTGGTGCGGCGGATCTTGCCGCCGAATGAATGGGATGGCGTAACGCCTTCCATTGTGAGATAGATGAGTTTTGTAACCGAATTTTAAATTACTGGTTCAGCCATGCAGAAAGTTATACGGATATTACAACTACGGATTTTCGGGGATGAAGGGGACGGATCGACATCCTCACAGGAGGTTTCCCATGCCAGCCCTTTTCCGTTGCCGGCCGGCGAAAGGGCGCGGAGGACAGCCGTTACCTCTGGCCTCACATGCTCCGTGCCATTCACGAGATCCGGCCCGGTTGGATTGTTGGTGAGAACGTTGGTGGCATCCTCACGATGGTACAGCCCGGCAAGGCGGCTCACGTGGGATGTCAGCCCTCTCTGTTCGGAGAGGATCAGCCTGTATACCGCAAGCGGGAGGAATACGTCGTCGAGACCATCTGCCGTGATCTTGAGCGTGAAGGATATACCGTCCAGCCGCTGCTTATTCCGGCTTGTACCGTCGGTGCCCCGCACAGAAGGGACCGCATATGGTTTGTTGCCCACGCCGATGGCGAGGGATTACAGCCCGAGGGGACCGAACTGTCTCCAGAAGGGGCTTCCGGAAATCATCCGCGAGATGTTGCTGCCCACCCCGACAGCGACGGAGATACACCACCGGCAGCGGGTGGAACGCTGGAAACGTCAGGGGCGCGTGTCGATGCACGAGACGGAGGACGGGGAGAAGAACCCCAACGGCCTGACGGACTTCCTGGACTTCCACGGGCTGCTCCCGACACCGACTGCAAGGGACTGGAAGGGCGCGCCGACCTTGGAAAATTTCCAAAGGAAGGGGAAGAACCCGCATCAGGGCAGCCTTCCCGATTTCTTTGCCCGGGCTGGGAGGAGTTTCCAACTCAATCCCCTGTTTGTGGCCGAGATGATGGGGTTCCCCGTCAATTGGACGGTATTACCTTTTCTTCCTGGCGACAGCAGTCCGTCAAGGGATATGGAAACGCCATCGTCCCCCAGGTAATCCATGAGATATTCAAAGCGATAGAATCAACTTATAAATAATAGACAGCATGCATACATTTGTTATAGCGGAACATCCTGAGTTCGGTAAAATCCGGACAGTCGAGAAGGACGGCAAAATATGGTTTTGCGCAAAGGATGTCGCCGCATCATTGGGATACGCCAATGCAAGGGATGCCATAGACCGGCACTGTAAACAGAAGGGAGTCTGCGTTCACGACATCCCTACCAGGGGCGGACGTCAGAAAATCAAGTTCATAGATGAAGGGAACGTGTACAGGCTTATAGCCGGAAGCCGTCTGCCCTCGGCTGAAAGGTTTGAAAGCTGGATCTTTGACGACCTCGTCCCACGAACATTAAAAGAAGGCGGATACCTGCTTGACATAAAGGGAGAAACCGACTCCGAACTGCTTTCACGGGCCTTGTTGCTCGCGGAAAACAGGATAAAGGAACGCGACAGGCATATATCCGTACTGGAAGAGAAAAACGCGCAGAACGCCATCAAATTAAGCCGGCAGGCTCCTAAGGTAAGGTATTTTGAAGAGGTCCTGCATTCGGCAAGTACCTACACGACCACGCAGATAGCCAAAGAACTTGGAATGAGCGGAAGGGAGCTGAATTACAGGTTGAAACTGCTTGGAGTCCAGTTCCGCCAGTCAGGAACATGGATGCTTACCGCCCGATACCACAAGGAAGGATATACCCGGACACATACGCATGTATGGCAAAACCGGAACGGAGAAACCGGAACGGCCATGCATACCGTATGGACGGAACGCGGCAGACTTTTTATCCATCAGCTGCTGAATTTTAATATCGGGTATTAGGCATGACATACTCCCACATTATAAACAACCGGATTTATAATGTGGGAAGTATTGAAAATCCTATATGAATGAAGGGAGGGCACTACAAAACGGCGTATGCTCTCCCTCGTTCCTTTTATTTCTCATAAAGCAGTAAAAATTCCATTTTTCTGCGTCTTTCTATTGATTTGACCTTCCGTCCCCGGTAGTGGCAATAGGAAATGTATTCCCTGTATATATCACGGTCTCCGGCTTCCAGCTTTCGGAGCAGGCGGCTTTTGGGGCGTTTCCCATAGCCGAGCAATGCGGATGTCCCGACATTGTAGCTCAAGACCATTAAAAGAAGTGCATCCTTGCCGTAGCTGCGAAACAATGCATAGCGTTTCATGAGATCCCTACGCAGCAGTGCCTCCGCTTCAGCCTCCGTCATGTCGTAGGACAGATTTTCGCCTGGTAATAACCTGTGTCCAAATCCATAGTAGGGAAAATTGTCCCTTCCATGAAGTCCTTCGAATTTTTTTATAAGACTGACTGCAAGCTCAAATTTTGCCGGATCCGGTTTCTGTCGCATTTTTACAGGCTGTGCCGACAGGCCGACAGTCAGTCCTGACGGCAACAGTACCATCATAAGCAGGCATAGTATTGCCTTTCCTCTTCAAACTGATATTTTCTTTACCTTTTTCATTGTTTTTACTATAATCTTAATCCTTTTTTCTGCACCTTATCCCGGTTGACTTTTGAAGCGCGTTCTTCTTCCTGTCTCTGTCGTGGGGTTGCGGTAAGGAAACGGATAAACAGGTCATATTCACGGATAAGCTGCTGCGAACACTCGAGCCGGAGTGTATGGGCCAGATTGCTCATCGGGCTTGTACTTCCGGCAGAGATGTCCTGTTCCAGCAGTTTATCCAAACAGACATTCCTTCTTCGCTGTATGTATTCCTGAATCTGCTGCGGTGTCTCAAGTTTTCTTATATTGGAACGCAGGTCATTTAAGCATTTATACATATAATACAGCCTGTATAACTCCTCAGACTTGTCTTCAAAGAAAGAAAGGTAGTTTGCATTGGACCTTGCCGTGCCTTCCTGGATCTTCCCGTCCAACACTTCCATTGTAGCGTCCAGACGTTCCATCAATCTTGTAACGTTGGGATTCTGTCGTACCATTTTATTATCTTTTTAATCCGTTCGACTTTTTCTTCACAGGCTGCCCGTTTGCCTCTTTCATTTCCCTTTTCGGTTCCTTGAGGGAAAGAGTATGCAAGAATCCCTGACAGTCCTGAATCAGCCTTTGCATGCATTCCAATGACAGGGTATGCGCCATGTTCGCCATCGGGCTGGTGCTGTTCCTTGCGGGCGGATTGGCAAGCAGCCTTTCCTGCTGGTATCTTACGATATCCTTAAAGTACCTTTGCAGTTCCTCCACATCATCCGTCCCGTTCACCTTGTTGCGGAACACGCCGTAGTAATCACGCAGGCGGCCTGCCTTGTACACATCGTCCGCCTGCCATTCAAAGAAACGGGAATAGTCCTTTTTCGCCTCTTCCAGCCCCTTGCGTATCCGTTCTTCCGTACCGGCAATTTTCCTGTCCAGCGACTGCCAGAGCTGTTCAATATTCCAATTGTCCTGTCTCATGCTTTACATTTTTAATCCGTTCGACTTCTTTTTCATCGTTTCCAGTTCCGTTTTTGCTTTCACTTCCTCGCGGGGAGCCTTCATCGAGAGAAGTCGTTCGAAGCCCGTATAATCCTTGACCAGTCTCTGCATGCATTCCAGCCGGTAGGTATGTGCCAGGTTGGAAATATCGTCCGTGCTACGCCTGCGGATACTCCCGCTGACCAGCTCCTTCAGGCATTCCTCCCGTTTATGCCGTATATATCCATGCACCTCCCCGGGAACTCCCACCTGCCGGATTACCTGGCGGAGTTCCCCGTATTGTTTTACCATGAAATGGGACTTGAACAATTCCTCCCCGGTCCACGCAAAATGATAAAGGTAATCCCGGTCCAGTTTATTCCGGATCTCCTTTATTGTTTTTTCCTCGTACCGTATTCGCATGTCCAGATATTCGGCAAGCTGCTCCATGCCGTATTTATCCTGTTCCGTCATAGCTTCCGTCTCCCGTTAGTCGATTGTATCCGTATTTGCCCTGTCCTCGATGGAGAACGGGATGTCCAGCGTCCGTTCCACTCTGAAGTTGTCTACCGCCACGAAGCGGATCCCGGGATTGTCCTCTCCCGTGTTCCGGAAAAAAAGGGTGAACACCTGGCGGCGGATGTCCGTCGTGTCCAGCCCCGCGATGCCGGAGAGTTCCGTCAGCTCGCGGTTCACCAGCCTGATTCCGTCCGCGGCGAACACCTCGCCGTCACCCTCCAGCTGTATGTATCCGATGCGGTAACTGGCCTCCCGGTAATCCCCCTCGCGGTCAAGCGTCAGGCGGATCTCCACCGTCTCGTCGGGTGCGATGCCTTCCTGCAGGTACCAGGAAGAGAGCGAGAAGTCGTATGCCTGCCGCACTTCCAGACGGTCGTCGCAGCCGGCAAAGGTGCACGCCAGCAGAGCCAGCGCGCATCCCATGATGAATGTTCCTGTTTTCATTGTTTTCTGTTCTTAAAAGATTAATCGATGATATATTTCAGTCCGACGGCCACTACCGTATGGAAATGCCCTACGGACGAGCCGAAGAAGACACGCTGCCGGACATTGAAAAGAAAAGCCCAGCGGTCCGTAAGGAACGCCTCCATCTCGAATGCCGGGGCGAAGCCGTAGATGAAGGCCCCTTTGTGCAGCAGGGTCGCCCCGTCATAAAGGAGCCTGCCGTTCCGGTTTACCCTCTCATAGCCGGCCAGCGCGGACAGTCCGGCAGAGAGGAACACGTTCCTGCCCCTGTCCGAGAGGAACGGGAAGAGACAGCCCGCCTCCGCGGTGAACTGCTCCTTGGGAACCGCTATTTTCTTATAGGCGTAATGCTTCTTCACATAATCCGCACCGACCACCCAGCGCGAGCGGTTACGGTTGTAGCGGCTCAGGGCCATCCCGACCTGGAAATTCCCTCTCAGGTGCCTTACGTTCTTTCCGAAGTCATCCACGCCGCCCAGCCTCAGTTCAAGCCCCGTCTGCCCGGGCAGGTAGCGTTGGGCGGAAACCTTGCCCGCCCAAAGGGACAGGAAGGCGCACATTGTTATAAACAGATACTTTCTCATGGCATTACTCCTTTACCAGTTCGTCCACCAGTCTGGCATCCACCAGGTCGCTGTTCTCGATATGGAACCGCTGGTGGCGTCCGCCGCCTTTTTCGTAAATCTCCACCTCGATGAGCTTGTCATCGGGGATGACCACCTTGTGGAAAGCATAGACGATGCGTCCTTCCCCTTTGCCCCCTATGCGCCTCAGTTCGTTGAGCGCACGCACCGGCTCGATGTAGGTTTCCTGCTGTGCCGTACGTTTGGCCACTTTCTTGTCCACCACCTTGAAGCGCACGAAGTCAATGTCGAAGGGCACATGCGAGGAGTTGGCCAATGAGATGTGGAGGAACAGCAGGTCCTTATGCACATAGACGCCCTTGAGCAGGGCCTGCATCCCGAACTGGCGGCAGCCGATATGTTTCACGTCCCTGCGGTCCAGGCGGTGGACGGTGTACATCAGGCTGGCGATGACCGAAGGATCCTCCTCGCCGAGCTCGGTCACACGGACGGCACTCCCACCTGTGGAGGGTCCCGTCGGAAATCGGCTGTCCATGTTGATGTTCAACGCTTCCGGCTCCTCCTCGTAGGAGACGAGGAATGAATAGAACGAGCCGTCGCCCGTGATGACCGAGAAGTTCGTCTCGCCCGGGAAATCCCGGACGGCCGCCTTTACGCGCACCACATTCTCCACGCCGTCCGCCTTGCCCGCGATGATGTCCGTGCTGCCCAGGTCGACATAGCGGACTTCCGAAGGGAAAAGGACATGGACCGTCTTGCTGAACGGCACGCCGATCCTGTAGGGCGTGATATGCTGGCCGGCGGTCAGGGTTCTGACCCCGCCCTCCGGCTTGCGCTCCTGTGCCCGGCAGGTCATTCCCGCCAGCGCAGTCATGATTAAAAGAATGAATGTTCTCATCTTGAATGATTGTTTAAAAATTACAGTTAAACCTTGTTATTGTTTTTTTGTGACCAGCAACACCCTGTATCCGGCCTTCAGCTTTACCTTGACCGCCTTGACCCGCTGCGAGATGAACCGTGTCCCGCCCTGCAGGACACCCCGCGTGAGGTCCATCGCCACCTGCTGCCCGGCAGAACCGGCGAAGGAGATGCTGCCTCCCATGCTCTGGCTCACGTCCCCCAATACTTCCTTGGCGGCCGTCCGGCTTTCCGATCCCGGCACGAAGATGCCCCGCTGCCCGTCAATGTCATATGTGGCCAGTTCCACCGGGATGATATTGCCGGCATATTCGATGCTGCTTACCAGGATGTCCAGGCGTTCCCCCCGGATGTCGGCCGTGCCGGTCACCGGGCTGTTGGCCGGTATGGTGACACTTCCGGCCTGCAGGGGGTCGAGCAGGCGCAGCTTCACCCGTCCTCCCTGCTCGAGGGTCTGGCTCTCGGAGATGCAGGCCGGGATGGTGTTCATCCCCATCCGGTAGCTGCTGCCCACCGCCGTGTTGAAACCGTAGTTCCTCTCCACGACAAGTGAGGCGACAAACGCGGAATCCGCCAGCGGCTGCTCCAGGGCGGAGGTCGTTCCGCTCTCCGCCCAGCTGACAGGGACAGGCTCCGGCTTTTCTTCCTCCTCCGCCTCGCCGGGCGTGGCTTCCGGTTTGGGGCTCAGGTACCTGGTGGCCATCCGGTAGGACTGTTCCATCATCCGCTCGCGGGATTCCGCGCGCCGGTTTTCCGCTTCCGCCTCTTCCAGCCGGCGGTTCAGCTCGTCCACCTTCTGTTCCAGGCCGCCGGCCGTTTCCTGCGGTGTCTCATAGAAGGTCTCCAACTGCTCGGTGATCCTTTCGTAGGTGTCCGCCGACTGCCGTATGCTTCCGTCCGGACCGGATACGCCGTCCGTCTGTCCTTTACCTTCCAACAACCTTCCGGCAAGGTCGGAAAGCGACTGCATCCGTCTGTCTTTCTCGCGCCGGGCCTGCTGCCTTTCATAAACGTCCGTTTTATTCCCTTCCAGTTGGACCGTCGTAGGTTCCGGCACGTTCACGTTGAATCCCGAACCGCCCGCCACCGTTTTCCCGCTGTCACCGGAAGGGACGAATATTCAGTAGAGGACCGCAAGGAATACCAGTACGAAGACCGGTATGACGATGTATTTCCTGTGGCGCAGGATTTCCTCCCCGCTAAGCCGTTTTTCCGTTTTTGTCCCTTCGGCGGGGACGGAACCGGCTTCCACCGGCCGTGTGCCTTCCGGGGCTTCCCCGACGGGCACGTGTTCTTCTTCCATGTTACTCTTCCTGTTTTCCATTCTGCTGTGGTTGTTTAATGGTCCGGTAAATGTTTGTTTCCTGTCCTCTCAGGGGATCAGGCAGTCTGCGCAGGGTATCCGAGAGGCTGCCTTCCCCGAAGGGAAGCTCCATGCGCTCCCTTGCCGGTTTCAGCCGTCCTGCTGCGCGCAGCAGGACGATGCCCGATGCGACGCAGGTGAAGACCAGCATGGCTATGAGGATGCCCCGTTTTTGTTTCTCTGAAAGACTTTCCAGATAAGCCTTCGCCTTTTCTTTGACTGTTGACTTTGTTTCCATTGTGAAAATGCTATCAAATGATTGACTACCATAGGGAGCGTTACCTTTCCACGGTACGCAGGTCCCTGTTTTCCAGAATCTCGAAATGCTCCGCAAGGAACCCTTGCGGGTTGTTGTCCGAGCGGACCGTGCTCTGCAGGCGGCAGCGTGTCACCAGGGAGCGTTCGGTGATGTTGCTCCCCCGGATGATCATCTGCCTGGCATAGGTGGTGACGCGGTAGGGATAGCTGTCGAAATCGCAGCCCATGCTGTCCACCACTATCGTCTGGTTGACGTTCCCGCTGATGAGCCGGTTGTAAAACCCTTTCTCGTTCCAGTCCCGGTAATACCCGTACAGGCTCTTGTCGGCCAGGTACATTGCCCGGTTTATGTTCGACTCGATGGCCGCCTTGTCGGGGGCCAGCGTGAAGAACAGCTCGTGCAGGCGGCGCACGTGCTCCCTCGCTTCCACCGGGCGGTTGCGTGCGGCATCCTGCGAGAGGGCCATGATGAGCGACTTCCCCTCGTCCAGCACGTAGATCTTCTGCCGCTGCGCCTCGGCGAACCGGTAGGCCTTCCAGACGCAAAAACCGGTCAGGAGGGTGCAGGAGGCGAGGAAGACGATACTGAACAGGCGGATCTGCCTGAACGAGGACTCGATGTTTTTTAAGCTCTTGAATTCCATGTCTTGAAATGAATGAATGTTATTACCCGGTTCATCTTTATTTCTTCAGCAATACTCCGGCCACGTTGCCCGTGGATGCCCCTGCCACGGCCCCGCCCACGTTGGCGGCCTTGCCCGCCGTATTGTTCATGTTGCGGTTGTACGCACCCATACCGCCGGCCTGTACCACCCAGTTCGCCACGGTGGGGACACAGAAGTACCCGACCAGCCCTATGAGCATGAACACCAGATAGATGGCCGTCGATCCGTCCGGGGAGAAGACGCTCAGGGGATCCCGGATCATTTCCATCTCGCTTTGCAGCACCAGCGTCTGTATCCTGGCGAGCATCACCCCGAGCAGGTCGGAGATGGGCAGCCAGAGATATACGCTGATATAACGGGCCAGCCACTGGATGAGCGTGTTCTGGAAACCGTCGAAGACCGATACCGCGAAAGCGAAGGGACCCAGCACGGAGAGGACGATGAGAAAGAAGGTGCGGATCGTGTCCACCACCAGCGAGGCGGCACGGAAAAAGAACTCCATCACTTTGCGCATGATGGTCTGCACGATGCCTTGCAGGGAGAACGAATAGCAGGTGTGGGACATCCGCTGCATCACCGCGTAGTCCTCCTCATTCCAGCCCATGTCGACGATCTCCTTCTCCAGCTCCTCGTCCGTGGGGTTGAACTCCCCGGTCACGGCCACCTTCAGGGGCATCTCGGAGAGCAGCCTGTCCTTTTCCTCCTGGAACTTCCTCACGTCGAAGGTTTGGTCGTGGAGCATGGCACCCGTTCCCTGCACGACGGGGCTCAGGATACCGTTCAGGCTTCCCAGCACGATCACGTCGAAGAACAGGATGCAGATGCCCAGGCAGAAGGGACGCAGCATGCCGAACACGTCCACCGGCTCGGCACGCGAGAGGGACTGCCACACGCGGTAGGCTATGTAGAAGAGCGCGCCCAGGGCGGCGATGGCCGTGGCCAGCGTCATCATCGGCTGGCAGAGCTCGGTCATCTCGTCATACAGCCGGCGCAGGATACCGTGCAGGCTGTCGAAAGATAGGGATAGCAATACCATATAGTCTGTATCTTTTTAAAGGTTTACCAATAGCGTTCGTCCTCCCCGTAAAGCTTCAGGACCTGCTCGGTCTCGCCCTTCTCCCTGGCCCGCAGGTAGGAGACGCGCAGGTTCTTGCGGGTGTAGTAGTTCACCAGCGTCCTGTAATGCCTCATCTCGCGGTACACCCTTTCTATGAGGTCCAGCCGCTCCTTGTCGGTCATGGACATGCCGGTGGGGTTGATGATGTCCTTCAGCCCGGCCACGGACGCGCTGCTTTTCTTCATGATGTTGTTGTAGCCGAAGGCGATGGCATCCAGTTCCCGCTGCGTGTAGTTCCCGTCGGTGAGCATCTTCCCGTAGTTCGTCACGTAGCTCTCCGAGATTTCCGAGAGCATCAGCACCGACTCCTTGACCTTCAGGCTCCCGCTCACCAGCGAGTTCACGCTCTTGAGCATGTCGTAGTATTTCCGGCTTTGCTCATAGATTTTCGAGGCCTCCTTGAAGGTGGACATGGCGTTCTGCGCCGTCTCGGAAGTCTCCACCATCTCGTTGACGCTGTTCACGATGCCCTGCGCCAGGTTGCCCGGGTCGGTCACCACCCATTGCGCGTGCATGGCCGGTACGGTAAGTAAAAAGGCGCACAATGCGCTGAAAATTTTTCGTTTCATTGAATCGTTCCTTTAATTGTTTTACAAAGATTATCTCCTGCCGCTGTTCTTTTCGGCGGCCAACACCCGTATGGCCTGTTCCATGCTGCCGGTCTTTGCCGCCATCCGTTCCACTTCCAGCTTCTCGCCCTCCTCCGTCGTGTAGGTAAGGTACTCGGCCGTGGAGGTCTCCGTGGCATAGACGGCCGACTGCACGCCTCCCAGTCCGATCCATACCTCCCTGTACCTGCGTGAGGGATCGTTGGCACGGTTGATGGAGAGGATCTGCGAGCATTCCTTGCCGGTCAGTCCTAAAAGAGTCTGTATCCGTTCGAACTTGTTGAGGTATTTCCTCTGGTCCAGCAGGATCTTGCAGTCCGAATTGTTGATGATGGCCTCCTTCACAATCGGGGACGAGATGATGTCGTCCACCTCTTGCGTCACCACCACGGCCTCCCCGAAATACTTTCTGACCGTCTTGAAAAGGTACAAGACATAGGTGGCCATATTGGGGGACATCAGTGATTTCCAGGCCTCTTCCAGTAATATCATCTTACGGACGCCTTTCAAACGGCGCATCTTGGAGATGAACGTCTCCATGATGATGAGCGTCACCACCGGAAGCAGCACCTTGTTCGATGATATGTTGTCCAGCTCGAAGACGATGAACCGTTTGTGGGTCAGGTCGATCTCCTTGTCCGAGTTCAGAAGGAAGTCATAGTCCCCTCCCTTGTAGAACGGTTCCAGCACGTTCAGGAACCCGTCGATGTCGAAGTCCTTCTCACGCACCCTCTTTTTCTCCATCATCCGGCGGTAGTCGTCACGGACGAACTCGTAGAACCCGTTGAAGTCCGGCCGGAGTTCCGGGTTGTCCGTAATCCTGCGGATATAGGCGTTCACCGCGCCGGAAAGGGCGACCTCCTCGGAGCGTTTCGGCACCTCATCCTCCCGTTTCCACAAGGTCAGGATCAGCGTCTTGATGCTCTCCCTCTTTTCCACGTCGAACTGCCGGTCCTCGCTGTAGAAGGGGTTGAAGGTGATCGGGCGGTCCTCCTCATACGTTATGTAGATCCCGTCCTCCCTGCGGGTGCGCTCATGGATGAGCCGGCACAGCCCCTTGTAGCTGTTTCCCGTATCCACCAGCAGGATGTGTGCGCCCTGCTCGTAATAGTTGCGCACGAGATGGTTGGTGAAGAAGGACTTGCCGCTGCCCGAAGGCCCCAGGATGAATTTGTTGCGGTTGGTCGTGATGCCCCGCTTCATCGGCTCGTCCGAGATATCCAGATGGATGGGCCTGCCGCTGAGCCGGTCCGCCATCTTGATGCCGAAGGGCGAGAGGGAGGAGGCATGGTTCGTCTCCCCGATGAAGAGGCAGGCCGCCTGTTCGATGAACGTGTGGAAGGACTCCTCGGCGGGAAAATCACCCTCCCCGCCGGGGATGCCCGCCCAGTAAAGGGTCGGCGCGTCCACGGTATTGTGCCGGGGCTTGCAGCCCATCTGTGCCAGGGCCGATCCGGTGTCGTTCCGGATGTTCCTCAACCTCTCCCTGTCCTCCGACCAGACCATGACGTTGCAGTGGCAGCGCACGGGAACCAGCCCGAAGGAATGCGCCTCGTTCAGGTATTCCTCCGTCCACTGCCGGTTGATCTCGTTGGCACGGCTGTAACGTGAAAGGGAGCGCATATTCCTGGCCGCTTTCTCGAAATGCCGGAGGGTTTCCGACGGATCATCTATGAACACGTACTGATTGCAGATATGGTTATAGGGCAGCATCAGCCCGACGGGGGCGGCAAAGGAAAGGCGGCAGTCGCTGCGGTCCGTGGAGTATTTCTCATAACGCCCGTCCGTCCGTACCGCGGAGGGCAGGTCGTCCGCGTCGGAAAGCGTATGCACCGAGAGCCGTTTGTCGCCGATGCGCATTTCCGCGCCCCCGAGCCGGATATCCTCCAGCGTGGTGGTGTCCTCCTGCGAGAGGGAGAAGTATTTCTCCACCAGGCCGGCCTCCTTTCCCTTTCCGGTGATCTCCTCCGTCGTGAGCCGTTCCAGACGGACCAGCCCGGAATCGCAGATGATACGCCCGAACTGCTCCACGGCTTCCAGGAAGCGGAGGATGCCGTCCTTGTCCCGGACCTCCCTGGGGAGGATATGCCCCCTGCAAAGGACGGAGAAGTTGCTCTGCTGCCGCATGCGTTCCTTCGTGGTACGGGTGATGAACAGGTACGAAAAATGGTTCAGGAAGGGCCGCTCGTTGAAATGAAGCTCGAAGCTGCGGTCCAGGAATCCCGGCTCCTCCCTGTCGGTGCGTGCCCTGTAGCTCTCCTCCAGGAACCAGTCCTGACGGTGGACGATGGTATGGCAGGGCAATACCCTGATGGCCTTCGCTCATGCGCCGTGCATGGCCTCGTAATCATCGGAGGTGAGGGTGAAGACCTCCGGCAGGCGGACCTTGAAGCCGACGGTCACGTCTGCGTCCTTGGAGAGGATGCACCCGTCCTCGACGGCAAGAAGGGGGAACTTACTTTCCAGGGTGGACGCTTTGAGTATGTTTCGCATATTTTCTTCGTTTAAAAAGTGAGGTGATACGTTTTCTGTTGATGATGTAATAGGGACGGTAACCTGCCGCCGCCAGCTTCATCAGCCCGTGGGGGCCGTATTTCCTGTTCAGGCGGAACACGCCCAGGGTGATTCCCGAGGCCGATATGACACAGAGGGCGATGCAGAACAGACGGTTCACGCCCGCCATGTAGAGGATGACGAACACGAGGAAGACGGCGAGCAGACCGCCGGCAAAGAGATAGAGGTACTGCGCCTTCAGGCCGCAGAACTCCACGTCCTGCCCGACGCCCTTGTTCAGCTTGTATTCCATATGGCATGGGGGTTACAGGAAGAACGACCTCAGTACCGTAGCCGCCACGATCAGGAACACGCAGGCCCCGAACCAGCTGCCGGCGGTCTTGCCCGTGTCCGGATCGCCCGACGAGAACTTGGAATACACGCGGATGGCCCCGATAAGGCCGCAGAGCGCGCCGGCCGCATAAATCAGTTTTACGGCGGGGTCAAAATAGCTGTTCACCATCTGCGTGGCCTGTACCAGCCCGGCAGACCCGTCACCGGCAGCGGATGCGGGGGCTGCTCATGTGGCCAGTCATGCCAGCAGGAAGGCTGTTCCGGCAGGTATGCGCCCGATAAGGGATGCCAATACGTCCGTCACTTTGCCCATAGGGGAGAATCGTAAAAATGAATGGGTTCTTGAATGTCTCATTGTTTTTATACCAATTATTATAATAAATGTTTGTCAGACTTTCTTTTTTGACAGGCTGCAGACCGGATGCCCGCGGCCTGTCCTTGCAACCACATGTTTACTGCCGGCATCAGCCGGAATCATAATAACCGTACATCGTTACCTCCTTCGTTAATTGTTTGCTACTCGTGTCGCTCTCTCTTCGGGACGGGATGTCCGCAAGGATCATCCCGAGTCATGATACTTTTTCATGCCTGTATTCATATTATGCCGGATTTCCTTTTTTAGCGGTCTGCGGCCCCGGATGCCCGCGGACCGTTCTTGTAACCGCATGTTTACTGCCGGCATCAGCCGGAATCATGATAACTGTACATCGTTGCCTCCTTCTTTAATTGTTTGCTACTCGTGTTGCTCTCTTCAGGACGGGATGTCCGCCGGATCATCCCGAATCGTAATATCCGGTCATCGTTACCTCCTTCTTTAAAATTGGACCGTGCCGCCCGGCGGCTTTGGTTTTCTTGGGAAAATGTCCGCAAAGCGGATCAGCTTGAATCATGATACTTCTCCATATACATTATATTATTGGTTATCGGGGTATGAAATCCATGATATCGAAATCCCTGATTATGCTTTCCCTGTCCTTTCCCGCTAGCAGGGGCGGCTCCCTGCCACTGTCCACGTACAGTCTTATGTACCGTTTCAATGTCTCGTCACTGCCTAGGATGCCGGCCTGCAGAAGTCGTTCCACGTTGGTCCCCTCCAGCCGTTCCAATGTCTGGCGGGCATGGGATTGTTCCTGTTTTGAAAGGCGGTCCGTGGTCATGAACCTGGAGAGCAGGTCCATGTCGTCGAAGGTCACGCCTCTGGCACGATGCGGATCGGGGCGTTCCACATAACCGGTGATCTCGTAGCGTTCCGGCACTTCACCCTCCTCCGGTCTTCCGAAAGGATTGGGAAATTCGGGCACAGGTACCTTTTTCTCTTTCATGGCCGTATCCGTCCGCTTTTCGCTCATCGCGTATTCCTCGTCCATAGGCGGGGATTGCCATAACCGGTACCGGCTCCTGCCGATGACAGCTTCCTCAGACGCTTCTTCCTGTGCTTCCGCCGGTTTTTCCTTTATCGGGAAACTGGAGGCAGAACGCCGGTTTCCCCTCCATTTAAGGATGCTGCCCGTGTGGACATACTTCTCTATGCTTAGGTAGGAAGCATACAGGAACAGAAGAATGAATGCGTACTCCATACCGTTGTTATTGTCGTTTCGGATCCTGTTCCTCTATCTTCCGGATCAAGTCGGCATGTCTTTCCAGGTGCTCGAATATCACCCGGCTGACAAAGCTGCCTGTCATGACATCCTCGCGTCCGATTGCCTGCACAAGCCTGGTCATACGTTCATAAACTACCTCGTCGATATCCAGGATAGTGATCTCTGACGGATAGGGAGCGCGTCGGTAGGATTCAATGAGCCGCGTCAGACTTTCTTCGGCCATCTCTTCGGGATGCTCTTTACGGATCGGTTTCATTGTTACGGTGTAGGAAACCGCATTTGCATTTTCAGTTTTTTCCCTTGTGGATCTGTTTTCTTTCATTTTCATATCCATTATTTTAATATAATTGCTTTTTATAGAATTCCTTTATCTTCTCAATCAGGCCGGCTTTTTCCTTGAAATGGTCTATGATGATCCGGCTGGCAACTCCCGCTATTGTAAAGTCCTTGCGACGGACGATCCAGACCAGGTCGGAAAGGAGCCTGTATGCTTCCTTATCGATATGCAAGGGATTACGTCCGGGGGAAGAGAAATCATTCAGGTGGGAATTGATATATTCCCCGATCTCCTGTTCCTCAGATATTCCCCCGGCTTCCGGAAGAGGGATGTCATCTTCCTTACGGACCGGCATTGCTTTGGACGAGCTGGAGCTGTATATACCTTGCGCACCCAAGGCAGCTACTTTCTCCAGGATAGCCTTCTCGTCAATCTGCCGGGGATTGATCTTTTTTCTTCCGGAACTTTCCATACTATGCGTCTGGTGAGGGTGAATACTTGCCCAGCCCGGTGATACCGCATATCTCGTCTACAAGCTCTACAAGCCCTGATCCTTTTATCTGGCGGTTGTCGGCCGGCAGCAAGGTAGAACGGAAGACACTCCCTTGCAGGGCACTCAGCTCCTTGTTATAACGCTTGGTGTCTGGGATGCATGTTTCCAGCAGGTGCAGCTTCGAGGCCCGCATGACCTTGTTCCATGATTCATAGGTTTCTTTGCGCTCACGTTGGTCGATCATGTTCCAAAACAGGTGGATTCCTCTCAAATCACAATTCCGGCGGGCAACCAGTTCTTCTTCGACTACGGCGGCGAACTGTAAGGAACTCTGCATCACGATATTGTCCGCCTTTAAAGGAATGAAAATGTGGTGCATGGAGGCCACGGTCTGAATTACGCCTATACTGCGGAGCGTGCCGGGAAGGTCGAACAGCACGATGTCAAACTCCATGCCACGTTCTTCCCGGTAGCGGTTGAAGTCAGCCCCCGCATTTTCCGGATCGCTCTCTATAATCGGATAAGCAAGTTTCCGGAGCTGTTCATGTTGGCGGTAAAGGGCCACTTTCAGGGAGTCGTTCTCCCCGATACGTTCCATGTCACGGCTTCTCATCTGGGTGATGCTGTGCTGGGGGGCATCGCAATCCACCACGGCTACATTGTATCCCCGCTGGTAATGCAGGATACCGGCCGTGAGTACGGTGAAGGCGGTCTTGCCCACTCCTCCTTTCTGGCTGGCGAATGCGATAAATAAAGGTTCTTTTTCCATTGTCTTTTTATTCTGATGGTTTATACTTGCAGGGGATTCCTGCCGTTTCATGCCACAAAGGAAATAACAAGCGGAATGGTCTCAAATACCCTGTCATGTATTGTCATGGATAGTCAGTTTTTGTCATGGCGGAAGGGGCGGTGAAAAGAAAAAAGGCTTTCCAGAAGGGAGTCGTGGAGCCAGCCTCCCTTGGGGAAAACAGGATATGGCGGACATCCGGTACCGTGAAAAAAGAAAAATCCCCGCCGGCACACTTCAAGGCCGACGGGGATCGCAATAATAAAGGAGCGGGCTTCTCAACCCGTGATGTAACCGTACTTTTTCAGGTCGTCCATGAAATGCTCCGGCGTGTCGGTCCTCACCGTCACCCCATGCAGTTCCCTGTACCGCCCGGAGAAATTTACCATGTACTCCTCGTCGGTGCACTCGCTGTCAAACCAGCTGCCCTCACGCAGGACGCGTACAAACTCGGAAGGGTCGGAGGCGACAATCCTGCCGCCATCCGCCAAAATATACATATGCTTGTTCATGCCGATAGTTTTTTCGTTCTTAATTTATAATATAGTTTCTGTTCACTGTCAAGGAAGGGGATGTCCTGAAGTGCGGTGGCTGCGGGTACCTGTCCCCTTGTGGCAAAGGTAACCAATTTGTGGAGAAACAGCACCCAGTTACGCATTTTTGTGAAGTTGGTCGTTCCCGAATGCTGGCGGAACTCGACCGTCTTGTGCCGTGAATAGGCTTCGAGATTCACCTTGTGGTAACGGTTGCCGATTCTGTTTTTCAGCTCGTCCACCGTCTGGGCCGACACGCCGAGGATCTTGTCCGGGCCGATGAGCTCGCGCACTTTGCCGGCCGCCATGTCGCTCTGGCCGACGTGCACGCCGTCGGCGTCCGTGGCCACGGCGAGCGCCACGTTGTCATCGAGCACGAATGGCACGCCGTACTGTTTGCACAGCGCCTTGAGCGCGATGGCTTCTTCTTTGAAATGTGCCTCGTCGAGTTCCTTCTCGCGCAGCTGCAAAAACGTTGCGCCGCCCTGCAGCGCCTGCTCAGCCTGTTCATAGAGCGTCTGGCCGTGCAGCCACGAGCGGTCGGTCACGGCGTAGAGCAGCAGAGATGCGTTATCGCAGTTCATACTTGGCTCCCTTCTCCAGCGCGTCGCCGGTCATGTTGAAAATGGCATCAATGATACGGTTGCGGTAGGTGCTGTTGCCGTCGCCGGGCTGCATGTTGGCCCAGCCGA
>ERZ779850.1883-NODE-1883-length-18769-cov-6.594368_pt1 | contig 18769 bp, 18 predicted proteins | sample MGYA00511249_ERZ779850 | MGnify/ENA primary metagenome ERZ779850 (study PRJEB29588, sample SAMEA2162475) | human gut metagenome | biome: human gut; feature: human-associated habitat; material: faeces | place: Denmark | collected 2008/2010 ...
AAAGCTGGAGCAGCCCGGATCGGCGGGCTGCGAGCCATAGCGGACGTAGGGGACGGTGTCGGTAATCGCGCCGGTCTTTTTGCCCTGCGCGTCCAGCATATCGGTTACGAATTTGCGATAAAAGGAGTCCATCTCAAAGTTGAACATGGCCTCCTCCGCACGGACGGTCAGATCGTTCAGCCAGCCGAGGCGCTCGTCGCGCTGCGGGCAGTCGGTCGGGACACTGTGCAGATTGTTGCTCTCTGTCCAACGGCAGATGCGCTGAATGTCGTTGATGAGCGGCTCACCAGAGTCAAAGCTGCCGCGCGAAGCAACGTCGCTGCGCAGCACAAGCGCGCAGACGTCCTCCGCCGCCAGCGGATCCGGCAACCCGGAAATTTCAGCATAACGGAAGCCGTGGTAGGTAAAACGAGGACAATATGTTTCCTCGCCGCCGCGCGCAAGATACACGTCACACTGCTGCGCTGTGCGCAGGTTTTCTGTGTTTAGTTCACCATCCGGCGTTATGACCTCGGAAAATCGCAGCGTGACGCATGTCCCTGGTGTAAGCCCGTGCATCCGAAGCTGTACAACACCCGCCAGATTCTGTCCGAAATCCGCGACCGCCGCGCCGGACGGCAGCTGCCGGACACTGCAGGGAGCAAGGCAGCTGACTACGCGGATCGGCTCGACACGCATCGGAACGAGCCGGCCTTCGGGCGGTTCCGATTCCAGCGCCGGCCCCCATTCCAGCCGGGACACGAAGTCAGGCTCCGTCCAGCCGGGTTCTTCCAGCCGGGCATCCATCCGTTCACCGATATAAATGCTCGCCTGCGTGAGAAATGGCGTCTTGCAGCACTGCCAGCCGTCCTGCACGCGGGTGCGGCGGATCTTCTGCGTGCCGGCCGGCATCGTCAGATGCAGCTGCGCGGTAAAGCACGGGCGCGGTTTGGATTCCTCATTGCTGTACCATCCGGCTCCCAGCATGACGCTAATGACGTTTTCTCCGCTGCGCAGATACGGCAGCAGATCATAGACAACATAATTGACGCGCCTGCGGTAATCTGTCCACGCCGGACTCAGGCGCTGATCGCCGACCTTCCGGCCGTTCAGATAGACCTCATGGTAACCAAGTCCGCAGAAAAACAGCTTTGCCCGCGCCGGAAGCGCGTCCAGCCGGAACTGCTTGCGGAACATCGGTGCTGTTGTACCTGGCAGGACAAAGCCGGAGCATAGCCAATCTGCGTCCCAGTCTGCCGAAGGGTCAAGTGCTGTAGAGAAATGAAGCGGTGCGCTGGTCAGTTCCTGCCCAAGTAATGTGCGCAGGCAAACCTGCGCCGTATAGTCCCTGTTCCAGCACAGCATGGGCCCGGTGTATTCCACACTGGCAGAGCAGCGGCTTTCTGTCCATCCGGTATCCCAGACGGGCCTGCCGTTTTCCATGACGCACAGCCGGTATGCCTGCTGCCATCCCGCGCAGCCCTCCGCGAGCCAGGAAAACGCAAGTTCTCCGCATACGGCGTTCGGCCAGCCGTCCGCTGTGCCGTGCAGGACACAGGTCAAATTCTGATCCATGAAAGCCCCCTTCTTTACTGCTTGACCGCACCGGCTGTAACACCGGAGACAATGTATTTCTGGCAGATCACATAGAGAATCACCATCGGCAGCGCCACGAGCAGCAGATCTGCGAAGATCAGGTTCCACTCCGAAAAATACCGACCCTTGAAATTGTAGACTGTCAGCGGCAGCGTCGTAAGGGCACTGGAACTGAGCAGATATAACGGCGCCTGCAGTTCATTAAACGCGCCCATGCCGACGATGATCGTATTGGTTGCCACGACCGGCTTGAGCAGCGGAAGCACGACGCGGAAAAACAACGTCAGCGGCCCGCAGCCGTCGATTGCGGCGGCCTCGTCAAGTTCACGCGGGATGGTATTGATGAAATTGGTGATGATAAAGCTGCCCCATGGGATATTCAGCGCAATCAGAACGGCAATCAGCCCCAGCTGTGTGTTCTGGATATGCAGGATCTTGAGCAGCAGGACCGTCGGGACGATAGCCCACGGCACGATCAGGCCCAGCGAGTAATAGCCGGATAGAAAGCTGGAAAAACGGTCATTCCGCCGGGCAATCACAAATGAGGACAGCGATGTGCAGAGCGTCACGACGAGTACGACGGCCGCTGTCACGATCATGCTGTTTTTGAAGGCCAGCGGGACGTTTCCCTTCTGTGCGACCTTGACGAAGTTCTCCAGATGCAACTCGGACGGCAGTGCCAGATCAAACCGCATTGCCTCCGCCTGTGATTTGAGTGAGCCGAAAATCACAACTAGGAGCGGGATAACGACCAGCAGGCTGGCCAGCAGCAGGATGAATTCCAGGAGCAGATTGCCGGGATGAAGCTTTTTGGACTTCCGCATGTCAATAACTCACCGCCTTTTTGTTGAAATATCCGCGTACAGCAAGCGTGACGAACAGGACAATGACCGAGAGCATCATGCTGATCGCGGTCGATTTTCCGTAAAAGCCGCGGCCGAAATACTCATAGACCATCATACTGACGACCGTAGACTGGTGGCCCGGACCGCCGTCTGTCAGTGTGAGCACCTGCTCGAACACGCGGAAGCCGCCGATGATCGCCTGCGTGACGTTGATCGTCAGAGACGGGATAAGCAGCGGCAGCGTCACACTGAAGAAGGTGCGCACAGCTGATGCGCCGTCGATCTTTGCCGCCTCATACAGATCAGTCGGGATGGCCTGCAGTCCCGCGATATAGATGATCATATGGAAGCCTGTCCATTTCCAGACGTCCTCCACAATGACCATGAGCAGCGCTGTGTCGCCGCTCGCAAGCCATTCCTTTGTGCACGGGATCCCGAACGCGTTCAGGATCTGGTTGAACGTGCCGTTCATCTGGAACATCGCGGTGAACATGATGCCGACGACGACGTAACTCAAAACGGCAGGAATATAGAAAATTGTACGCAGATACGTTCTGGTGTACAGCTTTTTGACAAGCGCCAGCGCCAGCAGAATGGCGAAAAGATTGCGCAGAATTACGATCGCAACTGTAAAGATGGCCGTATTTTTAAAGGCCAGCAGAATGTCGTCGTCCTGGAACATGGTGATGTAGTTTTTGAGCCCGACAAAGCGGGTAATGCTGGGACGGCTGACCGTCCAATTCGTCAGAGAAATCCCAACACCGCCGAGAATCGGCAGGATAAAAAATACCGTAAACAGGATAAACGCGGGCAGCGTCAGATAGCGGGGGTAGAGTTGATGCTCCAGACGGCCGCGCGGCCTGGCTTTTTTCTTTTGCTTCATTTGCTTCCGTCTCCTTCAGAATAGCTGTGCGGCCGGGGAATGAGGCTGCACTCCCCGGCCGCGGAATGATTCAGATGTTCTATTTGACTGTCAGGCTGCCGGAAGCATCAGAAGCCGTCGTATTCCATTTCAGCCATATACTGCTCAAATTTGATATTCCAGTCTGTGAGCGCCTGCTCCGGCGTCTTGCTGCCGGCCACACACTCGACGATGTTGCCGAACAGGTAGTCGGTCATGATGGGACGCGCGGAATCGAAGTAGGAGTCAAACTCATAGGTGTATCTGCCGGTCTTGACGTAGTTTTCAACCAGATTCTCGATGCTGGGGTCAATCTTGTTGCCCTCGCAGTCAACAAAGGCGGGATAGACATCGTTCTTTGCATAGATCAGCGCCATCTGTTCCGGCTGGCTCCAGTAATTCAGGAACTGCTTGGCAAGTTCCTCGTTTTCGCCTTTGCAGACATAGCCGCCAAGGACGAATGCGCCGATAGCGATCTTGTTGTCAGCGCCGTCGATAAACGGGATAGCGAACGAGCCAAGCTGTACGTCAGGATATGCGGCCTGGCAAGCAGAGACGAACCATTCGCCCTGAATGACCATTGCGGCTTTTTTCTCGCCGATGGCGACCTGACCGCTGGCATACGGAGAGGAGAGGTGGTCTGCGTTGCAGTAGCCTGCGGTATACAGATCCTGCAGCTTCTGCAGTACGTCAACCATCTCGGGAACATCCTGGAAGTCAACCTTGTTGGTGTTCAGGTCGTCATAGATGGTGTCCTTCTTCGCGTCGAGGGCTACGCCCCAGCCGACGGTTGTCCAGACCTGCGTGGTCCAGCTGTCCTGATCGGTCATCCAGATAGGTGTATAGCCGTGATCCTTGACGGTCTGGCAGATGTCAAGGAACTCCTGATAAGTCTGCGGGTTCGGGTCGGTGATGCCGCAGTCAGCCATGACCTCCTTGTTGTAATACACGCCGCCGAAGAAGCTGGACGGCTGATAGACCGGCATGGCGTAGATATGGCCGTCGCCTTTGTAGCGCAGATAATCCGCGTCGGTGCAGCGGGAGACCCAGGGCTCATTGTCGAGCACCACGCAGTTGTTGGGCGCGTCATACTGCTCGACAACCTGCGGTGCGTTCTGCAGGAAGATATCGGGGGCGTCGCCGGTGGAGAACTTGACACCCAGGATTTCGCCCATGCTGCTGTCATCGACCAGCGTCAGATCGACCGCGATACCGTAGTTCTTTTCAATCTGCTCGCATACATCGTCAAAGCCGGGATACCAGGAATCCTTCGTGCTCATGATCGAGATCGTGCCGGTCAGGGGCGATTCCTCAGTTGCGGGTGCATCCGTTTCTGCCGCGGGCGTAGACGTGGCTGCGGGATCTGCGGCGGCAGGCTGCGTCTGTGCGGTTTCCTGCTTGCCGGATGCGCAGCCGGCGAGCATTGCGCCCAGCATCACGACACACAGCAGCATGCAGATTAGCTTCATTGCCATGGTATTTTTCATGTTTCTTTTCTCCTGTTCCTGTTTTTTCAGCACGGGTTCGTGCCTGTTGGCTTTATTATAGGAAGCCCGCGCCGCAAATGGCAGAGAAAATTTTAAACCAGTTTGGTAAAAAAGAAAACAGATGATTGCATTGTTCCGGAGAGACAGATAGAATAAAAGTACTTCTCGACTCTGGATATGAGGCATGTTTATGTTAAAAAATGCAAGATTAAACACAAAAATTTCCGTCTGCTTTTCCCTGCTTCTGGCGTTCATTACGGCGGTTGCCTGCGTGGTACTGGCTGAGTTTTACCGCGACAGTTCGCTGCGGCAAAGCGGCCTTCTGCTTCAGACTGTCGGTGACGCTGCTGTCCAGCAGCTGGAAATGACGTTCGACGAAATGGACCGAATCTCCGCGCGTCTGTTCTTTTCTTCGGAAATTTCCGAAGCCATGAAGGACGCCGCCGCTTCCACCGGCCAGTCGGAGTATTTCGAGGAGCACTACTCTATGCAGGACACTGTGCGCAGCCGGATCTTTTCTATCGTCAGCACGAGCAACAGCGACACCACCGTCAATCTGTATAACCGGAATGCTTTTATTTCCAACCGTTATACCCAGTGCTTCTGGGGCAGGATCCAGGCCTCCATGGAAGACGGGCTGCTTGCGCAGCTTGACGAGGAACTCGGCGGCGCCAATACGGCGGTTCTCTCCGGGCCGCACGACGCTTATTGGACGACGGACTATTACGACAGCAACTCGTATATTTCCCTGACCCGGAATTACATCAATTACAACACCAAGAAGGTGCTTGGAAAGGTGCAGATCCTTAAGCGCGTGGAAAAGCTGCAGTTGTGCTGTGAGGTCAGTACCAGCGATCAGGCAATCTGCGTGTTCGATCAGGAGGGGACGCTGCTTTTGTCCTCGGCGAAAGCGCTGCAGGCGGATATCGATGCGGCAGCGGGCTGCCTGGAGTCGCTCCGTGCCGGACAGTCCGGTCAGCTTCACAAGGCCGCGGACGCGCAGTATCTCTATGCCGTTTCCCGGTCGGATAAATGGGGACTGTACGCCGTTGCGCTGCAACCGTATTCCGACCGGGTGCTGTTTCCGTATATTGCGCTGGTCGTGCTCTGCGGCGTGCTGCTGTGTGCGCTGTCTATCGGATTTGGCCTGTTCATCAGCCACCGGCTGACAAAGCCGCTTAGCGAACTTGTCGATTCGCTGCAGTCACTCTCCTGGACGGATTCAGAGAACGGACTGCAGATTTCCTTCCGGGGCGGTGATCTGCAATTTCTGGAGGACGCCTACAACGCGATCACAGAAAAGCTTAAATCCACGACGAACCAGATGCTTGAGGCCCGGCTCAACGAGCAGGAGGCATCGTATCTTGCGCTGCAGTCGCAAATCTCCCCGCACTTTATCTACAACATCATCAGCAATATCAGCGCCTGCGCGTATAACGGCGAAACGCAGACTGTGATCAGGCTCTGCGACAGCTTTTCTCAGCTGCTGCGTTACGCTGCCGACTATTCCGGACTGTTTGGCACAATCCAGACAGAACTGCAATACACGACCTGTTATATGGAACTCATGCAGATCCGCTATTCTGACGGTTTCTTTTTCCAGACCTCCTGTCAGCCGGACTGCGCCGATATTCCCCTGCCGCGCATGCTGATTCAGACGATTGTGGAAAACTGCTTCAAGCACGGCTTCCGGGACACGCCGCAGCCGTGGTTCATCAACATCCGCGTGTTCTCTGAGCAGAAGCAGTGGATGATCGAGATTCAGGATAACGGAACTGCGCTGCCGCAGGAAACACTGAACGACACGCTGGAAAAGAGTGAGCAGATCTACCGGAGCATTCTCGACGGCCGCAGCCATCTGCATCTTGGCGGACTGGGCCTTCTGAACTCTATCACGCGGCTGCGGCTGCTTGATAACAACAACATTAGCTTTACGGTTGAAACAAAGGACGGCGTCAGCATCACAAGAGTGGGAGGGCAGCTGCTATGAAACGAGTCTATTCCGTCCTGATCGCGGAGGATGAAAGCGAAATTCGCCGCGCGCTCGCAGCCATGGTCGAGGAGCATCCGTCCTTCCGGGTCGCGGGCTGCGCCGGAGACGGCAAAGCCGCACTGCGCATGATTGAAGCGCTGCGCCCGGATGTGCTGATGACCGACATCCGCATGCCGTATATGGACGGCCTGGAGTTGCTGCAAGCGCTGGATGCCCGCGGCATCCGGATCAAGACAGTCATCATCAGCGGCTACAGCAGCTTTTCCTATGCGCGGACTGCCATGAAGTACGGTGCATCTGACTATCTGCTCAAGCCCCTGCTTCCGGCACAGTGCCAGCAGACGCTGGATCTGCTGGAAAAGGCCCTGGATCTGCAGGCGGGCAGCTTTTCACTCGATATTGCACTGCAGAAGCCGTCTCCACTGCCGCAGATGCAGGCGGAGGCATACCTGTTGGCTGCCTGCCTCGGGAACTATCCCTTCTGCGCCGGAGACAAGGGCACGGACGCCGCCGCGCTGCGTGCATACATCAAGCAATCCGGGCTGGACGTAGACAGCGTCTTTGCCGGCAGCCGGTTCGGCCTTGCATACCTGCTGCTGTACGCGCAGACCCGCGAGGAGGCGGTGCAGACGGTGCGTATCCTGTTTCAGGCGGCCTGTCGGGATTGTTCCGCCACCACTCCCGGTGTGTTTTTCCTCCTTGCTCCGGCCGGACAGACGCAGACACTGCCGGAACTTGCCGAAAAACTCCGGCAGCAGATCCGCCAGCAAATCCAACCCGGCAAGATGCAGTTCACGCTCTGGTGGGAGCATGCAAATACCGGGACGGATGCGCCGCCGTTTACTGTCGATGAAACACTGATCCGCAGCGCCGAAAGCCTGGACCCGGCACTCTGCCAGATGCGGCTGCGGCAGCTTCTGGCAAAGGCCTACGCGGAAAACGCGACATGCCTGAGCATGCTGAATGGGCTTAAATTTCAATATATCAGTGTTGCGCAGCATCTGCCAGGCGCGCAGATCCCGCAGAAGTGGGGGGAGCAGATGGAGCGGTGCTTCTCCCGGTATCAGAATCAGGAGCAGCTTTGCCGTTCTGTTCTTGCGCTGTTTGCCGCGCTCTTTTCGCAGAGCGAGTCGCCGAACGCCACCGTGCGCGTCGCGCATGAGATCGATCTCTATATCCGCGAAAACTACCAAACGGATATCACGAACCAACTCCTGTCGCGGAAATTCGGCTTTGTTCCTTCGTATATCAGCAAGATCTTCAAGGCATATAAGGGCGTTTCTCCGTGCAGCTATTTGACGGACGTGCGCATGGAAAAGGCAAAGCGTATGATCATTGAACAGCCGGATCAAAGCCTGAGCGTCATTGCCGCAGCGGTCGGCTATACGGACTTCAGCTATTTCACAAAGGTATTCAAACGCTCCTTCGGCGTAACGCCGTCCGCTTACCGCAATTCGATTTGGAAATAGGCGTAGGGCATATGTACTGCATGCAACAAGCCTGGCCTATTTGTCACTGTATTGCTGAATTATCTGCATCAACTTCGCTGCAAGCACCTGTTCCGTACATGTAAGCAAACCGGACAGAACGCATATACGCGTCCTGCCCGGTATTTCTTCGTCGCCAGAAGAACACCCGCCGCAAGAATCCAGACCGCGCCGCCGTTTCCGAGCAGCGTGATTTTCGGCATCAGGAAGTCCATCGCCGGGCAGACAAGCGTATTTTGAATCCAGTGAAGGATTGTCCAATCAAAATTCATAGTGCAGCCTCCGCTTTTGAGGGAAACTCATCCATCATCCAGTTCCGCGCCGCAAAGCTATCCGGCTGCACGGCTTCCGCCGGGATGCGCTCCAGTTCCTGCCGCAGAAGCGACGAGCAGGCGGCGAAAATAAACCGGCAGTCTGGTTCCATACTGTGTTCCGCATTGTGCCCGCGGAACTTGCGGTGATGGACGATGCCGCGCAGATAGGATAATGTGTCCCTGCAGCCCGTGGCTCCTGACCAGCGGAGAATGTTCAGTTCCTATGGGTTCTACGGCCTGCACGCCAATAACTGCGGCACCTATTTGTATCATTTTTGGCAGCATAAGAAAATCCTCAAAGCAAACGATCTGCCGACTGACCTGAATGTCCACAGTCTGCGTTACACGGCGGCAAGCCTGTTCATTGCCAGCGGCACAGACGTCGGCACAGTCGCGGGGCTCCCCGGTCACAGCCAACCGATGACTGCACTGGACATCTATACCACGCCGTTGATAAGAACAAGAAAACGAACAGTCAGATCATGCAGAGCAGCTTGGAAATCTGAAAACGTTGTCCCGGTCTGCACAAATGGCGCAAACCGGGACGATTTTAGTTTGCGGATAGTTCGACTGTAACCGTGTCGGCATCCGGAACATGTTTTGCGGCGCAGGCTGCAAGCGAATGCATTTCGCTTACAAGCAGGCAGAAAAGAACGATCCGCTTCATTTCAGATACGCGTCAAAGAACACCTTCAGCTTTTCAAACGGGATCACGTCCATCTGATCATACGATTTCTACTGCATCGTCTTTGATGACGCAATGGCCAAGTTTCAGACAGGCAAAGCAGCCCTTACAGAAGCCGTACTGCTTTTCCCGCAGATGCACAAGTTCTACCTGATTGCCTGCCTCCTGCGCACCTTTGGCAAAGGCTGCCGCCAGCGTCTCCGAGTTGCCTCCCTTGCGCGGGCTGGAGGAAAGAATCAACACCTTTTTATTCATCGTAAAACACTCCTTGCGTTTTGTTTTCTGGTGTGCTACACTCATGATAAGACATAAACCTGACTTTAGGTCAAGCTTTTTCGAGAAAATTTTTGGAGGCTTTTTATGTACACGATCGGACAGGTGGCGGAGATGTTCGGCTTGCCCATCTCCACGCTGCGCTATTACGACAAGCAGGGGCTGTTTCCGCACATGGAACGGGTATCCGGTATCCGGAAATTCAGCGACACGGAGATTGAGGCGCTCCGGGTGATCGAATGTCTGAAAAAAGCGGGCATGGAAATTAAGGATATCAAGCAGTTCATGGACTGGTGCGTGGAGGGACCTTCGACCTATCCGCAGCGCAGGGCGATGTTTAAGGCGCAGCGGACGCATGTTGAGGCGGAGATCGAGCGCATGAACCGGACGCTCGATATGCTGAAGTTCAAATGCTGGTATTATGAGCAGGCGATCAAAGACGGCAACGAGGACGCGATCCCGGCGATGATCCCTGATCACCTGCCGGAGGACATCCGCAGAGCATACGAAAATTCCCACAGCGATTGAACGGCTGTTGGTTTGCTGAACATTCCAGAAACCGTTGAAAACACTGGACAAACCGGCTTTTTACCTATTGAAACACCGTGCTCTGCCGCATCCGCCGATGCAGGAGGAGTTCGCCATCCCGCTGGATGAACCGGTCAAGCACGCCGACCTGCTGCTGAGCGTGTCGCTTCTGCTGTTTGAAGCGAAGGGCCCGGATTTCTTCCTGCCCAAAACGTCATCTGAAAATTCATAACGTGGTCATGCTTTCGGCAAGATTTTGTCACAACTTTCTGTCAGGATATCATAATGAAAAGCTGTATACAATTTCCCTCAAATTCTACCACGGGGGGATGTAAAATTCCCCGCATGTTCGATAGAATTGCTGCATCCGAAGAAACAGGAGGCATTCCAAATGAACCAGACAACCATCGGCAAATACATCGCGCGCAAGCGTAAGGAACAAAATCTCACGCAGGAGCAGCTGGCGCAGCAGCTCGGCGTGTCCAACGACCATCTACAAGTGGGAAACCGGCAAATGTATGCCGGACTACAGCATCATCTATAAACTCTGCGACGCGCTTCATGTGACGCTCTCGGAACTGATGGACGGCGAGGATGCGGCAGAAGACAGCGTGCGTGTCTATGACGATGCGCAGATCCTCGACCTTCTGCACCGCACGCAGGAACTCGAACGTCAGAAGGGGATCCTCTATGGCGTCGCGCTTATCACCCTCGGCATTGCCAGCAGCGCTATGTCGGGGACGGTCGGAGGGACCGATGTGCGGGATTTCATTTCCGGCATCCTGATGGGGCTCTCCGTCGTGGAAATTCTGGCGGGCATTGGGATCGTCGGAAAAAAGCTTCTGAAACAGTAAAGAAGCCTGCCGCTTGTGCAGAAAGCACAAACGTGAAAAGCAGAATGTGCGGTGCTTGACCGGGTCGTGCCGACGGAATATAATAAGAAAAAATCCCCAAAAGGAGTGGCAAATCCCATGAAAGAAAACCGAAGGCTCCTGAAGGAAGTCCTCAAGGACATCCGGCACGATATGACGGACGAGGAAGTTCTGAATCTGCTGGCAGACAGTAAAATTTCCGAAAGCCCCACCGCGGAAAAATACACGCTCGGACAGCGCGCGGCGGATGCGATCGCAAAATTCGCGGGCAGCTGGGCGTTCATCTTTTCGTTCACGGGCGTGCTGATCTTGTGGATGGTCGTCAATACGGTTCTGGCTGCAAAAGCCTTTGACCCGTATCCGTTTATTCTTCTCAATCTGGTCCTCTCCTGCGTCGCTGCCATTCAGGCGCCGCTCATCATGATGAGCCAGAACCGGCAGGAGGAAAAAGACCGCCGCCGCGCGGAGAATGATTACAAGGTCAATCTCAAGACCGAAATCATGATCGAAGACCTCTACGACAAAGTCAACGCCATCTTGGCCAAGCAGTCTGCACTGGAAAAGAAGCTGATCGAGCAGGAAGAAAAACAGGTCCGGCCCTGAACCTGTGCAAAAAGAACCGGCGCACCGCCCGAGTGGATGGTGCGCCGGTTTTGTCATCAGATCACGCGGAAATCGCAGTGCGTGAAAGTGGGCTGAGGGCGGTTGGGCTGGAAGAAGTCCAGCAGCAAGTCGGACATTTCTGTGCCGATCTCCCGCAGGACCGGGCAGCCGACATAGCAGTCATACCCGCCGGTCCCGCTGGCGCGGTAGCTGCTGAGGCAGGCGGTGAAAACATCGTCGTCCGCGACGGGACGGCCGTTTACGCAGAGTTCCGTGACGCGCTGACCGATCGGGCGGGAGCAGTCAAAGACATAATGCACACCGGCATAGTAGTCGTAATTGTAATGCTCGACCTTCGGCTTCAAAAACGCATCGGAAATACGAAGCGTTCCGTCTGCGTTCCGGATGAAATATTCCGCGCTGCGTTCCATCGCCCGGCGCAGGACCGCACCGGTGATCTGCAGAATCGTCAGTGTATTCGTATAGGGATAGGCGTTCAAAATATCCCGGCGGCGCACGGTCTGCGGCAGACCTGCCGCGTCGTTGGCAAGACTCGTGACGGAGATCTGCGCGCCGCTTGCGGCCAGCTGCACAGTATTAAACAGGTCTGCGAGCGGGGTTCCGTTCGCAGCCATGTGCAGCGGCGTATCCAGCGTCAGCGGCGCCTCCAGATGCCCGACGACCTGATCGAGCCAGTCCTGCGCACCGCACTCTATCTCTGAAAATTCCGTGAGCCATTCTGTGCAGCATGGGCCGCCTGCGTGGATTGTCTGGCTGGAAAACTGTGCGCCGCTGTCCGATACAGAGACTTCCACGCGCAGAAACTCCTGACCTTTGTCCGACGGCTGCACAACGAAGGTATTGCGAACCATCTGGCCTGGCACGGACATATGCTGGTGGCCGGTCAGGAGAATGTTGAAGTCCAGTTCCTGGCAAATGCGGTAGGCGACGTTCTCATGTGTCGTGGAAAGCGTCCGGCCGCTGGCAAGATCGCGCTCAAATCCTCCGTGATAGACGCACACGGTCAGATCGACCTTGCCCTTCAGCGCCGCAAGCGCTGCGGCGGCCGCAGGGATGGGATCCTCAATCCGGATTCCAGAAAGATGCTCCGGACGTTCCCAGATGTTTACATAATCGGTGACGATACCGACGATGCCGACGCGCAGTCCGTTTTCCAGCATATGCACGCGCGCGGGAAAACGGACGTCGCCCTCGTCCCAGCGGACATTCTCGCAGACACAGCGTGCCCGGAGCGCGTTCAGATAGCTGTCCAGATACGGCATACCGTAGTTGAAATCATGGTTGCCGAGCGTCACATAGTCGTATCCGCAGCGGTTCATGATCTGGGCAAACTGCGCCGCGCTGCCGACTGTATCGTGACAGAAGGCACCGAACGGCGAGCCTTGCAGAAGATCGCCGCCGTCGATGATGAGCGTATTGCCGTCCTTTTGAAACTGGCTGGCGCATTTGAACAGGCCGAGATCCTGTTCCTTCTGACTGCGGTAATCCGTGGGATAGATGTAGCTGTGCAGATCGGAGGTAAAGTAGATTGTCAGCTTTCGTTCCTGCATATCGTTACCCCCTTGCCAGCTTGACGCGGATCTTTGCCGAGATCCACTCAATGATGAGCACCAATACGATGAGCCCCAGTAAGATTGCACCGACCTCGTTCCAGCGGTAGGAACTCATGGCGAAGATCAGCGGCGCGCCGATGCCGCCCGCGCCGACAAGACCGAGGACGGTCGCGTCGCGCAGGTTCATGTCAAAGCGGTAGATGATCGTGGAGGTGAAGTCTGCGGTCAGCTGCGGCAGGATGCCATAGCGGATCTTCTGGAAGGTCGTGCAGCCCGCGGCGTCTAAAGATTCCAAAATTCGCTTATCCAAATCCTCAATGCTCTCGATGAACATCTTGGATACCATGCCGATCGAGCACAGTGACATCGTAAGCAGGCCCGCAAACGGGCCCGGCCCGGTCACGCGGATGAACATCAGACCGTAGACAAAGGCCGGAATGGTGCGGATCGCCGCAATAAGCACGCGCCCGATAAACGCCACGCCCTTTGGCACCAGATTGCTTGCGGACAGGAACGACAGCGGCAGCGAAATGACCGCGCCGACGATCGTACCGAGAAATGCGATGCAGAAGGTTTCCAGCAGCAAATATGGCACACCGTCCGTACCGAGCGTGAACAGAAGCTTTGCCGAAGGATGGAAGATGCCGGAGAGAATGTTGCCCGCAACCTCCAATCCGTTGCCGGTGGGATTGCTGACCCTGACGGCAGAGCCGGACCATGCCAGCAGGCACGCAATGCCAAAGGCTGCCAGCATCTTCCAGATCCAAGTCTTCGGCGCGGAGGCATAGGCTTTGAGAATTTTTTCGTTCATGGCCGTTTCCTCCTTACGTCAGGCGCTTGCGCAGCGCGTGGCTGACGCCTTCGATGATCATGACGGTGATAAACAGCTCGATCAGGATCATGCCCAGACTGTCATATTCGCGCCAGCCGATCTTTTCGTTCATAATAAGGCCCAGGCCGCCCGCACCGACATAGCCGAGGATGGACGCATAGCGCACGTTGCCCTCCAGGCAGAACAGGGACACGGACAGATATGTCGGCAGCACCTGCGGGAAGATGGCGGTGACGAACGCACGCAGCCGCGTCGCGCCGAGGGCCTCCAGCGCCTCATACGGGCCCATATCGACCGTTTCAATGATCTCAAAGAGTTGCTTGCCGACATAGGCAAACGTAAAGACCGCAATGGCACAGGTGCCGGCCATGGTGCCGAGACCGAAGATATACGTCGCAATCAGTGCGCAGACGAGCGTCGGCAGCGTCCGTACCAGACTCAAAAACAGGCGCACCAGAAACACCACGACGCGGTTCGTCACGATATTGCTGGCCGCGGCGATGGCAAACGGAACGGCCAGCACCGCGCCGATAAACGAGCCGAGGAAGGACATTTTGATCGTGTCCCACAGCGGCTGCCAGATCTTTCCCAAATACGCGGTATTGGGCGGGAACATGGCCTTGAGAATGTCAAAGAATTTGCTGCCCTTCTTCACCAGAACGGAAAAGTTGAAGCCGGTCACGCGGACGGATACGGCCGTCAGCAGCACCAGAATCAAAATCACCAGCGGCGCGCGGCTGCACTTTTCCTCGACGACGGTGCCGTCGGAAAGCGTATAGCGGCGGGGCCGGAATATGCGGTCATACAGGCTCATACGGCAGCCTCCGAGACGGCGTCCTCTCCGTAGATCGCATCCAGAACCGTCTGATCGACCTGCTTCGACGGGCCGTCGTAGACAATCCTGCCGGCGCGGATGCCGATCACGCGGTCGGCGTATTCCAGCGCCAGTTCCACATGGTGGATGTTCAGCAGGATCGAGATGCCCAGTTCCTGATTGATGTGTACGAAGTCCTCCATGACCTGCTTGGCTGTCACCGGGTCGAGCGCGGCGACCGGCTCGTCCGCGAGAATGATATGCGGGTCCTGCGTCAGCGTGCGCGCCAGCGCGACGCGCTGCTGTTGTCCGCCGGAGAGTTGATCCGCGCGCATATAGGCCTTGTCCAGAATGCCAACCTTGTCCAGAGACTCGAGCGCCTTGAGTTTGTCCTCTTTGCGGAACGCACCCAGCAGCACGCGCCAGAACGGCATGTCCGGCACGCAGGCGGCGAGCACGTTTTTGATCACGCTCGTGCGCGTGACGAGATTAAACGACTGGAACACCATGCCGATCCCGCGCCGGAACTGCCGTAGGCGCTTGCCGGACAGGCCCGTGACATCGGTGCCGTTTACTGTCAGCGTGCCGGATGTGATCTGATGCATGCGGTTGACGGCACGCAGCAGCGTGGACTTGCCCGCGCCGGAACGGCCAATGATGGCGACGAATTCACCGTCATCGATGCGCAGGCTGACGTCGTCCAGGCCGACCGTGCCGTTGGGATATACTTTGGATACATGGTCAAATACGATCATAAAGCGTCCTCATTTCTATAAGAAGCGCGGGGAGGCCCCGCACAGCGGAAGGTATCTGCCGTGCAAGTCCTCCCCGCGTTGGGAAAGTTCGATTATCAGCCTGCTGCGGTCAGCTCTTGAATGAGTTTCTGCGCGGCACGCTCGTTGTCATAGTCGGAAGCCTGTGCCTTCTGATAGCCGTTGTGGCTGTAGATGGCGATGACCTGCTTGCCTTCTTCGGTGTTGCCGATGTTGATGAACGCATCCTGCAGGGCTGCAATCAGATCGGCATCCATGATCTCGGAGTTCTTGCTGACCGAGATGGTGTCGTTGTAGATCGGGGCGGTGACGCCGATAACATTGGTCTCTTCCCAGATGGAGCCTTCGCGGCCGAACTCAGTGTTCCAGCGTTCGGCATAGTCGCGGCGGGCGTCGGCGTAGGTCACGAGAACATCGACCTGGCCGGAAGCGAGACGGGCAAACGCACTGGCGTAGGAATCAGACTGCACAGCGCTGCTCAGATCCGAAATGCCCTTGCCGTAGCGATCCTGCAGCCACAGAGCCGGGTAGATGTAACCGGCAGGGGAGGACGTGCCCATGACGCTCCAGTTGGCGCTGTTGAGATCATCCCAGGTCAGTTCTTCACCGGCGTTGACCTTGGCGGCCAGTTCCTGACCCTTTTCGGACGGGCCGGCGATGAACAGTGCACGGTAGGAGACAGCCTGCTTGTCGGAAGCCTCGGTGGGCTGGCCGTCGTTCCAGTCCTTGGCGTTGTCGGAGTCCTTGCTCAGACCGTCGCGGGTCGCGGTCAGGATAACCTCTGCACCGTCATCATACAGAACGTAGGTGCCGCCGGGGATCAGGCCAACGTCGATGGTGCCGGCTTCCAGACCTTCGCCGACCGCCTCATAGGTGGTGCCGACGGTGATCTCAACGTCCTTGACGTCGTAGCCTTCCTTGGCCAGTTCGTCCTTGAGCAGCTGTTTGAGCGGCTCAGTCGCAGTGATGATCTCCTGCGGCTCGCGGGAGGGAACAAAAGCGACCTTCAGCGTTTCAATGGTCTTGGCTGCCGTGTCGGTGGTTTCTGCGGCATCGTTGGTGTTAGCGGTGTCGGCAGTGTCAGTAGATTCAGCGGGTGTCTGCGCGTCCTGTGCGGCCTGATCGCTGCTGTCTGTAGCGTCCGTGCTCTTTGCAGTGCAGCCGGCCAGAACGCCGAACAGCATCACGAGCGCAAGCAAAAGTGCAAGAATTTTCTTCATTGATAATTCCTCCATTAAGATTGTCTGTTTCTGTTTGTGCCGCCCTTCCGGCAGATGCCTTGGGGCGATGGACTGCGGCGGGGAGCAAACCCTCGTTCCGCATTGTAATTATAACATATGCACAGAGGAAAAAATTTTTCGTTTGCGTAAAAAAAGTATTTATTGCGCAATCGGGTCCGGTGAGAAGAACCGCGCCATCAGTTCCTCGAAGATCAGGATGATATGCCCAAAGAATAGATTCGGCAGGCTGCCTGCCAGCGTCTGCTTCGCACCGTCCACGACGAATACGAGGTCGGAAAGCTGTGCAAGCGTGGAGTCACTCCGGCGTGTGAAGGAGATGATCCTCTGTCCATGCTGTTTGGCATGGCGTACGTCATTGAGCACCGGTTCGGTTTCTCCGCTCTGGCTGACGGCGAACATGATTGCGCTCTCGTCTGCGTCCGCGCGCTGATGCGCTTCCTGAAAGAGCATGTAGTCGTAAAAATGCACGTTGCTGAAAGCCATAAAGCCGCAGATCGACATGCGTTGGACGATATAGGCTCCGACGATGTTGGAAAAGCCCTCGCCGGTCGTAAAGATTTTTCCCCGCCTGCGCTCGTGCAGCAGCGTGCAGAAGCCACTGATGAGATCCCCGGAATAGTTGTCGATCAGGCTCCGCAGTGTCTCCTCCGTCGGCTTTTCAGAGGCGGCGAATTGACGGCTGAGATGATAGTAGAGTTCGCTGTAGCCGTCGAAGCCCAGCCGCTTGCACATTTTTACGATGCTTGCCGTGGACAGATAGTTTTCCGCCGCGATCTGCTGGATGCCTACGCGCTTCTCGCCGCGCTCAATGTGCGCCGTGATGCTGGTGATCACCTTGCGCTCGTCCTCCGACAGCAGATTTGTCAGAAGAAAATAATTGTCGCCCATACATAGCCCTCCATCGGCTCCGTTCTCCCAGATTCAACTTTTTACATCATTATAAAATAAGCCTCTCAGATGTCAAGGAAGCTATGTCAAAAATCTGCGCAGCAGGCGGTTGAGAAAAGTCATTTTTTTTGGCGTTGTACTGCACGATCTTCAGACTGCAAAAAGCCTTCCGGCTGCGGTAAGACGACGCTGCTGCGGATGATTGCGGGGCTGGAAACGCCTGCTCAGACGCAGCCCGCCGAGACCATAACAACTCCGACAGAAGAAGCCCCTGCTGCCGAAGAACCTGCCGCAGCCGAAGAAGCACCTGCGCTTTCCGGTAAGGTCACCGTCTATATGCCGAGTCCTGCCGGTCTTGCCGACAAGCTGGCTGCCGCGTTCACAGAAAAGACCGGCGTTGAGGTCGAGCTGTTCCAGGGCACGACGGGCGAAATTCTCGCAAGACTCGAAGCCGAACAGGCAAACCCTTTGCCTGACGTCGTCATTCTCGCCTCGTGGTCCGATGGCCTCAGCATGAAGGCCGACGGACAGCTTGAGAGTTATACCCCCGCCAATGCCGATAAGGTCAACGACGGCTGGATCGACGAGGACAATATGCTCTTTGGTTCCAGCGCCTCTGCGGTCGGCGTGATCTACAATACCACCGTTGTTCCCGAACTGAACGCCGACTGGTCCGAGTTGGCAGATGAACAGTATAAGGACATGGTTGCCATTCCAGACCCCGAAAAGTCCGGCGCGTGCAAGGATTTCCTTGCGGGCTTCGTGACCGGTACGGCTGACGGCGAGGCAGTCATGCAGAGTTGGGCGGACAACGGCTTGACTGTTTCCGGCGCGAACAAGGCGGCGCTCGAAGCTGTTACCACCGGCGAAAAGGGCATTCTGATCGCGGGCGTGGACTACAACGCTTATTCCTCCATGGCCAAGGGCGAGCCGCTGAACATCTACTATCCTGCCTCCGGTACGGTCGTCAATCCGCGTCCTGCCATGATTCTTAAGACCGCGCCCAACATAGATAACGCCAAGGCGTTTCAGCGTGTCAAAAAAGTCCGATCACGATCGATATCGTTCTGCTTCGTATGGGTGG
>ERZ779850.1887-NODE-1887-length-18745-cov-3.801017_pt1 | contig 18745 bp, 8 predicted proteins | sample MGYA00511249_ERZ779850 | MGnify/ENA primary metagenome ERZ779850 (study PRJEB29588, sample SAMEA2162475) | human gut metagenome | biome: human gut; feature: human-associated habitat; material: faeces | place: Denmark | collected 2008/2010 ...
CCAAGAACAAACAACGGTACTTCTTGCGTCGAATACGCGGCAGGAGCCCCAGTCGCCTGTCAGCATCAATGAAGGCGCTCAACAGAGTTTCGTTGAGAGCATTGATCGAATGGCGATCGAAACCATTTTCGAAACGGCACAGGGTGGCACTGCTGGCCATATTGGCGGTACCAAGTGCACCGGTATAGCCTGGATCATGAAAAAGTTCGTCGTGGTCGTTGAGGTCTTCATATCCCGCTGCCAAAGCCAGAAGACGTTGCTCAAACATCAATTCAGGGGAATACAGCGTATTGCGTTTGGAGGGAACGGCATCGGACAGAACTTCCTTGGCGGCCTTAAAGAGGTTAAGACTGCGAGCGATATGAGCGATGGGAAGAAGGCCGGCAAGTGCAGTCGCGTGAAATTTTTTGCTGGAAAACGTGACGGAGCGGCCAGAAGCGTCGGAGCATGTGGTAATCTGCATGGCGGAAGAGCTGGGTGTTGGGGTTTTGTGTGGTAACTGAACCTTACCAAAACCCGCTTCTTCCACCCTTAAATCCGCCTTTTGTTGCGGATTTTTTTGCGTCTACCGCCAGCAGTTTTATGAACTTGCAAAATTCAGGTTAAGAATGTACATCGTTTCATGGAAAACTTGCTAAATCTTTGAGGATGCTTTATTGCGTCAGTAAACGACGCTCCACGTGCTATGAATCAATTGTTGGGCTATGCAATGACGGGTGAGCAAATAATCCATTCCGGTTTTTAATTTTGGTGTCGGATATTGAATCCCTGTCTGAAGTACACTCTCTGCACCTAATGGAAGAGACAACAAGTGACAAACTTCGATTGAGGGCTGTTACTGATTTTGTTTATCCGAGCACGGCATTTGTTGAATAAAAAAGCACATAGAGAATAGGATGAGTGCGAGCATCTACACGTGGTTTAGAGGTTTTTTTGCTGCTAGGCAGCTTGTGCGCCCTAACGGGCAACCGCTTTACGCATACCATCTGTCTGCCGACGAATTCGAAAGCCTGCGTCAGGTGTTGATAAGGGAGTTCGAATTACATCCTTGTCAGCCATTTAAAAAATCCAGAATTTTGTGTGCCGGGTATTTGTTGTTTGGTGCGGCACTTCTTTCCCGAACATATGAAAACGGAGCCTGGCGTTGGCGCTTGATTGATGGTGAACTAAATAAAGAGGGATTTGATCAAAGTGATCATGCAGATGCTGTAGAGATTGGTGCTGAGTACTGGAATCTCGGTGGACTCATTCAAGATGAGGGGAAGCGTTATTTCGGTTTTGTGATGCTTCAAGCTGGAATTCCGGTGCGTGCATTAGAGAGCGAATCCGGGTGGGCGTCAAAAGGAATCAATAACTGCTTACGTTTTCTTCGTCGCTATGCTGAAGCACAAGAGAGTGTTTTTCATCAATATATTCGCACCCAGATCGAATGTCCGGATTCGTTTGATGAGGATCTTTTCGTCAAACAGCTCAGTACTGCGTCAGTGAGCTTGAACCGTGCGTTGAAAGCACTTTCAAAGATTTCAACCGAGCGAGAGATGGCTGACCAATACGAAAAAATCAAAAAAGACTTCCCGTCAGTCGGTTTTGAAGCTAAGCATCTGAAGCGATTTCTGAAAGCTCGGCTTGAAGATGAGAGTAACGATGACGGTAAGGTTAACGTATCGCGCTATGTTCGATGGGATCCATCTGGAGTGTCCGATCCAGTGCTGGAGGTCACTGCGAGCCTATCGAAAGGAACTGAAATACTGAGTAGCGATACGCTTAGAGCTTGGTTCCCTAATCTCGCCGGCCCCAGCTCCGGCGCCAATGCTCTGGTTCTTTTGAACAATCGAGTCTTTCTTACGCTCAGACGCCATAGCAGCGAAGAGAACCAACCAATTAGCTACAGTGTTTTCAGCTCAGAAAAGATCACTTTTCGGAAAGAGGAAGCTGCCGGGGCGATTCTCGCCTTTATGACTTGGAAGGGTGGATCAAGTGAGCAGGTTTTGTTTGGCAACCTTTCCTCTCTTGACCCAGATGAGCCCGTTTTGTTTATCCGAAGAGGCGACTCTAATGACTGGAGCCTGGCAGGAAGCGGTTCGATTAACACTCCTGCCGATCATGCACTCGTGTTGCTCGACGATGATGCAGAGGTTGTGTTTGCCGAAAATGGGACAACTCAAGCGACGGATAATTCGGTAGTGTCTCGGCGCTTCCGCTCATGGATTGTCCTCGGTGGAAAATCACTTTCACTTTGTGAGATACACAATGATGTAATCATCAGGCAAGCTGGGGAAAGCTTCAGCATTCATTTGCGAAGAGGGGATGCCTCAGAGCGATCGTATTGGTTCAAGGGGAGTTTTGCCGGCCTAACTGCCGAGGGCATACAAATCTTTCGAGGCGAACCGGAGATTTTTTGTAACGGTGCACTCATTCATCCTCTGTGGCACCTGCCGAATGGACAAACTATTTCGACTGGGAGTCTACCCGCGCAAGTCGTTCTTCCGCTCAGGGCAGTGCATGAGGAAAACGGGCGGACTCTGAAGAAGATGAGATGCATTGTTATTCCGAAATGCGCCCGAACCGATATTTGCATTAAAGACGGCATTATTGACCTCAAAAATTGGGGCAACGTCGAGGCTTCAATTGACAATCCGAATATTGCCGTTGTGAAGACTGAGTCGGGACTTGTGTTCAAATGCCCTCGTGTCGACAATCAGGACGATCTCAAGCCATTTTCGGTTCTTTTGACGCCACGAAATGCAACTGCGTTTGGATTTTGGCAATTCCGGATGAGTTTCGATTACCCTCAGAGCATTTTTGCCTTCAAATTCCAGGGAGAGAATCTCGTTCGTGATAAATTCGTCACGATTGATGAGGTTCGCGATGTAAAAGCCTATGCTGTAACAGGGACCAGTGCTCAGCAGTTTGACGCATTGCTCGACATGCTTCCAGACAACAGCGACACAATTAGCTTCGGGCGTGATTACCGGTACGAATTGAATATCCCGATCAATCCATACACCTCTTCCGGCACCGCGACTTATGAAGATTTCCGCGAGCCTCTATTCCGTCTGATGCGCCTTGCGGGAAGGGCTTCAACCGTTTCACTTCGTATTCGAAATGCATCGGGCGCTGTCAAAGCGCATATTCACGTGACACACCAGAGTGAAAATCTCAGGTATCACGACAAGGACGATGTCATTGACTGTCAAATAACCAAAGCTCACGCGTTGGGATTTATTCCGCTTCTTGCTGATGAAGCTCTTTCTGGCGAATTTTCCAAAACAATAAATCCTTATGAAGCTATAGCGTTAGATCGCTTCTTACCTAAACGAACACAACCGTGGATCGCATTCGAACTTGACGACGACAAGCACCGCCTACGTCCGCTCCTGATCCCACCATCAGATCATCACTGCAATACAAACGTATCTGTTGTTGCTTCCGAGTTAAATGACGGAGTGCCAACCAAAGGACCGGGGATTTGCGATTCTGAGCTCAATGATTGCTCAATTTCTGAAGGCTTATTGCACTGCAAGCCGTTTGTGTATACACCAGACCCGGCTCTACTGGCGAAGTTCGAATACCTCGGCATTTCGTCGCTTTGGCAAAGAAGAACTTTGTCCGCCGAGGATTACAAAGAAGCAGAGCGTATTACATACGAGATGCTTCGTAATCCAAGCCGACCGGAATGGAATGCTTTTGATCGCCTTCACAAGCATCTTAAACGTCGTGGTATGGCGCTTTTGTCGTTTTGGAATGTGCTGCAGCATGACGTACCGCTTGCGCTTGCGTTTGCATTAGCTCTGGAAATTTTGTTGCCCAAAGAATCCGACTCAAGATCTTTTGTCTTCTCACTTGGTCGCTACAAGACATGGCGTTGGGATTTTATTTCGGTTGCGGAGTTTGTCCGCGTATTGAATCTTCTTCGCGAATTTCTGTGTCGAGCCGGCCTCAGCGAAGATTTCATTGAGAATCAATTGCTGGCAATTCTGGATTTGGATGTGGCGGCTTCAAGACCTGTTTTCAAAACGAAGCTTGCGTATGCGCTACTCTGCGGTGGTTTTCTGAGCGGCAGGGATTTTTCTTGGATTCCTGATCGCATAAAAGGGCTGACGGATCCCTTTTTAATCATCTCGAGAAATGGCAGCAACAGTGCCGATAAGCTATCTGAGCTGCTTCGTAAAGATCCAGTAGGTGCGCGAAACCAGCTTCGTGGTGCGGAGTCCCCTGGATACATTGGCGCAAGCGATATTTATGAAACTCTCATTGAGCTACTCAACTCTAATGATTCGCAAGCGCTCGACTTTGCGCATAAGTGCGGCGTTTTCCAGAAGTTGTCAGAAAACACACGCAGCGACAAATATCTTCGCTCAGTGATTCTTGCGGATTTTGCGTGGGCGCGCGGTTATGCCTTGAGTCGCAAGAAGCCGGACTTGCTTTTTGGACTGGCCGAGCGGACGAACTTCTACAACATCGAGACTATATACGGTGTCAACGAGCAATGGACTGCCTGGGCCACAAGCTTTGCGTGCGCCATGGCTGCGGCTTATTCGTATACATGAAATAACCAGCAAGCACCTTCGGTCGTACCTACTTTCGAAGAGAAATAAACATGCATAACACGACAAGATACTGGTCAGATTTTCTTAGGAACCTTAAAAACCGAGCCGTTGATGAAGCCTTAGGTTCTGTCTTTTTTCACAATGCTCCACTGAATAGATGGTTGCGTAAGACTCTTTCGGCAGAAGGGCCGGATGCGGAGTACCCACTTTTTGGCGAACCGCTTTTTGAAGCAGTTTTTCCCTGGAGGCAGGCCGGGAAAAGTTGCGCCGATTTGGTTCGAGAGGGGCTTTTGAATCAAAAACTGATCGACTGTAAGCTCGTCCCTCCGCCTTTCAAACATCAGTACACAGCCTATAAAACGTTCCTGAATGATCCTCATGCAAGTGCCATCATTTCTAGTGGCACTGGTTCGGGCAAGACTGAGTGCTTTATGGTGCCAATTATTGAGTCAATTGTTCGAGAAATTAATGCAGGAAAGAACGTTCAAGGTGTTCGTGCTTTGTTTCTCTATCCGCTCAATGCTCTTATTGCTAATCAGCAGAAGCGCTTTAATCGTTTCACTGAACCGTTTGACGGCGCAATTCGATATGCGCTCTATACCGGTGAGCTAGATGAAGATGCCCCTAGACGAACCTCAGCGGACACTAACCCGGCAGAGCTTTATTCGCGCAAGCTCATGCGCAGCGAAGTGCCCCACCTACTTGTTACCAATCCGACGATGCTCGAATATATGCTGCTTCGCAAAGACGATGCCGGCATGATCGACGTTACACGAAAAAACAATACCTTTAAGTGGGTTGTGCTCGATGAAGCGCATACGTACATCGGTACGAAAGCGGCCGAAATGGCACTTCTGCTTCGGCGTGTACTCAATGCATTCAATGTATCGCCTAATGATGTTCACTTTGTTGCTACTTCTGCAACGGTGGATTCAAAAGATCTGGAAAAACTTCGTCGCTTTCTGGTTGATCTCTCCGGCGCAGATGACAAAAACGTCCATCTGGTTATCGGCCAGCGCGAACTCCCGAAGAATATCGCTTCTGAAACACTCTGCGACGATGAGTCGCTTGAGGATCTCCTCCAGATTGCTGATGCAGGCAACGATGAAACATTGCGCGAACATCTGATGCGATCGAGTAGCGCTATGGGGATTCGAAGCGCATTTTTGCAACCACCGCATTATCTGAAACTCAGTCAGATCGAAAAGCTGATTGGTGCAAAGCGAGAAGAAACACTTGCATGGCTGGACCTTCTTACGAAACCCTCAGGCAAAAAAAATCAGCTTTTGCCCCTACGTTTGCAGCAGATGATGAGCACAACCGATGTCATCAATGTTTGCCCGAACCCGGAATGCCCAGACAAAGTCAAAGATAAAGATCTGAACGATCCAGCCTGGCGGTTTGGAGCTGTCTGGCTCGACGGTCGCCGCACCTGCAGTTGCGGTGCACCTCTCTTTCCACTAGCGGCTTGTTCGCACTGTAGCTCTGTCAGTCTGCGTGCTGATTTCGTGCTGATGCGCGATAGTAGCGAAAAACTTGTCCGGCCTGACGATGAGGTTGAAACAGCCGAAAGCTGGCGTAAATTCGAAAATCAAGGAACGGCAGATCTTTTTGAGACTGTGGATCGAAGCCACGACCTTGAAGCAGAGGACGAGCTCGAAAACGACAAGGCAGAAATCAGAAAGGAGAAAGAGAAGGAACTTGAGGCGATTACTGCTGCTGTAGCGGTTGCAAAGTCTGCTGAAGACTTCGATTGTTCCGCAAGTGCCGAAGGCGCTTTCTTAGAAGCTGAATTCTCGGGTGATACTCCAACAAGCAACCCTGCTGAAACAGAAGACGAAAATCCGTCGTCTTCAGCAGTAATACGTTTTCCTGTGCTCATTACGAATGAGCCGGAATCTGCTGATAATGCGCACGTACTCCAATGGTTGCATGAAGGTGTGCTTACCACACAGACCGTGACGTTCAGAAGGGCCGTTGAGGATACTATTGAATGTCCTGGCTGTGGCGAGACACTTCCGCTTTCAGCGTATTACCTTCGACGGATTTCGGAGCGATATACACACGCGCTGATGCCGCTCATTCTTGAATACTGCGGCAAACCTAAGAGTCTCGAGGACTACGAAAGGCCTATGGAAGGCCGAAAGATTCTAAGCTTCACCGACTCTCGTCAGGGTACTGCCAAATCCAGTGCTCTGATAGAGAGGCTTGGCGAAAAGAGTCTCGTTGCGTCTAAGCTCTACGAAAATCTTAGTCACTCAAGTTCAAACAGCGCAGACATGGAGGAAGCGCGTACAAAATTAAATCAATGCGAAGCGGCGCTTAAAGATGCCTCACTGCCCGACATGGTGAGAAGGTTGATCATTGCGCAGCGCGATGAAGTCAGCGCAAAGCTTGAGGGGGATCAACGAGTTCATGTTGACTGGAAGAAGATGAGGGAAACGCTTGTCAACGTCATGGATCGCAACAAACGTTGTTACGAGCATCTTTTTGAAAGTTTTCGTATCGCCGGTGACAAAGCTGAGCCAACTGAAATCGCCGACATTCTTCTTTTAAGGGAGTTTGGCTCAAGACCGGTAAACGGCTCCACGCTTGAAACCTGTGGTCTGGTCAGAGTTGGCTACAAAGGCCTGGAAAAAGCAGAATTACCTGCTTCAATTAGTTGGTCTTATGGCGTAGAAGGCTGGCGAAATTATCTAAAGATTGTGCTGGATTATTTCGTTCGTCAAAATCACGGCATCAAAATGCCGTCAAAGTGGCGCAAGTTCGGAGGAAATTCGCGGGTATTTGCTCACCAGATTCTCTCGCCAGAAACTAAAGTCAAGTATGCACGTGGTGTACGATGGCCAAGCGTGGGTAAATCGCCGGAGTTGAGCAGTCGTATTGTCAAGTTCACGGCAAAAATCCTAGGTATTGATCTCGAGGCGAAGCCAGGGCGCAGCGGCATCGAGCGAGTGAATGAAGTGCTTGTATGCGCTTTTTCAACTCTCAAGCGTCTTGAAATTCTGGTGCGCGACAACGAAGTTGTTGGTCCCGGTTACGTTCTTGATCCTATCGAAAAGATCGAATTTTCACTTAATCAGTCAGCCTGGCGTTTCAAAGGTATCAACAAACTTTTTGACACGATCGTTGGACCTGTCGACAAAGCTATCTGCCCAACGCATATAAATGTTGTCGGTGCGGTCAGGGTGGATTTGCCGCAGCTTCCTAACTTCGATTTCGACAATCCGCATGAAGATCGAATGAAGATTCGACAGTTCCTTGCTGCATCAAAAGAGTTCAGGTTGCTTGTTGATAGCGGCTGTTGGAATTCTAGTGGCACGCTGGCCTATGAGCGCGATGGATATTTCGCGGCCGCTGAACATACAGCACAGCTTGATAAGTATGACCGCAAGCACCATGAGGCGGCTTTTGAAAACGGTAGTGTCAATATTCTTGCAAGCTCTACTACGATGGAGATGGGGATTGACCTGGGCGATATCGGTGCAGTTATTCTCAATGGCGTGCCCCCTCATCCAGCTAACTACCTTCAGCGCATCGGGCGAGCCGGTCGCCGGGATGAAACTCGTATCAATTCATTCACGGTTTGCCGAAGTACTCCTCGCGACCGTACAGTATTTAGAGAAGTCGACTGGGCTCTTAGAGAAGCTCAACCGGAACTCACCATATCGCTCAATTCTTCCATCATTGTTGGGCGTCATGTGACGGCTGAAATTCTCAGCGCATATCTTCGCATGCGGGCTTCGGAAAACGGAAAGCTCACTGTTGGCGATTGGATCAAGAACTGGAATGAAAACTTCAAAGATTGGATAGAAGAACAAATCAGTAGCCAGAATTCTGCACTCGAGAAGCATCTCAAAAAAGTCGTCAGATACTCGGTTCTTGAATCTCGTAGCCTGAGCGAGCATCTCAGAGCTGCTTGTGCAGCAGTTGAAAAGGTTATCAATAAGGATCAGGCAGAGATCGAGCGCTACAAGCGGCAGATTGAAATAGCTGAAGAAGGTCCTTACAAGAGAGCCCTGACACGGCGTCTCAACGGGATTTTGTCCGAAGAACTTTTTAAGCGACTTGCAGAGTGTTTGGCTCTTCCAAGTTCAATCCGCGTCATCAATACGATTCAACTTGAGCGCCCTGTCGATAAAGAAGAAAAGAAAACTGCTTCTGGTAGAACTGATTTGCAGGCAGGTATTACGACGCGAGAAGGTCGCAATGGAGTTTTCGAGTACGCTCCAGGAGCATCAACGGTAATTGACGGGACGAATTACATGTCGCGCGGCGTTCGTGTGACTTGGCCAGTACCTTCGACGGAGAAATCGGTAACTCGTTCAGTTCCTAATAAGCGCGAGTTGGAATGTCTTGATTGTCACGAGCGGTTCCTGGTTGAAATGACTGTGAACAAGGCAGTATGCCCGACCTGCGGTTCTCTGAAAGTGGAATCAAAGGGCAAGGCTATTTTGCCTGATGGCTTCGCAGTTGATGCTCGACAAGTAACGAAGGACACGATAACTACGACTTATCTCAAGCGCGATCCAAATATTCTGCTTGCTGAACCATGGATGCCGCTTGTGCCCATGGGGTCAGTGCATGCCAGATCGAGTACAAATGCAAACATCCTTGCGATCAATGACGGTGTAGTTCGCGGCAAGTCACCCATGCGCTTTGCAGTCTGTTTGGCTTGTGGCTTTGCTCAAATGATGCCTGATGAATCTGCTCAGGGTGAGCATTGGCGCCAACACGAGCCCCTTCAGAAGACAAGCTTCGTATCAGGTGATGGCTACTGCAAGGGCGGACTAAAGGAATCTTTTCTTTTTCAGGAATCAGTCTCTTTTGCAAGCGAGTGGCAAACCGACTGTTTGCAGATTTCTTTTGGCGGGTTGCAAACCCTGTTTATCGACAAAAATGATCCAGCGCCGGCGACGTATCGGAAAAGGCATTTGAAAAGTGCCGGTATCGGTATCGCCGTGGCTCTTCGACGCGCCATAGCTGAGGTTTATGGCATCTCTGAAGAGGAAATGTGTTTTAGTGCCCAAGAGCGTCAAATTAATGGCGAAAAACGCCTTGTGGTTTCCATATACGACATTGCTATGGGAGGGTACTCCAGTGGAGCAGCGGATAAGCTGCCCGTGCTCTTTAAGAAGGCTCTGGATACGCTCCGGTGCACGCATAAAAACTGCACCGGTGCCTGTTCGGATTGCATCCTTCGTTTTGATACGCAAAAGTCTGGAATAGAGCTTGACAGACATGATGCGCTCAAGGTTCTCGAGACAAATGACATTGATAGGCTCATGAAAGGTGAAACCATTGAAGGACTACCCCAGAGTGCTCATCTTCTTGGTAGGCCTTTGCCTGACTACCTTAATGCAGCATTTGAAATGCATGACGTGTCGAACGTAACGTTCTTTGTTCATCTGAAGCCCGAGAAAGATCTCATGATGACAGGAACGGATATCTACAACTTTGCGAGGCAGATAGGCGAGCGCGGTCATGATGAAGACGGAAAGCCAACCGTCACGCTTGCGTCTGTAGGTTTTGACTGGGAGGAACTTGCTGTAGAGCAACAGAACCGGCTTTCCTACCTGTCGGAATATGGGATTGGTTTTGCGCGCACAGAATCTAGTGCAACTGAAATGATGCCTGCATTTGACAAGCTGGTTGCAATATCCACGGATCCTTACGGGGAAAGTCGCGGGTACTTTATGGAGTCTGAATCTAAGGTCATCCATGCTGCACATGCTAGCTGGATGATCGAGAACGACGGCATCGGAATTGTCACTGTTATGCTCGCTGACTGTCCTAAGACAATTCTGCAGCCGGCTCCATGTTATACGACTGCAACGGCTACTGCGTCGTCGGGGGTTGTTCGGGATCTTTCGCTTAACGGGGTGTCCTTAGCTGAATTCGGCAGAACGATTATCCGGAAGAGCATTCAAGTGCTTGACCCTGATTGCGAACGAATTGACGAAATTTTTGATTCGCCAGTCTCGAGGGTTGCTTATACGGATCCATATCTGGAAAGAGCTGGCGACGCGGCTTTGGTTTTCTCTATATTCCGCGCAATAGCCGAAAGCACAGATGTCTCCAATGCCGAGTTTATTATCCATACAGGCATCCCAAAAAATCGTCATACGCTTGGGTTTGGTATGCCCAATCAGCTTTATAGATCTTGGCCAACAGAAGAAGTTAGGCAGCACATTTTTGAAGAGATGTCTGTACTTGCAAAAAATGATTCTTCTGTTCCTATGAAAATTAGCTTCGATTTCCAAGATAAGGCGCTCAGTGTGCATCATCGCCAACTCTTAGTAAATTTTGAAAACGGCGAGGTGTTGGAAGTCTTTTTGGATCAGGGGGTAGGATGTGTTGAGTTCAGCCGAAGATATCTGAACTACACGATGGCGAAGGACTGGGCAAAGTACCTGTACAGCTTAATCGATGCCGGAAGTCTTTCTGATGTCGTTTTACGGGACAGTAAGAATCATTCGACACATTTGTCGATTTCACGACTAGGAGCTCAATGAGGGATCCGCTTGAGTTCTCGCTAGCAAGAGTCTTGTGAGTAGTCAGGTAGCGCAATTTACGCTGCTAAAAACGGTTCACAAAGACCTCTGTGGATCGGTGGCAACAAGCAACTTGGAAAGTCCGGTAGCCTCCAAAATAGCCGTAAGGCTTAGTGGATCGTGTTGTATTTGTTGCCCTCTCTGTCAAAATACTTCCTAATTGTTAATCAGGAGGGCACGGAGACAGATACCGTGATTGTTGCTTTCTTCGAGAATATTGATCGAGACCCAGAAAACCCGGTGAGTCTGGAGATTCCCTTTGATCTGGACAATACCACAGTCTAACCAGTCGCCGAACTCGAGGTTGGTTGACTCAATGGGCTTCTTCAAGTCACAGCTGTATTTCGGAAAAGGGATCACTGAGTTGGACAAAATTGAGTCTAATGAGCAAGGGTTTATATTCTTGTCTCAAGAACATATTCAACCAGAACGAAAGTACCTAGCTCGAAGAGTTTGTTGTCAACAAGTTGTCCATTCACCGAATTTCCTAACTGACAAGAGTTGCTCGAAACCCGATGAGCAAGTGTATCAAGAGAGCCGAGTTGGTCACACGATCTGGATACCTTTACCCCCAATGTCTACAAAAAGAAGCGCAGAAGATTTGAGCGTAGGTAAAACCAACAGTTGTAGGTGAAGTGTTTCTGACCTGCTTTTTGGTGAATGTGTTAACAAATAGACTTTGCAACTGAGTTGTGTATAAATCGTCGGAGCTGAAACGCTGGAGGAGAAAATGTCGCTTACGATTCGTCAAATACTAGCTCTAAGATCGATTTCAGGAGTTGGAAAACAATCTATCTTGAAAGTTGGAAACTATCGTCCACAGGGTATAGAGACAGCCGAACTGCCAGAAGTTCTCTCCAAGTGTGCGGTCAAAAAGAAAAATCCTGAGGGTAAAGGAAAAATACCTATCACGGCAGAAGATATAAACGAAGCTTTGGGCGCAGCTGATGAAATTATCGAAAAATCTTATGCCCATCAAATCGGAATCCTTTCTTATTACGATCCAGAATTCCCTGCGAGTCTCAGGGAGACTAAAACAGAAGATGGGAAAAGAGCTGATCCACCGATTATCCTTTTCTACAAGGGAGATCTGAGTACTCTTAATGCCCCCGGGCTCGCAATAATCGGTACTCGAAAGAACACTATTGGAGCAGAAAAGGCGGGACTTTATCTCTCTACGGAATTTGCTCGTCGAGGCTTTTGCATTGTCTCCGGTCTGGCGCTTGGTTGTGACACAATCGGACATCGAGGGGCTTTGAAAGCAGGAGGAAAAACAATCGCATTTCTAGCTCATGGTCTCGACACTATCTATCCTTCGCAGAATAAAAATTTAGCTCAAGAAATCGTGCAAAGTGGAGGATTACTTCTGTCGGAATACGATACTGGCACTCCTGTGACACAATACAATCTCGTGGCTCGTGACCGTCTTCAGGCAGGGTATTCAATGGCAACATTAGTCATGCAGACTGGCATCAAAGGTGGCACGATGCATGCAGCCATGTCCTGCGTCAATGCCGGAAAGCCTTTGTTTGTCATCAAATATGCGGATGACAAAACCGACAGCGATGAAAAAACACTAGGCAATCATATGCTTGTTCATAAGCACGGAGCAACTTACATCAAAGGTAGTGACAACCTTGATGACATAGCAAGAGCAATTTTACGGAGAGCAGATAAATCGGAACCTCTTCAACCTTCATTATTTTGATGGGGGTGTTATGTTCAAAAAAGTCATTTTCGATGTTGACCAAACACTGGTGGATACTACTTGTCTCGAACGAGAACGGCAAAATCGTAACTGGTCTCTAGTTTACCGCCTTATTCCCCAGGCCCATCTCTTTGATGGAATGGAAGAAGTTTTCTCGATTATCCGGAAATGTGGAATTTCTGTAGCACTCGTTACAACCACTCCAAGAACGTATGTGGAACGTATCGCACACCATTTCAACATTCCGTATAACCACATCGTGTCCTATCATGATGCCCCGCCCAAACCCAATCCTACGGCCATGCTGTTGGCGTTGAAATTATTGCAAGCCGAATCTGATGAAGTATTGTCATTTGGTGATAGAGAGATCGACATTCAGGCATCGAATGCGGCTGGTATTGAAAGTATCGCTTGCTTTTGGGGAACTTCTGAGGCGAATCAACTGTGGAAATCGGGATATCGACATGCAATTAGATGTCCATTAGAAATACTGACACTCATCCGTTAGAAAAAAGAAATAAAGAATGATTGCACGTTTTAATAAATTGGAATCGTGGGATTCTATGAGATCTGTTCCATATTACTTTTTTTACTATTATGTTCCGACTCGTTATAGCATGTTGTCGTCGGAATCTCAATATGTAAGAGAGGAGATATGGAATTTTAAAAATGGAATTCATCAAGATCTATTTATTAATCATCTCGAGAAAAAGATCAAACATACGTTCGAAAGACCGAATTTTTTAACTCTTGTATGTATTCCAGCTTCAACACGGGAGAGCAACAAGGTCCGGTTTGAAAACTTCTCGAATGTGTTGTGCAAAAAATTAAATATGATCAATGGCTTTCAGTATATATCTATATTGAAAGAAAAGTCTCCCTCTCATTTGGGGGGCAGTGATGTGGCAACGTATGATTTCGATCGAAGCTTTTTTAAGGGTAAGAAAGTTATCCTATTTGATGATGTTGTTACTAAGGGCGCGTCAATGCAAAGCTTCATGGATTATTTAGAAGAAGTAGGAGCTGAAGTTGTCTGTTGCATATCTATCGGCAGGACTTTTTATGATCGGTATATGGGTTATGAGATTAACAATCCATGGACAGGTAACACAGTATTCAAATGCGGATATTTAAAAGCTCCAGATATGGATAACCGCACAATTGAAGAAAGAAAGATTCCAATTTCGGGTGAGAACTCCCTCAAAGCAAGTTGTAAAATTCAAGTTGGCGATGTAGCAAGACTTAATGAGGTGTCTGTTGAAGAGCTGTCAGTCGCAAAACATCAAGTTGGTGATTGTATTCGTTTTGGTCAATTTAATGGTAGGTTTGTTAAATGGATTATTCTCGATCAAAAAGGAGATGAATATCTTCTTATTAGCAAGTTTGGTCTTGAATGCATGCCATTTAATAAGACAGAAGGCTTTACAACATGGGATGGTTGTACACTTAGAAAATGGTTGAATGAAGATTTTTATAATAATGCCTTCAGTCGGACTGAGCAGGAAAAAATCATTCGACACGAAGTAGTCGCTAGTGACAATCCTATTTACCGATCTTTTCAAGGTAAAAATACGAATGATAAAGTGTTTATCTTGAATATCAAAGAGTACAATCAATATTTTGATATCTACAATAAATGGGTTTGTAGATTGTTCAGTGGCATTCTGAGACAGTGTTGGTTGCGAAATTCTGGCAACGACAATAGTCGTGGTGCATTTATCGGCAGAAGTGGCTCTATTCACGCGGGAGGTAGCAAAATTACTTCATCGAGAAATGCTGTGCGGCCTGTCATGTGGGTCAAACTTTAACGCCATAGGTTGTAGATATGGCTTCAAAAAAAATATGGGAAATGGGTGAAAGACGACTCGTTTCTGAGATTGTTGGAGTGCTCTCAGGAGATTCAAGGCTTTATCAAGGAATTGGTCACGACAGTGCCTTTCTGAATATTAACGTATCAGAGGACGAAGTACTGTTGATGAATACAGACAGAAGTGGTGTGAATATTGCATACCAATTAGGACTTGCTGATGGTCAATGCGTGGGAGATTTTGCTGTTTCTCACGCTATTAGTGATATTGTTGCATCTGGAGGAAGACCTTTAGCCGTGAGCCTCGCGTTCTTAATACCAAAGGACACCGAAGTCGAATTTCTCAAAGACGTTGTTTCTGGAGCAGACAAGGCTGCAAAAAAGTACGGGGCGTTTATTGCTTGTGGCGATACCAAACATAACCCGAAGTTTGCAATAGTAGCAACGGCTATCGGAAAATGTAACAAAGATCAGGTTCTTACCCGAGCTGGCGCGAAAGAAGGTGACCACATTGTGGTGTCTGGTAATTTGGGAACCATGATTGCCGGATTGGCTGCAATCAAAAATAATATAGATATTTCCGTATCAGCTCGTGCATTGTTTGAAAAAGTTCTGATTTTTCAAAATCCACCTTTTGATTTAGGTATGAAAATTTCAGCTTTAAAGTTAGCTCATGCTTGCACAGATAATAGTGACGGTTTATCTACTAGTATTCATAATCTCTGTGATAATAGTGGTCTCGGAGCGATCGTCAGCAAAAAAAATGTTCCAATCCATAACGAAGTGAAAAAAATTGCCGATATTTTCAAAATAGATCCATTTAATTTTGCGCTAGCTAGTGGTGATTGGCAACATATTTATGCAGTTCCTGAGGAAAATATTGAGAAATTTATGAAAGTTGCTAAAGAAATTAGTCCGTCTGTTGCCTCTATAGGTAGATTTACACGTTCAAAGGATGTGTTGATCGAGGAAAATGGTGTGCTAAACAGATTCAATCTTATCGAAAATGATCGAATTAATAATACTCAATCGTATATGAAAAAATTGGTGTATTCATTAAATATTAGTGAGATAACGCATCATGAATAATTTATCAGTAATTGCGAAAACGTTGGGAGAGTGTTGGCTGACTTCAATTGATAGGGTGATGGAATTTGGAAGTTTAGGAAAGGATGAAGATGTTGCTTTGAGGGAAATATTGGGATTATCTGTCCGTATAGAGAATCCCAACGAAAGTGACGAAATTATTTATCACTTTGGAAATCATGGTGTAATCAATCACACCATAGAAAAATTTGAAAAAAATACAGTGATGAAGAATCGCCCCTTCACTTACGGAGAGTGTATCTACAATAAAAACGGAATCGACCAATTTGAATGGTTGATTAGTCGTTTGGAGAGTAAACTGGAGACAAAATCGGCAACCATTTCTTTGTTGACCGAAGGAAATAACCACCCTAATTTGCCATGTTTAAATATCGTTGATGTCAAGATCCGTGATAACAAAGTCAATCTGCAATTTTTCTTCAGAAGTCAAAATATTGTAGGTCGGCAATATGCTAACTTCATTGCTTTGGCAAAGCTTCAGCAAAAAATCGCCGATCGTCTTTCTTTGACTACAGGAATTATGTCTGGTTATATCGCATCTGCTCATATTTACGAATATGATATTGACTATGCGAAAGCTATCCTTGGTAATCAATCGATTGTACTAGAGGACAAGTTTTATACCAATGGCCCGAAATCAATTAGAGAAAATTTGTCCTTCAAGTAAAAATAACAGACAGGTTTAAAAAATCTTCTGTCATACAGTTTTAGCAGCGTCTTTAAGTTGTCAGTACAACCTGCAAGTAAAGACTAAAATCTCAGCGCAAATTTCGTTATATATCAAAGGGCTAATACTTAGCCTCCCCTCTCCCTTAAGGGAGTGAAAGAGGTTGTTTTCCAAAAAGGATGACTTTTTGTTTTTTACAGTCCCTCAAAATTGATGTGGTTTACTATCCGAGTGGAAGGCATCGAACTACTGATGCATAACATCGGTCAGATCCTGTATTACAAACACATTTCGAAAACTCATAATACGAGTGAGAGTGCAACCAACAGTTTTGTGTTGCTGGAGTTGAGGAAGATTGTGAATGGAAACTTCGTCCAAGAGTCCAAGAAAGAGCGACTAGTAACTCAATACTAGAAATGCACTTTATCTCGAACGTTAGTGTAAGTTTCTTCCTTTTGGAAAAAGTCATTGCCGTTGACAACTGTAGGCTAAAAGGACCTGAACAGAAACAAGATAAGGGTCATACGGCGAGGGCGGTTTGCCCAAAATTTGTGACTGTTTTGTTAATTTTTCTTTACCTCTAGCTTCCTCTACAGTTCTCTGATAACCCGTTGATTTTAAAGGGGAAGATTGCAACGGAAAGTAAAAAACTCCTGTACAAAGGAGCAAGAAACAAAAAATGGCGCCTCTGCCGGGACTCGAACCCAGATCTAACCCTTAGGAGGGGCTTGTTCTATCCAGTTGAACTACAGAGACGCACTGTGCACAGACGTTCCGTTTTTGCTTCGGAAAGTCTGCCAGGCCCGCAATTGTAGCAAACCGACAATTTTGTTCGAGCAAATTTTGATAGCATGAGCAAGGATGTATAAACAACGGCTGATGACTGACTTCCTATGTTTAGTTTCCGCGACAGCGTCGATCTTTGGCTACGCATCGGTTTCGGCGCTCTGATTCTTCTTGGTTGCTACTTTGTAATGCAACCTTTTCTCACGGCCATTTTGTTGGCGGGCATTCTGGCCGTCGTCAGCTGGCCTTTGTACGAGCGGGCGCTCACGAGCTTCGGCAATCGTTCGACGATAGCGGCGACATTCATGGTGTGCGTCGTGATCGTCACGGTGCTCATTCCGTTGTCAATCATTACGGGCGTTCTCGCGCATCAGATTCCGCAGCTGATTCATTGGGTACGCGACTGGGTGGCCGGCGGTATGAAATTGCCCGATTGGCTAATTGCCATTCCCTACGTCGGAGAAAGCATCAACGAAGCCTTTCACTTAGGTTTTGATCCCGCCGCCCTCGGCGACTTCATTCAAAAGGCTATCGACCCCGTCACTAAGTGGGTGCTGAGTGCCTCAGTCGGCATCGGCAACGGCTTGTTCCAGCTGGCGCTCGTTGCCTTTATTGCATTCTTCTTCTATCGCGACGGCAATTCGCTCGCGCGCCGCGGGCGTCTGTTCCTAAAGCGAGTCTCGGGCGATCTTGCTGATGAATACACCGGCATTTTGGTCAACACGACCCGCTCGGTGGTCTTCGGCGTGCTCGGCACCGCCGTGGGACAGGGTGTGGTGGCGGCCATCGGCTTTATCATCGCTGATGTTCCGGGTGTTGTGATGCTCAGTTTCGCCGTTTGTGTGCTCTCCGTCGTGCCCGTTGGTCCGCCTCTGGTGTGGGGTTCGGTTGCCATTTGGCTCGCCGCAACCGATCAGATCGGCTGGGCGGTGTTCCTGGTTTTGTGGGGAACGCTTGCGGTGAGTTCGGTGGATAACTTCATCAAGCCCATTTTGATCAGCCGCGGTACGGCATTGCCTCTGGCGCTGGTTTTTCTGGGCGTCTTGGGCGGCATCATGAGCTTCGGCATGCTCGGCGTCGTGTTGGGTCCCATCTTCCTGTCGGCGGCCATCGCTATGTTGAAGACTTGGCTCAAGCATCCCGTCAAGCGTCTGGTCCCCGTTGCGGTTGTTCCCGGCTCGGATGTGAAGGCTGCCCCGGAGCCTGAAGAACAAGTGCAGGTCGAGGAAGGCGATTCTTCCGAAGACGGTAAAAAGCCTGCCTCGGCCGTGCAGGATACGCCGGACGAAAATCGCCGCTAAAATCCGTCTCGAGTTTTACAGTTTGCGCCCGTCACTTTCGACGGGCGCTCCTTTTCCGATTGTGGTCAAAGTAAGCGCCCGCAGGGCCTGATTCCGAGAAATGGCAGTTCGCAAGCGTCCGTCTGATTACCAAGAAAATTCCATTCGCGTCTTAAAGGGGCTGGAGCCCGTCAAAAGCCGCCCGGGCATGTACACCCTGACGGACAATCCGCTTCACATTATTCAGGAAGTGCTTGACAACGCGAGCGACGAAGTGCTCGGCGGG
>ERZ779850.1905-NODE-1905-length-18493-cov-3.616336_pt1 | contig 18493 bp, 13 predicted proteins | sample MGYA00511249_ERZ779850 | MGnify/ENA primary metagenome ERZ779850 (study PRJEB29588, sample SAMEA2162475) | human gut metagenome | biome: human gut; feature: human-associated habitat; material: faeces | place: Denmark | collected 2008/2010 ...
TTCAGGAAGTCCTGTCCCAGCCGCTCGTCGGGCTTGGCCCACTCGAACTGCACTTCGCAGGTCACGGCGCTGTCGTGCAGCCAGTCGCGCGGCGTACCGGCCTGCACGGCGGCCTTCTCCCGTTTCGATGCGCGGTCCAGCTCGTCGGCCCACTCGGTGACGGACCAGATACGGGTCGTGGTGATGATCTCGTTGTCCCAGACATGGTGGACGTAATACTTGTGGGGCTTGTGGTACTTGTCTTCGAACAGCACGTCGTATTTCGTGTTGTGGGTCGTGTATTTGATATGCGCCGGGCAGTGCATGTCGCCGACCAGATGGATGACGTATTTCAGATTGACCGCTACGGCCGAGTCGGTCAGGCTGCGGTAATCCCTGAGGTTGCGGATCGCCAGCTCAAGCCCGTAAACGGCGTTGCCCTTTCCCGGCTTGAGCAGTTCGTCGCCGTAGCGCAGGTCCGCGTCCACGGGCGCCGTGTGCCAGTCGTTGGTGAAGGCGTATTCGGGCGTCTGGCGGTATTCGTCCATCCATTTGGCGTAGTAGACGACGGAGTGCCCGCCGAGATACTTCTCGATCCGTTTCTTGGCCCGTTTGGTGAGGTTGCGTTCGGCGATCTTGGCGATCGTTTCGTGGCCTTCGCGGCCCCACGCCCGCGCAGGTTCGGAAGCGGAGAGGGAGAGAGCCGCCGCAAAGAGCAGCAAAAGCAGTTTTTTCATGGTCTTGATGGTTTTGGTGAGTCTGTTTTTTCGAAGAAGAGGTATTCCGGTCACCGGAATACCTCTTCTTTGTGTCGCGGAGCAAAGGGGCGTCAGAAGCTCAGTCCGTCTTCGTAACCCGGATTCTGGCTCAGTGCGCCGCCCGTGGCCACGCGCTGGTCGGTCGGAATCGGCCACAGATAGTCGCGGCCCTCCTCCCATTTGTAGGTGCGGCCCCGGAAGCAGACGATATAGCCGCTCGTGCCGTCGGTCAGCTGGGCGTCCTTGCCTTCGCCGATTTCGAGCATCGCGTCGCAGGTCGTGGCGGGCTTGGTGCCGCTCCAGAGGCAGAGGTCCATCTTGCCGTCGCCGTTCATGTCGTATTCGCCCAGCGAGGGGAAGTAGCAGCCGAGGAAGCCGTCGAGTCCGTTCGACGAGGGAACCAGCTGGGCGCCCTCCTTCCAGCGGAGCATATCCCACTGGCGCAGGCCTTCGCAGGGAAGTTCGACGGTGCGTTCGCGGCGGATTTCGAGGATCACGCCCTTGTTGTCGCCCGTCACATTGGCATAGCCGGTCTCCGGCGAAGCCAGATAGGGGTCGGGCGAGGCGTTGGCCTTCGTGAGCGAGAGGTTGGCGACGGCCGCCATGTCGAGGACCGGCATGCCCACGCGGTCGCGGACGATGTCCACGGTCAGGGCGATGTCTTCCGGGGTCAGCGTGCCCAGCTCGGCCTTGGCCTCGGCGTAGGTGAGCAGGATTTCCGGATAGCGGAATACCGGCCAGTCGGTGGTCGAGGTGGTGGCGCCGTTATGCGTGTCGTCGCTCACGAACTTGATGAAGCGGTAACCCGTCATGTCGTAGCTCTTGCAGTCCTCGATCACCTCGTCGATGCCGTTCAGATCGACATATCCCGGAGCCATGAGCGTCTGCGCCATGCGCGGGTCGCGGTTCTGGAACTGCTGGTTGTAGGTCATGGTCTCGTATCCGGGCTGGTCCTGAATCTTCGAGCCGTCGGCCATCAGGTAGTGGTTCACCAGCCGCTGGGTGGCGCTGTGGCGCATGTTGCGGAACGTGAACTGGATGCCGTGGCGCACGAGGATGTCGGCGTTGAAGCGCATCGAGAGGATCGTCTCCTTGGCGTCGCCGTCTTCGAGGATGAAATATTCGCGGTAGGGGGCGTCGAGTTTGAGCGTATTGCCTTTGTAGAGCGAATATTTGTTCTGCTCCATGATGGCCCATGCGGCGTCGGCGGCCAGTTGGAGGAAATAGTCGGCCGAGATGGTCACCCCGTCGATCGTCTCGTCGGCGATGCCGTGGTATTTGCGGAAGGTGCCTTCGTAGAGCGCGGCGCGGGCCTTCATGGCGCGGGCGGCGTTTTTGCTCAGGCGGTAGAGCGCGTCGCTCGGCCAGTTGTCGGGCAGGTCCGTGATGGCGCGGTCGAGGTCCTCCATGACCTTCTTCATCACGAATCCGCGGCTGTCGCGCGGCCGTTTGAGCGAAGCCCAGTCGTTCGACGGAATTACGAAGTCGTAATAGGGGATGTCGCCGTATTTGCGCACCTTTTCGAAGTAGAACAGCGCGCGGAAGAAATAGGCCACGCCGTCGTAGCGCTGGCGGACAGTCTCGTCAGAGCAGTTGCCCGAACGTTCGAGGTAGTAGTTGATGTAACGCAGGTAGGCCCATGCGCTTGTGCCCCAGTTTTCGGTGGCCGGGGAGCGCGTGCCCTGCTGTACGGAGCTGAGGTTCTTGGCGATCTGGATGTCGGAGACCTGAATGGCATCGGTGTCGGGACCTGCGAAGAGACTGTAGAAGCGGTTGGTCCAAAGCTCCAGCTCCGCTTCGCTCGAAAAGAACGTATTGGGCGAAAGGTTCGTTTCCGGCTCCTTGGTCAGGAAGTCGTCGCAGCCCGACAGCGCCAGACTCATCGAAACGAATATCAATATTTTGCTGATAGTTTTCATGGTTGATCGAAATAATGCTTTCCGGTTAGTTTAGAAGGTGATGTCCACGCCTACGGAGAAGGTCCGCGAGTAGGGATACAGACAGTCGTTGGTGGCGCTGGTCGTGGCTACTTCGGGATCGACCGTCTTGCTGTAGCGCTTCAGGGGCGACCAGTAGGCGAGGTTCTCGCCCGATACATATACGCGGACCTTTTCGAGGATGCGCTTGTTGATCGGGATGGTGTAACCCAGCGTGATGTTCTTCAGACGGATGTACGAGGCGTCCTGCAGGTAGCGGTCGGTTTTGACTTTCATCGAACCTGCGCTCGAAGTCTGGTAGCTGCGCCGGCGGGGGAAGTAGGTGTTGCGGTTGTCCTCGCTCCACGCCAGCCGTTCGAAGTCCTTGGCGATGAACGTGGTGGTCGGGAAGCTGTAGGGACCCCAGAAATAGTAGCAGTTGGCGCTGGGCATCCAGTCGATCTTGCCGACGCCTTGGAAGAAGACCGCGAAGTCGAAGCCGTTCCAGTTCAGGTCGCCGCGGATCGAGTAGGTGTAACGCGGCAGGCTGTTGCCGATGACGCGCATGTCGCCCGGATTCTTGACCGTACCGTCGCCGTTGTTGATGATGTTGTTGCCGTCGAGGTCGCGGAAACGGACGTCGCCCGCCATGAGGTGCGCCGCCGAAGCGTCGGAGCTGGTGTAGACGCGGTTGTTGACCGCCTTGTCGTTGATCTGCGCCTGATAGCGTGCCGCCTCCTCGTCGGTCTTGAACAGGCCGTCGGTGCGGTAGCCCCAGAGTTCGCCGAGCGTCTCGCCCACGTAATGGTCGGTGAGCAGCATGTCGTCGTTCTTATACTTGGTGATCTTGGACTTGTAGTCGCCCAGCGATGCCGAAATGCCGTAGGAGAAGGGTTTGCCGGCCACCATGTGGCGGTCGCGCCAGCTGACGGTGATTTCGTAGCCCTTGGTGCGCAGGTCGGCGCAGTTCTCCTTGGGCGAGGGCGCTCCGAAGACGTCGGGCAGCGTGAGCGACGTGGTGAGCATGTCCTTGGTGTCGCGGATGTAGAGGTCGGCCGTGACGTTGAGGCGGTTTTTGAGGAAGCCCAGATCGAAACCGAGGTTGTAGGTTACGACCGTCTCCCACGTAAGTCCGTCGCTGATGGGGTTCGACGCCGAGGCGTAATTGGCCTTTTCCGTGCCGTTGAAGGTGTAGCCCAGCTGGCCGGTCGAGATCGTTTCGATGTAGTAGTAGTTCGACACCTGCTGGTTGCCGAGCGAGCCGTACGAGAAGCGCACCTTGGCGTTGTCCCACCAGTTGCGCATCGGCTCCCAGAATTTCTCCTCCGAGATGCGCCATCCGGCCGATGCCGAGGGGAAGAAGCCCCAGCGGTCGTTGGCGGCGAAGCGCGACGAACCGTCGTAGCGTGCCGACACTTCGAAAAGGTACTTGCCGGCGTAGTCGTAGTTCGCACGGGCGAAATAACCCAGCGTCCGGTAGGCCGTATTCGACTCGACGCAGCGTTCGATCTCGCCCTGCGCCATGTTGATGAAGCTCAGCTTCTCGCTCAGCGACCCTTTCTGGCGGACGCTCAGTTTCGACGAGCGGAAGTCCTCGAAGTTGCCGCCGGCTACGGCCGAGAAGTTGTGCTTGCCCCACGAGTGGCCGTAATCGAGGTAGGCGTTGACCACATGGCCGTTATAGTAGTAGCGGTCCTCCTGATAGAAGTCGTAGATCGAACCGTTGGTGAAATCGACCACGGCGGTCTGCGTCGCGTTCCATGTGTTGGCCGTCGGATAGGAGCGGTAGGCTCCGAGGTTGTCGCGGCGGCGGTAGGTGTAGTCGGCGTTGAGTTTCAGATCCTTGTTGCGTGTGAGGTCGAACGTCACCCGGTTGGTGATGATGTAGTAGTTGTTCTTGCGCGAGTTCTTGTTGCGTCCGTCGGCGAATACGCCGCCGCGTCCGCTGGCGATCGGCGAGTTGGCGAACTGGATGCCGTTGGAATAAACGAACGTGGTGCCGTCGGGGTTGACAGGAACGAACGTCGGGCTGATGTTGTTGGCCACGTTGAAGAGGATGCCGTTGGAGTTGAGCTCTTCGGAACCGTCCTGCTCCCAGTAACCGCCGTATTTGTAGTCGGTCACCTCCATGCTGATGTTGTTCGAGTAGTGCATCCACGGCGTTACTTCGGCGGCGATCTTCGTGCGGAACGAGTAGCCGTTGTAGATATCCTCGGCGCCATGGTTGAACAGGCCTTCACGGTAGAGGTAGCGGCCGCTGACGTAGTAGTTGATCTTGTCGTTGCCGCCCGTGAGCGAAATGTTGTGCTCGGTTTCGGGACGGCTGCGCTTGAACATGTAGTCGTACCAGTCGAAGTTGCCCAGATAGCGGTATTTGCCGTTGCTGTCGGTGATGACCCACGGGCGGTCGGGATGCTCGGTCTTGTCGTTGCGGCGGTCGTAGAGCATCTGCATCTCCTCGTCCGTGTAGTTCCAGCCCACATAGCCTTTCGACGGGTAGCAGAATTCGTTGGTGAGTTTCACGTAGTCGTATCCCGACGTGATGAAGTCGGTCGAGGTGGTGTTCCACGACACGCCGTAGCGGCCGTTGTAGTTGACTTTCAGCGTGCCGGCCTTACCGCTCTTGGTGGTGATGAGCACCACGCCGGCCGAAGCCTTGGCGCCGTAGATCGAGCAGGCCGAAGCGTCCTTGAGCACCGATACCGATTCGATGTCGTTGGGGTTGACCTGCGCCAGCGACGCTTCGATGCCGTCGACGAGCACCAGCGGGCTGCCGCTGTTGAGCGATACCGCGCCGCGGATCTTGACGTCGTAGTTCTTGCCTTCGATCGAGCCGCTGCCGAGCGTCAGCAGCAGCGACGGATCGGCGCCCTGCAGGGCGGCGGCCGTATTGGTCACGGGACGGTTGTTGAGGTCCTTGCCGCTGATGGTGCCCACGGCGCCCGTGACGTTCACGCGCTTCTGCTGGCCGTAGCCGACCACGACCACCTCGTCGATGGCTGCCGAGCTCTCCACGAGGGTAATGTCGATGGCGGCGTAGGAGTTGACGTCGACCGTCCGGGGCTGGTAGCCGATGAACGAGATGACGAGCTTCGCCGGAAGCTTGACGTTCTCCAGCGAGAAGTCGCCGTTGCTCATGGTCGTGGTGCCGTTGTTGGTGCCGTCCACGATGATCGTGGCGCCCGGAACGGGCAGCCCCAGATTGTCTTTCACCACGCCTTTGAGCTGGTTCTTATCCGCGGCGAGACTCTTCGGGGCGGCCTTGGTTACGGAGATGCTTTTGCCCGTAATCGTGTAGGAGATGTCCTGATCGGCGAAGATCTGGGCCAGAACCTCGTCGATCGACGCGTTCTGCGCCGAGATGCTGACGCGGCGCTGCATGTCGGCGCCGGCCGATTTGATGGCCACGGAGTAGTTCTCCCGCTGATTGAGGGCTTCGATGGCCTCCTTGACCGTTACATTCGTGAGTTTGAGGTCGATCGCCTGTGCCAGAGCCGGGCTGGGAAGCGCCAGCAGGCAGAGTGCGAACAAACCCACGATCGCACGCGCATGGAAAAGTGCGGTTCGATTGTAAAGTTTTTTCATAGGTTGAAGTTTTAATGTTGTAGTTTTTGTTGCTGTTTCGCGGTTATTTCTTTCGGGATATGTAGATCACGTCATTGCGTTCGCGGATGGACATAGATTTGTCGGTGTTGAGCGTGCCGAGGATCTTGAGCAGCGACTCGTTGTTGGTGAAGAAGGCGTAGAAGCGCACGCCGGCCAGTTCGGGATCGGTGATGATGATTTTCTGGTCGAAGCAGCGGGCCAGCTGTGCGGTGATGCCGTCGAGCGACTCGTTGAAGAAGTAGAAGCCGCCGCCCGTGGCGCGCGATTTATAGTTTTCGCTCTGGAAAGAGGTCATTTCCAGCGCTCCCGTCAGGCGGTCGTACTGCGCGACGTCGTTGCGGACCATGACGACCTCGTCGTCGCATTTGTCGCTGTTCACGTCGAAACGCACGCTGCCCTCGACCAGCGCCACTTCGACCAGCTGGTCGCTGTTGTAGGCCCGCATGTTGAATTTGGTGCCGAGGACTTCGACCTCGACGTCGCCGGCCGAAATGACGAAGGGATGCCGCTTGTCGTGCATGACTTCGGCGTAGACCTCGCCGTCCACGAAGATTTTGCGCTGGCGGCCGTTGAAGTGGGTCGGATAGGTTACGCGGGTGCCCGAATTGAGCCACAGGAGCGTTCCGTCGGCAAGGCGCAGCTCGCTGCGCTGGCCCGCCGGCACGAGCACCTCCTCCCATTCGGGAGTGTGCGCGGTCTTGGTGTAGAGGAGCGAGACCGCGATCAGCAGCGGGACGATCAGCACGGCGGCGATCCGCTGCGTCCACCGGACGACGGTCGTCAGACGGCGTGGTGCGGTGCGCGCCGGAACGGAATGGCCGATGCGGCGGCAGAACTCTTCGAACGCAGCCTGCGCCAGCGCGGGGTTTTCGCTCCGCACCTCGCCGAGCAGGGCGCCGAGCAGCCGGTCGGCTTCGGACGAATTGCCGTTGTCGGCGAACCATTGCTGGATGCGGACCTCCTCGCCGTCGTTGCAGCGGCCGTAGAAGTAATTCCGGACTTTATCTAATGTCGGTTTGTTCATCTCTTCATGCGTTTTATCGGCGGCCCGATGCTGCCGGTTACTACATAAAGAACAAACGAAAGCCCCGCACTACGTAACGGGGCCGGAAGATTTTATCGGGGAAAATTTCAGGGCAGGATGTCCAGAAAGACGATGATGGCCGGAATGATGTTGAGGTATTTGCGCAGCTCCTTCAGCGCCAGCTCAAGATGCTTGTCCACGGTGCGTACCGACAGGTTCAGTTGTTCGGCGATCTCCCTGCTCGGCATGTGCTCGAAACGCGACATGCGGAAAATCTGCTGCCGCTGCGGGGGCATCTTTCCGACGATGATCTCGACCTGCTCGGCAGTCTCCGCCAGATCGAGCTTCTCCTCGATCTCGTTCCGCGAAGGCAGGTTTCCCCCCCCCTTGCTTTCGGTCTGCGCGATAGCCTCCTTTAGGGTCGTGAACGTGCGGCTCTTGGTGCGGAAGTAGTTGTATATCTCGTGTTTGGCCAGCACGAAAAGGTAGTTGCGGATGGATTTGGCCGCATCCAGCTTTTCGCGGTTCAGCCAAACTTTCATGAAGATATTCTGCGCGATGTCCTCCGCAACGGCGGTCTCTTTGGTCATGCCCTTGATGAAGGCGAAGAACGTCGGGTAGTATTTGTGGAACAGCACCTCGTAACCCGCGATGTCGCCGCGGATGAGCTGCCTGAGCAGGTCCTGCTCTTGCGGATCGCAATTGACGAAGGTGTTATAAACGGATTCTTTCATTATCGGGACTACGTTCCGGAAACAGCATGCCTTTCCCTGCAGCACTCGGATCTGCTCTGAAAAAAGAGGGTGGGTGCGGAAGATGCTATGACGAAGATAAGCATAATCTTTCGAAAAACAAGCGGCAATCCGGGGAATTAACACCCCGGTCGCCGAATTTTAACGGGGCTGCAACAATTCCCCGAAGATACCTATTTTTATATATAAAGGGCCGCGGGAGTGCGCAGTGCGGGGCGGTTTATCGGGCGGTCTCTTGGTCGAAGACCGCATCGAAGGCCGCGCGCAGACGGGCTTCGTCGCGGATCAGCGCCCGCAGTTCCTCCTGTTTGCGGGCGTTGTCCGATTCGGGAATCCAGAGCCGGAGGTAACCGCCTTCGGCGTACTTTTTCCGCAGGTGCGCAAGACAGCGTTCGAAGTGTCCCTCGCGGTCGAGTGCGGGGCAGTGGGACAGACCGTACTGCACCGAACGGCGGAGCACGGCCGCGGGGTCGATGCAGCGGTCGGCTTCGGCGACGATGCGTCCGTAGATCGTGCGGGGAGCATGGTCGGACGAGGCCCGGTGGTCCTCGACGGCGTCGCGCATGACGGCCAGCTGCTCTGCGGTGAACCAGCGACGCAGCTCCGTGTCGGCGAGCAGGATTTCGCCCGAATGGATGTGGTGCAGTTCCCGGCCGCGGGCCAGCCCCGTGTCGTGATAGGCAGCGACGGCGTAGATCATGTCCGCATCGACGTCGTAATGCCGCGCCAGATCGAGACTCTGGGCGATGACCGTGCGGACGTGGTCCGTGCCGTGCGCCGCGTCGAAGGATTCGTAACGGGGGATGATCTCCGTTTCGATATGGTTTTTCAGCTCTTCGGATGGTTGCATGGTGCAAAAATAAGCATTTGGCGAGAAGTGCGGCATTGGAAAGATATTAAAAATTTTTAGTTTTGTTCGGGCTTTTCATTATCTTTGCAGCGGTAAAGTTAGGGAAAATGAAGTCGGAAGCGGAATTGAAGGCTGTCACGCAGTTCGTTGCGGAGTATGCCACCCGGCTGATGGGGTCCGGAGTGCATACCTCGCGCGTGGTGCGCAATACGAAACGTCTGGGCGAGGCGCTCGGCGTGCGCGTCATGGTGTCGGCCTTTCAGAAAGTGGTGACCTTCTCGGTTTACGACGACGAGAGCGGACGGGTTTACAGCGAGGTGGCGGACATTCCGCCGCTGCCGATCAGCTTCGAGCTGAACTCGGAGCTCAGCGCCCTGAGCTGGGACGCCTGCGACCTTCGCCTGTCCCTTGCAGAGATTCGGCGCCGCTATGACGAGATCGTCGCCCGGCCTCGTCTGGACCCGATTTTCACACTGATTCTCGTCGGACTGGCCAACGCATCCTTCTGCCGGCTTTTCGGCGGGGAGTGGTGTGCGGTAGGCATCGTCTTTACCGCCACGCTGCTCGGATTCTACCTCAAGCAGCGGATGCAGGCCAAGGGATTCAATCACTATGTCATCTTCATCGCGTCGGCCTTCGCGGCTTCGATGTACGCTTCGGTGGCGATGATTTTCGATACGACTTCGGAGGTCGCCATCGCCACGAGCGTGCTTTACCTGATTCCGGGGGTGCCGCTTATCAACGGCGTGATCGACATCGTCGAGGGGCATGTGTTGAACGGTATCGCCCGCCTGACGTCGGCGCTGATGCTGATCGTCTGCATCGCCGTCGGACTGGCATGTACCCTGATGATCGTTAAAAACGGATTGCTATGACGCTGCTCGCCATTCTTTCGGACGGATTTTTCGCCGCGGTGGCGGCTGTCGGATTCGGAGCCGTGTCCGATCCTCCGATGCGGGCCTTTCCGGCGATCGCCCTGCTGGCCGCCGTGGGGCACGCCCTGCGTTTCTGCCTGATGGACACAGGCGTGGATATCGCTTCGGCGTCGCTGTGCGCTTCGGTGGCGATCGGTATCGGAAGCCTGCTGTTGGGAGGCCGTATCCACTGCCCGATGACGGTGCTGTTCATCCCCGCGCTGCTGCCGATGATCCCCGGCATGTATGCCTACAAGACGGTCTTTTCGATGATTATGTTCATGCAGAATCTCGACGATCCCTCCGCTGCGGGGTATCTGGCGGCCATCGTCCGCAACGGATTCGTTACCTTCAGCGTGATTTTCATGCTGGCTGCGGGAGCCGCCGCGCCGATTTTCCTCTTCAACAAACGCGCACATTCGCTGACACGCAATAAAAAACAGATTCGCAGCTGATTATGGAACTCTTTTGGCAAACTATCGCAGACTACAATACGATGACTTGGCCCGTGCAGGCGCTCATCGTGCTGGCGGCCGTCGTCCTGACGGCGCGTCTCTATCTGCGCCCGACGCACCGGGTGAAAACCGCAATGAAATGTTTTTTGGCGTTTCTCAATGCGTGGATCGCCGTCGCCTATTACCTCGTGTCGTGCGATGCGCGGGCTTACAGCGGAGTCATGGCGTTTTTCTGGGGCGTCATGGCCGCCGTGTGGATTTATGACGCGGTCGTCGGTTACACGACGTTCGAACGGACGTACAAACACGACAAATTCGCTTTTGCGCTCTACCTGATGCCGTTCCTCTATCCGCTGATATCCCATCTGCGGGGACTGGATTTCCCGATGACCACCTCGCCCGTCATGCCCTGCACGGTGGCGATCTTCACCATAGGACTGATGCTCTCGTTCTCGAAGCGGATCAATCTGTTCGTCGTGCTGTTTCTGTGCCATTGGTCGCTGATCGGCTTTTCGAAGGTTTACTTTTTCGGCATTCCCGAAGACCTGCTTTTGGCGAGCGCGCTGGTGCCGGCGCTCTATCTCTTTTTCAAGGAGTATATCGACGTTAATTTCCGCCGCAACGCCAAACCCGATCTGCGGGTGATGAATATGCTGCTTCTGGCGATGTGTTCGGGACTCGGCGTCTTTTTCGCCGCGACCATCTGGCAGCAGCTCGTCTGAATGGCCGGATAATGCCGGCCTCCCGGACGTCTTCACCGGACCGGGGATAAAAAAATCCCTCCTTTGGTAAGGAGGGATTTGGGGTGGAGTGTCGGAATGGCCGCTAGGAGCTGTCCCGCCGACATCCGGTTATTTCGCGTACGAAACGGCGCGGGTTTCGCGGATGACGGTGATCTTCACCTGACCGGGATAGGTCATTTCGTCCTGAATCTTCTTGGCGATATCGTGCGAAAGTCCTTCCGATTCCTGATCCGAAAGCTTGTCGGCGCCGACGATCACGCGCAGTTCGCGGCCGGCCTGAATGGCATAGGTCTTGACGACGCCGGGGTATGACAGGGCGATGTCCTCCATCTCCTTCAGACGCTTGATGTAGCTCTCCACCACTTCGCGGCGCGCTCCGGGGCGTGCGCCCGAAATGGCGTCGCAGACCTGGATGATCGGGGCGATGAGCGAGGTCATCTCCACCTCGTCGTGGTGGGCGCCGATGGCGTTGCAGACCTCGGGCTTCTCCTTGAACTTCTCGGCGAGTTTCATGCCGATGATTGCGTGCGGCAGTTCCGGTTCGTCGTCGGGCACCTTGCCGATGTCGTGCAGCAGGCCTGCCCGGCGGGCGATCTTGGGGTTGAGACCCAGCTCCGAGGCCATGATGCCTGCGAGGTTCGCCGTTTCACGGGCATGCTGCAACAGGTTCTGTCCGTAGGACGAACGGTATTTCATCTTGCCGATCATGCGGATCAGTTCGGGGTGCAGTCCGTGGATTCCCAGGTCGATCGTCGTGCGCTTGCCGACCTCGACGATCTCCTCCTCGATCTGCTTCTGAACCTTGGCGACTACCTCCTCGATGCGTGCGGGGTGGATGCGGCCGTCGGTGACGAGCTGGTGCAGGGCCAGACGCGCGATTTCGCGGCGTACGGGATCGAAGCCCGAGAGGATGATGGCCTCGGGGGTGTCGTCGACGATGATCTCGATGCCCGTTGCGGCCTCCAGGGCGCGGATGTTGCGGCCCTCGCGGCCGATGATGCGGCCCTTGACCTCGTCGCTCTCGATGTTGAACACCGTCACGGCATTCTCGATGGCCGTCTCGGTGGCTACGCGCTGGATCGATGCCACGATGATGCGTTTGGCCTCTTTCGTGGCGGTCAGTTTGGCCTCTTCGACCGTTTCGTTGATGTAGGCGGCGGCTTCGGTCTTGGCCTCGGCCTTCATGTTCTCGATCAGGATGTTCTTGGCGTCTTCGGAACTCATGCCCGAGATCTGCTCCAGGCGTGCGTTCTGTTCGCGCTGCATCTGGTCGACCTCCTCCTTCTTGTGTTCGAGGATTTGCAGCTGGTTCTGCATCTGCTCTTTCAGACGGTCGTTCTCGCGGAGTTTGTTTTCCAGTTCGCGCTGCTGGTTTTGCAGGTTCTGCTCGATCTGCTTGGCGCGCTGCTCGCTCTGGGCGATTTTCTGGTTGCGCTCGTTGACCTGACGGTCGTATTCGCTCTTGAGCTGTATGAACTTTTCCTTTGCCTGAAGGATGCGCTCCTTCTTGATCATCTCTCCCTCGGCTTCAGCCTCCTTGACGGCGGCTTCGCGGCGCTTGCGGATCGACGTCTTGATCACGAGGTTCGTTACGACCGCGTAGATTGCGACGGCGACCACGGCAGAGATTGAGGCAGCCAAAATGATACTATACATGGGTCTTTGCTTGTTTGTTTTTAGTTATTAATTAGGGTTTTAATTGTAGCCATAAAAAAACCGCATAGGATTCCTTAATCTTGTTTGACGAATCTGCCGATCAGTCATGTGTGGGGGCTCCGACAATCGCAATCTTCCAACGGTACGCCGTAACGTACTCCCCGTGAGGGTGGTAAGGCCTGATTTTGAAACGCCTTGAGTTGCCCCAATTTAGTAAATGTTCAGTTTCGCAAAGCTATAAGGAATCTATGCGGGTAGATTCTTGTATGTAAAAGAACGTTTTTCGAACGGTGCGTGTCGCTCCGGGCGGTTTCCGCCCTTTTCACCCCCCCCCTCTCGGCCTTCCGTCTGCGGAGGCCTTCGGCCGGTTACTTTTTCGGGTCGTTCAGATACGCATCTATTTCCGTGCCGATTTTTTCGAGCTGTCGGAGGTCTTCGTCGTCCACCTCCCGGCTCTGCCGCATTCCGACGTTCGCGATGGCGAATTTCAGCGCGGTCATCGACAGGTAGTCCTGGTCGTTCCAGTTCTTGATATTCTGTTGTTTTATCAGCGCGAGGTAGCTGTTCACCTCCCGTTCGGCAAGCCGGTACATCTCCTCCTTCCCGCTCTCGATGTTGAACGGATAGCTTTTGCCTGCTATTTTGAGGGTTATTGCCTGTTTTGCCATTTTTTCGTTTCGTTTATTCCGTCGTCCTCTTCTCCGGCCTTCCGGCCGTTTTTCCCGGGGCCGTTTATTCGGCCTCCTGCGTCGTCGGGGCCGCCAGCGGCTGGCCCAGCAGCGCGATGCACTTGTCCACCTCCCGCATAAGACGGTTGACGCGCGCCCGCGCTTTTTCCCGGTTACGGCCTCCGCCCGCAAGCCCTTCGGTCAGCTGCATGCGCGCCAGTTCGGCATCCAGCTCCCGGACGCGCTCTTCGAGCGTGCGTTTCTCGGAGCGGAGCGTGTCGCGCTGTGCGGTCAGTTCCGCACAAAGGTCCGACAGCCTTTTGTGGTCGTCGATCAGCTGCCGCACGCGGGCTTCGATGTTCGTTATCACGCTCTTGTCGGCCATGACTTTCGGGTAAAGTTCCGGTTTACTTTTCAAAGGTACGAAAAAAACGCAAAAACGCAAAAAATTATTTTGCGGCAATCTCCCCGTAGAGGTCGTAGTCGGCGGCCGAGGTGACCGTCACGTCGTAGAAGTGCCCGCGCAGCAGGCGGCGTTCCGAGGCGGGAATCAGGATCTCCTGGTCCACTTCGGGCGAATCGTACTGCGTGCGGCCGACATACCAGTCGCCCTGACGCGAATCTATGATCACCCGTTCGGTGCGCCCCACGCGGCGGCGGTTGTTTCCGAGCGAAATCTCGTTCTGTAAGGCCATTACGCGCTCCGCGCGTTGCTGCTTGATCGTTTCGGGAATGTCGTCGCGGAGGTTTTCGGCTGACCAGGTTCCCTCCTCCTCCGAGTAGGGGAAGACGCCCAGCCGTTCGAAACGCACCTCGCGCACGAACGCCAGCAGTTCTTCGAAATCGGCCTCCGTCTCGCCCGGATAACCCACCAGCAGCGTCGTGCGCAGCGCCAGGTCGGGGATCGCCCCGCGCAGGCGGCCGATCAGTTCCATGGCCTCGGCCTTGGTGTGGCGGCGGTGCATCGACGCGAGCTGTGCATCGGAAATGTGCTGGAACGGAATGTCGAGGTACTTGCAGATTTTCGGCTCCGAGGCCATCGCCTCGATCACCTCGTCGGGGAACCCGGCGGGGTAGGCGTAGTGGAGCCGGATCCATTCGATGCCGTCGATGCGGCACAGGCGGCGCAGCAGCTCGGCGAGCATCCGCCGGCCGTAGAGGTCGATGCCGTAGTAGGTCGTGTCCTGCGCGATGACCATCAGCTCCCGGACGCCCTGCCCGGCCAGCTTGCGGGCCTCCTCCTCCAGCTCCTCCATCGGGACGGAGACGTGTGCGCCGCGGATGAGCGGAATGGCGCAGTAGCCGCATTTCCAGTTGCAGCCTTCCGAAATTTTCAGGTAGGCGTAGTGTTTCGGGGTCGTCAGACGGCGTTCGGTGGCCAGCGCCGGGTCCTCCGAGGCTCCCAGTGCACGGACGATGCCGTCCCACGTGCGTGCGCCGAAATAGTCGTCCACCTCGGGAATCTCGGCCCGCAGTTCGTCGGCGTAGCGTTCCGAGAGGCATCCCACGACGAACAGCCGTTCGATCTTTCCGGCCTGCTTGGCCGCCGCGGCGCGCAGAATCATGTCTATCGACTCCTGCTTGGCGTCGCCGATGAATCCGCAGGTGTTGATCACCACGACCTTGGCGTCGGTGCGGTCGCTGTCGAAGAGGACCTCGTATCCGGCGGCGGCGAGCCGTGCCATCAGATGCTCGCTGTCGACGGTGTTCTTCGAACAGCCGAGCGTTATGACGTTAATTTTTTTCATGGCCGAACAATGCGTTGACGAACTCCTTCCGGTCGAAGATGCGCAGCTGGTCGATGCCTTCGCCGATGCCGATATAGCGCACCGGGATGTGGAACTGGTCGCTGATGCCGATCACCACGCCGCCCTTGGCCGTGCCGTCGAGCTTGGTGATCGTGAGCGAGGTGACCTGCGTGGCCTGCGTGAACTGCTTCGCCTGCTCGAAGGCGTTCTGTCCCGTCGATCCGTCGAGCACGAGCATCACCTCGTGCGGCGCGCCGGGAATCACTTTGCCCATGACGTTGCGGATTTTCGTCAGCTCGTTCATCAGGCCCACCTTGTTGTGCAGGCGTCCGGCGGTGTCGATCAGCACCACGTCGGCTCCGTTGGCCTTGGCCGAGGTGAGCGTGTCGAAGGCCACCGATGCAGGGTCGGAACCCATCTGCTGACGGATCATCGTCGCCCCGGCGCGGTCGGCCCACACCTGCAACTGGTCGATGGCCGCCGCGCGGAACGTGTCCGCCGCGCCGATCCAGACCTTCCGGCCCGCCTTGCCGAGCTGCGCAGCCAGTTTGCCGATGGTCGTGGTCTTGCCGGCGCCGTTGACGCCCACGACCATCACCACGTAGGGCTGACCTTCGGTGGCGTCGAGCCCGAAATTCTCCGACGAGCCGTGCGCATCCTCCATCAGCGTCGCGATCTCCCCGCGCAGGATAGATTGCAGCTCCGAGGCGTTCATGTACTTGTCCCGGGCCACGCGCTCCTCGATGCGGCGGATGATCTTCACGGTCGTCTCCACGCCCACGTCCGACGAGATGAGCACCTCTTCGAGGTCGTCGAGCACCCCGGCGTCGATCGTCGACCGGCCCGCCACGGCGCGCGCCAGTTTCGAGAAAAGCCCTGTTTTGGTTTTTTCCAGCCCGGCGGAGAGCTCCTCCTGCTGTTTCTGCGCCTGCTCCCCGGTGGGCGGCGTATCCTGTTTCTTTTTGAAAATATCGAAAAATGCCATGTCGTAAGGATTAATCCTTTGCAAAGATACGAAAAATGCAGGACGGTTCCAAAACCGGATTGCGGGCAATCTGACAAAACGTTCCGACCTCCTGAAAGTGCCGTTACGGCACCAAAGATACGAAAAATGCAGGATGGTTTCAAAACCGGATCGCGGGCAATCTGGCAAAACGTTCCGACCTCCTGAAAGCGCCGTTGCGGCGCCGAAGATACGAACAAGTCGGATGGGGCCAAAACCGAACCGCCTCCGGCGCGAAAAAAGGTTCCGACTCCTAAAAGTGTCGTCGCGACGCCGAAGATAACAAGAAAGTTTGAAAAAAAGCGTTATATTTGTCGTATATACCTGTATTGATAATGATGAAACGAACCATTCTGTTGTTGCTCGCAGCGTTGTGCTGCGCCCTGACGGCCGCCGCGCAGGACCTGATCGTCAAGACCGACGCCGCGAAAATCGAAGCCAAAGTGATCGAAATCACGCCCGAAGCGGTGCGTTACAAGCGTTTTTCGAATCCCGACGGTCCGACCTACGTGCTCCCCGTTGCGCAGATCCATTACATCCAGTATGCCAACGGCGAAAAGGAGTATTACACCAAAACCATTCCCGCGACGCCGCTGACTCCGGCCACTCCGACTGTTCCAGCCACCCCGGCCACTCCGGCTGTCCCGGAAGCGCCGGCCGTGCAGCCTGTTTCCGGAGGCCGGTACGTGCTCAAACAGTACGAAATCGGCGAACTCTACGACCAGAACGGCATCCGGGGAGTGATCTGCCAGCTTTCGGACGACCGCCAGCACGGACTGGTCGTATCGCTCGATGAAATCTACCTTCACTGGAGCGAGTTCCGCAAGCCGGACCTGCGCCTTGCGGGCGCCGACAACCGCACCGACGGGGTGGCGAACATGGAGAAGGTGGCGCAGTACATCGCTGCGAACAACCTTTCGTGGGACGATTTCCCGGCTTTCAAATGGTGCCGCGACAAGGGCGAAGGCTGGTATCTGCCGGCCATCGACGAACTGCTGACCATCGGCCACAACTACAACGGCGGCACGCGCATGCACAACGACCGCCAGGCCCGCAACAAGTTCAACGATGCTCTGAAGAATGCCGGCGGCGAGCGCATGGACCGCATGGTCTACTACTTCTCCTCGACCGAAATGGATGAGAAGAACGCCTTCACGTCGCACATGAGTCTCGATCCCCCCTATGTGGTCGAGATCCCGAAGTACAACAAGTTCCTCGTGCGGGCCGTGCATCGCTTCTGATCCGGCCGGCGTGCTTCCTGACGCAACAAGGCGGAGAGTCCTCCCATCGGGGGATTCTCCGCCTTTTCGTTGGAACGTGCGGATGGACGGAAAGCGGGGCCCGACGGTGCCGTCGGAGTCCTTGCCCTGGATGGGGCGGGAGGGGCCTCTGTCGGCCGCGTCCGGAGAGTGCTCGCGCCGGTTGGGGCCTTGCGGACGGGCTTTTTTACCGGTCCTGGCTGCTGGCGGCCACCTCCTCGATCAGTGTCCGAAGTTTCGGAATGACCACCTCCCAACCGTAGTTCTCGTGGACATACGTGGGGCCCTTTTCGCTCATCTCGCTCCGCAACTTTTCGTCGGTGAGCAGCCGGCGGAGCTTCTCGCAGAAGTCGCGGCTGTTGTCGTACCACAGGGCGGCGCCGCTCAACCGGCAGTGATCCTTCATCACCTCGCACTCGCCGTTGACCAGCATCGGAATCCGGTTCTCGAGCGCCTCGAGCAGCAGCAGCGACAGACTCTCCATCTTCGAGGGGTTGACCATCACCGTGGCGTGGCGGATGATGGCACTCTTCTCGGCCTCGCTCACCGCTCCCGTTGTGAGGATGGCGGGATGGTCCGGCAGGGTGATCTCCGGCGATACCGGCCCGACGAGCACCAGTTTCGTCGCGTCGCCCGACTCCTCGTGGTAGCGGATGAAGTCGGAAACCACGTTGCAGAGCTTCAGCGGATGGAGCCTCCCGACATAGAGCACGTAGCGTTCGGGCAGGTGGTAGCGTTCGCGCACGGAGCTCCACGGGGCGGGCTTCTCCTGCTCGATGCCGACCCCGACGATCGAACTCGGCGAGAGGTGACGCCCGAAGACCCGTTGGCAGAGGCGTCGCTCGGCCGCCGTGTTGAAGGCGATGTGGGCCACGCGCGTGAATACCTGTGTGAAGAGGCTGAAGTAGAGCTGCTTCTGCGGATGAGCCGTCGGGATGAGGATGCATTTCTCGGGGGCTTCGATCGCCGTGAAGAGCGTCGAGGTGTAGTAGAAGCAGACCGGGATGATGGCGGCATACTCCTGCTTGTGGCGGCGGACATACTCCACGAGCGAGGGGGCATACTCCTCATGGCAGGCAAAGAAGTGCCGTTCGGCCTCCTCGTTGAGGTGCCACACCGGGTGGAGCGAGGCCAGCGGCGTCAGCAGCCGCAGCTGGTCGAG
>ERZ779850.1910-NODE-1910-length-18466-cov-2.659225_pt1 | contig 18466 bp, 21 predicted proteins | sample MGYA00511249_ERZ779850 | MGnify/ENA primary metagenome ERZ779850 (study PRJEB29588, sample SAMEA2162475) | human gut metagenome | biome: human gut; feature: human-associated habitat; material: faeces | place: Denmark | collected 2008/2010 ...
TTCTGGATATTGCTCATAGATTGCGAGTTATGGACAAAAAACAGCGGGGTACGGCTTACCGTACCCCGCTGTTTTAAATTGAATATCAATATTATTTACATGCCCAGATATTGCGCTGCAGCCGACTGTCTTCAACTTCTCGGCGTGCCACGCGGTATGGGACATCTTCGACCGTTCCTTTGTTATCGTAACGATACTCTCTAACGATATGCGCTGCATCGTCGTATTCGACCTTGACATAGATGATGCTGGCATTGATAATCCGCGTATCTGTCATCAAGTCGAGGGAGTCCCACATTTCTTTCGAAACGAGTTTCTCCTGCTTCCGATAGCAGAACACAACGGTCTGTCCATCACTGAAGCCTTCGAACTCAATGGCACGATAGGTTCGCAGCCACGCCATGTATTCAGCTTCTTTGCCAAATGCGTAGCGGTTTGAGCCGCCGTCCGAAGACACCTTAAATCTATAGGGGCTACCGTTCTTCGGCTCCGCCATATAGGAGACATAGAACTTATCCCAATTTTGGGTTGTGTAGTCACCAAAACGCGGATTTGGTTCGCTATAAGACCAGACATTCACAGGTGCCTGGAATTCCACCAGACCGTTTTCCTCCGGCCCACAGCTGCCCCAGATATTAAACTTCCGCATTCCGATGCCCGCATAGATGAACTTTTCCTGCTCGTGATGTCCGAACGGTCCGCCGCTGCAGTTGACGCGGATATGTCCATCATCGACTGAAACATCCGGGACAAACGGGCAATAGCACAGTTCTGCCTTCCCATCTTCCTGTTTGCACAGATTCAGAATGACCGCATTGCCGTAGTATTCGCCGTTTTTGTCTGTGTAATGGACTGTATCGCCAGGCAGTGGGGCCACATGAGGCATTTTGTGAGCTGTCTCAATGGCTTCTACTAAAGCATTTACTTTGTCCACGTCCGACTGCACGATGTGATGGCCCAAGCAGTAGGACTCATTTTCACGGGTCAAGCTTTCAATAGTGTACATTTTACTCCTCCTGATTCTTTATTTTAGAGCGGCCAAGCCGTTATGGCAAGGCCGCTCTAATTGCAATTTATAGCTTTTGGTATATTTTAGTCCGATTCCCAAGAGTTAGCCCGGTGTATACTACAATATGCGGATTTGCCTCTGCATACTTTTTAAGGACCTGGCTGATAGTCTGCTTTTGGCTTCTATTCAGACTCGCCCAGACTTCCGCAGGGAGCAGCGAGCTGACAACGAACGTTTCTCCTGATTTCTTCTGCAAGATGGCAGCAGTAGCATCGGCCGTTAAAGTTGCCATGTTCTGCGTTCCTGCAGGCAGCTTTACCGTCAACAGGGTTACGTATCTCTGGAATCCGGAAAGCGACATGCCGTATTTTTTCGCTTCTGCTTCGATTGCGTCCATCTCCGCTTGACTATAGCTGCTGTATATCCTCATGGTCATAGTCTCCTTTTCTCTATGCTATATCAGCAATTTCTGATTGCGCTCGCGATGGTCTGCTTCTGTCCCCTGTTATCCTCCTTACTTGTTTTCCGGCGCTTCGTCCGATGCAGGCAGTCCCAAAGACGCCAATGCGTAGTGGTCCTTGTTGGTGATGACGTCCACGAAGAGGTCCGCTTCCCCGCCGAAATCGTAATCGATGGGCTGTCCGTCAAGCTCTTTCAATTTCGCAGCAGTTTCTGCCGGAAAATCAGAGTCGTTGATGACCCGCTCTGGGACCAGCACTACGGAATCAGGGAACCCGCCGCTGGGCAGGTACTTCTTGACCACGTTGTAGTCTTCTTCGGGAATGATAATCAGCTTTGCCATGTTAATTACTCTCCTTTGTCATATAAGTATTGGTGTATTTCAGAACTCAGAGAATGGCTGCTCACGCAGCCATTCTACTGTTTCTCTAAGATGTGTGTCATTCGATGCCGGGTTCGTTATCACAGGCGTCTTTGACCGACCACTTACGCTCATTTCCAAACTGCTCCACGCACTTGCGGTGTTCTGCCGCGATGCGGTCAAGCAGTTCTCTGTTGGACAGAACGGCACTTCTGGTCGTGCAGCGTTCGCTGAAGTATTCATCGTCCTGTTCGTTCAGGTAATCGATGACATCCCACAGCCACGGGTCACGTCCATCGTCTGCTTCCAATGCCGGCAGCAGGAACTCGTCCCGGTTGCTGTCGTCGCTCATGCTATAGACGAGCCCGCAGTTGAGCAGGAGCGTTCCCTGTTCCGGCTTACAGGCCTTGCCATGGTAGCGGCAGGTTTCGCAGTGCTGCTCCGCATCAGATACGCCGTGATGTCCGGCGCACTGGATATCGGAGCCATCTGCATTGCAAAGAATGCCGCTCTGACAGTTCATAGCCAGCAGCGACGTCGGAGATGGGGTAAACTCAAAGTCCGTCTTTGTGTTCTGCATGCCGTAGGAGATATTCTCGGAAAGGCATTCCATAACGCACCAGACATCGTCCCAGTCTCCCGTTTCAACAGCTCTCATTAACGTCTGATAATGCTCCACGAGGGTGCTCAGATGCAACTCAATGCAAGCATCCTTAAATTGATATTTCATATCCATTTCTCCTCTTGTACTTTCAGCCTTGCTCAGAACTGAGCGTAGGTCTGTGCTGTTCTCGTGTAATGCTCCAGAACTGAGCTTACTTTCGATGCAATCTTCCGTCAGATGCAGGGGCCTTCCAGCCGCAGCTGGTCCAGTCGTGCATTCAGGTCAAATGGGATGCTGTACTTCCGCAGGAAATTGCGGAAATACGCGATGTCCCCGAAGCCGGAGTCGCTTGCGCCACTCTGAGGCTTGGCCAAAGAAACGACGTGCGGCGGCTCTTCCTGATACTGCATCAGATAGTAGTCCCAGTTGGCATTCCCTTCCATGAGGAAGTAGAACTTACACTTCGAGTAGAACTCTCTGAAATTGATGTCTCCCATCATGATTACTCCTCCTTGCTTTTATTCGGCGAGTACGCGGGAAAGCCTCTTGACTTCCCCGCGCCTCTTTGTGCTTTTATCCATGCATTTTCATTGCTTCCAGATGTGCCTTGGCTTTTGCCTCATCATCAAAGATGATGCCCTTCCACTCGTCCGTAGCGACAGTGTAGACAGTGCTGGCGTAGCCGCTCGGCTTCTTTCCGATTTCAGCGGAAACAAACTCAATGTTCTTTCCGTTAACCTCGGAAATGCAGATTTTGATGACCTCCAAATGGAAGCCGACCTTGACAATTCCGTAGCGGATGTCGCCGCATTTCGGCACTCCCATAGTCCAAGCTTCTGCGGAATACTTCCATGTTTTCAACGTTCTCGTGTCGAACGACTGAATTTTCTCGACATCCCCGGTCGCCCAAACCTTTGCCAGTGTTTCGGCATCCATGAGAATGTCCTCCATGTGTTTGAAGACGTTCCGAGCCTCCGCCAAAGAACGTTGGGCCTTCAGTTTATCGGCGAGCGCATTGTACCGTGTCCCCATCGTCAGAATCATCATACCAAGATTGGAAATTTCATCCCTCACAGTAACAGCGAGCAGCCCGATAGAAACCTGTCTTGAGATGCTTGTTGGTGAACAGGTATTTTCCATCGGAGCATCCGTGTTAACAGTTCCCGTAAATTCCTCGGGACCATAGGACGTTTCTGCAATGTCCTCGCGGATGCAAAGATATCCTGTCTGCTGCTGCGTAAGGAAAAATACTTCCGGCAGTCCCTTGGTATTCATGGGGATAACGCGCTTTACGCACGGGGCCTTTTCAAGCTCGACGATAACGTCAGCGTCGTGTTGGAAGGTTTTCCGAGTTCCGAATTCTACCTGAACGTGAAATTCATTAGTCTCAGGCTGAATACTGAAAATGCGGATGAAGTGGCACCTAACTGCCTTCACCAGTTCCTTTGGCTCACAGGATATGTCGTAGATACAGCACATCCCATCAGCCGCGCTGAGCGTAAGCTCATACCTTTTTTTCATAATTACTCCTCCTCAAAAAAGATTGTATCAAAAAAGCATCTACCTGTTTCACTACAGATAGATGCTCATCGAACGTATATAATGATTTTAGGAACGAAACCTCAGAACTAACCGAGGTCAAAAGAAACGCACTGGTATTGAAACCAGCAAAAGAGAGACTTTACAGATATTATTCTACTGTATCCGAAGGGAAAAAGCAAGAAGAATCTCATGGTTCTTATGGGTTTCTCTCAAAAATGAAAGAAGGCCCACATGGAAAAAAATGGCGTCCCTGATAAATCAGGGACGCCATTTGAGTCTTTACCAACACTCGCGCTGGGTCTCTTCGTAGAGAGCACGGGCTTTTTCTGCAACAGCCTTGTACCAGTCAGCGAGCCATTCCGTCTCGATGCTGTTCTGGCTGCCGCACCCGGAGGTCGGACACCAGTTCCGGCGCAGCTTGCGCAGCGCAAGGTCGATGGTGACAACGTCTGTCAGGTTAGCGCCTGCATTGTAGAAGGTCCTCAGCAGCTTCGAGCGCATGCCGTAAGTGCAGAAGATGTCTTCAGGCTTCATGGTCTTATAGAACATGAGGTCTGGATTCTTCTTTGCTCGTTCAACAGCGTCCTTACTGAAGAGAACAACTTGCAGATGATGGATAGTACCATCGTGGATACAATAGATTTCTCCTTCCTGAACATATCGGAAGAATATGTCCAGATGGTCAAACGTACAGGCATTCATAGACTTGTCTACGAATTTCGCACCGTTCTTTTCCATCACCTGCCGATAGAAGTTTTTGACCTCCTCTTCGTCAGGGATATCCTCGATGTAGCCATAGCCGCTGTAGTTGCCCCAAATGGCAGGGCCAATCGGGCACCAATTCTCAGCGGAGAGGCAGGACTTATTGTACGGACGCAGTTCCTCGATGATGACCGCACAGGTCTTTTCACCGTAGAAGATGGGCAGATTCGTCAGACCACAGGTCTCGTTCCAGCATCCCATATCTGTTTACCTCCTTTCTCTGTCAGGTTTCCGCGATTTCCGCCACTTTTCCGTAACAGCAGTCGCCGCCATAGTTGAGGGAAAAACCATCCTCAGTGAACGACACCTCGCAGCCGGCGATGTTTTTCTCAAAGGACTTTTCATCCATAGAGAAGTCCTCGCCGGGCATGATGGAATGCTCATTCCCTACCATATCGCGCAGGGCGGTGTTCATTTCCTCAATCATGCCGAGGAAAGCGTCTTCCTTCTTGGCATAGCCATTGGAAACCGTAATATCATAGTTGCAGTTATTCGAGATTGCATAGACGTACATAGAAAAATCCTCCATTCATATGTTGAAAAAGTCGGAGCGCCTGCGGGTTTTTCTCCACAGGCGCTCTTTGTTGTCATTCAGGTTGCTTACTCAGCCGTGCGTGGCAGAATGACCCGTTTGACGGGGTCCTTTTCCATTTCCATCAGCGCAGTACGGTAGGGCTCGCTGTCCAGCGTGCCCCTGTTCTCGTAGCGATATTCCTTGACGACGTGCTTGATGTCGTCATAGTCCACCTTTACGAGGATTGTGCTGCAGTTGATGCATCTGGTATCTGTTGGCAATGCCAAAGCATCCCATTCATCCTTCGAGATAAGTCTTTCATCGACCCTGTAGCAGAATACGATAATCTGCTGCTCCCAGGAGCCCTTGAACTCTACACCACGGTAGGTTCTGAGCCAAGAGAGGTACTCCGTATCGTTGACAAATGCGGTTACGGCAGTCCCGCCGGGCATCGATACCCTGTAGCGGTAGCGGCTTCCGTGCATAGGCTTATCGTTGTGGCTCACATAGAACATATCCCAATCCTTGGTGCTGTAATCACCGTAGAAGGGGTTCGGCTCACGGTAAGACCAGAGATGGACCCGCGCATCGAATTCGACGCTTCCGTCTGCCTCAGGACCACATACGCCCCAGATGCAGAAGCGGCGGGTAGCATCACCCCTATAGACAAGGTCCGCAGGGTCATGATAACCAAACGGGCCGCCGCTTGCAGCCAGATGGATTTTGCCGCCATCCGCCGATACGCTTGGCACGAACGGAGAATAGCAAATCTCAGATTTGCCATCCCCCCACTTGTCGAGTTCGAGAAGCAGGGCGTTGTAGTAATACATGCCATGGCGGTCGGTAAACTGGATAACGTCGCCAACCTGCGGCGTGATAGCGCCTTCCCGCTCCTTTTCGATGGCTTCGACCATCGCATTGACGTTATCAACGTCTACCTGCGTCACCTTGTGGCTGTAGCAATAGTTCGGGTTGATAGCCGAAAGCGTTTTAATCGTATACATAAGGTTCCTCCATCAGGGTCGCAATGACCTCTTCTACATTGTTGTCGGACTCATCCAGAAGCCGCTGGATTTTCTTCAAGGGGATGAACCGAGCAGGCTGCATCTGAGGGCGGCTGCCGGTGTTTTCCCTGATATGCAGGCTGACCTTCTGCCCGTGGATGATGGAATAGATGCCGGCACGCAGCGCGGACTCTTTCCCATCGAACGGCATACTGTAGATAATACTACCATCGTCAGCGCAGCAAGACAAGACGAACTTGTCCTGCGGGACCAGCTTCTTGTAGATGACTTCCCCAGACTCGTCATTCACCACTTCATCGCAGTTGTTCTGTGTTGCATATTTGATGGCATCAGCAGCATCCTCAAACATGGTCATGTCGAGGATTTCCTGCGTTGTCTTCCCATACCGATGGGCAGTATAGGTAACAGCAGACTGTGTGAAGATGCTGTCCTTTGCCTCAATGCTCCCGTCCTCATTTACAATGACATTGATACCACCGCCGATATAGGCAAAGCCGTTGATGACGGAGCATTTCTGCGGAGCGTTGTGACCGTCCCAAAGGGCATAAACAACCGTCTTGTCCTTCAGAGGAACATAAACAGACGCATGCTCTTTCTCCAAGGAATACTTCTGGCAGGAAACCATGTCCGCCTCGGCGTCGCAGCTCATACACGTCCAGATATTGTCGTTGTTAGGACCATGCGTAGTCTCAACGCAGGCATTGACACACGACTGAAATTCGCCCTCGGCATCCACTGCCCAATCCTGCATAACATGAGCGGGTGTACTCAACAGGGAATCACAGCCATTCGGGCAAACATGGATAGTGGCTTCGCCATGGTTCTTCAAAATGCGGTTCATATAATTACTCTCCTCCTGTTTTTATAATTTGCTGCGACATGAAGGAGCCCTTCGTGCCGCAGCTGTTTGATACTTAGACCATGGCCAGTTCAGACATCGTCACAGGAATGCTTACCTCGACGATGTTAAAGGTCGTGAGCCGATGGTTCTTATCCCAGCATTGTGCATTCATGGGGTACAGGGTGAACTTCGGCGCTACGGTCTTCCCTTCTTCGTCAGGGGCGGCTTCTGCCTTTAAGCATTCAGACATCGCCTGCATGACTTTGCTGAAGCAGTCGCCGGTGACACCGGCCACAGCCTCTACCATTTCATGCCGCGCTGCATCCAGCGTCTGAAAGAACTTCGGCGTCATGCGGTCATCGGCATCCGTCTGCGTCAGCAGAAAGCGGCTGACCGTATGCGGCATCGTCTCGATAGGCCGGCCAGGATATTTCGTCGACCAGCCATAGCGGTCGCCCAGCAAATCGCCAAGTCGGAACGTCTCGTTCTCGAACTTTGCGTAGTTGTCGAGTCCTGCCCATTCCTGCAACTTCTGCTCTTTGGTGAGTGTGGGCTTCCAGCCACGGAAGGTGTATTCGACGACCTTCCATGTCTCTTCTATCCTGGTGCGAACGAACAGGTCTGCCTTCTCGTTCACGCCTACCTGCATCACGTCACCGTTTGAAACACAGTGCGCAATGAGGTGAGAGACAGAAACGATGGGCTCGCCGTTGTCGTAATCAAAGTCCTTAATATCATAGGGCTTCGAACCCTTCTTCCCATCGTTGAGAATGGGAAAACTGATGCCGCAGGCACCGTTGGGAAGTTTGATGCACTCCAGATTTTCGCAGACATGGACGAGGTCTTCTTTCGCCTTATCTTTCTGTTCCGGTGTGTAGTCGTTGGTGTCAAATATGACAGTTACCGGAAAATCGATTTTGCTCATTGCATTATCCTCCTATCATTCGTCTTCGATATTTTCGAGAGCGCCTTCCACGTCCTCAATGATGTACTCTTCGATGTGCTCCATCAGGTTCGAAGCAAGGACCGCATGGTCATTTGCCCACTTCTGAGATTCCTCAGGGTGTGCATCCATAGCAGCCTTTGCGAACTCATCGAGCCATGTGTCATAGTCGCTTCCGCTGTAATGCTCGTCCTTGATGCGCTCCAGCGTTTCCAGTTCCTCGTCATCCAGTTCATCCTCGATGACAGAACTGATGATGTCGCTGTATTCGAGTTCATTCAGAACATCCAGGGCGGCTTCCAGACCGTCGATGCGTTCCTGCAGGTGTTCGCCAACGGGACCTTCCTGGAGGGAATCAGGCATATTGTCCAGGCGTTCCTGCAGTTCATCACGGAGCGTGTCCAATTCATCGGCAATCTGCTGCCACGAACCGTCGCCGGTTCCGTAGTCTTCCTGCCAGCGGTCCTTGATGCGGCCTACCGTCTGAATATACTCGCTGGTAGATACCTCATAAAGTTTCAGACCGCAGGATGTGCAGCGGATGATGTCTTTGGCATAATTCCGCTTGCCGCGCACATAAGGCTGACCAACAGGGATTTCCGCATGGCATTTCTGGCATACGAACAGCTTTCTCGACTTTGCAATACGTGTAATCACAGCCATTTCAGCAGCCTCCCATCACTCAGCCTTGCAGTGAATTTTAACATGATTACTCCTCCTTGTTCTTGATACTTGGTTTCCGCAGTGACCACGGAGAACCCAGTTCTTTGATTTCTGCGTAAGGGTACAGGTCCCGGATGTCTTTTACATCATCGTAGGTGATGATGATATTGGGCCCGGGATATGACCGATAGAATGTGTTCAGCACTTCTGCCAGTTCCATATGACCGTCTGCAAACCCATAGGGATACAGCTTCGGGCCCGCCTCGAAATAAGGAGGGTCCACGAAGATGGTCGTATTTTCAGGCATCCAGCCGAGTTCATTCAGCAAAAGCGTAGCAGCGTCCTCGCAGCGGACCGTGATACGCTCACGCACCAGGCTGATAGCACGCAGCCGTTTGATGAGTGCCTTCGGGTTCCATCGCTGTAGGTAATTCCCACTGGTGCCTGATAGCAGGTTCGACATCTGCATTCCGCCGAAGCTCAGCCGGTTCACGACCAGGAACTTATAGGCGGCGAGGATATGTCCCTCTACCTCATCATGGTTTTCGCTTTCAGCGTAGGATGTCGCCCGATGCTTCCGCTTTTCCATAAACTGCTCTCGCATTTCTTTGAGGTCAGTTCTGAAACGGTAGAAGTCATCCGCTGTAGGGGTGCTCGATTGCTCAATGGTCGAGATAAGCTGCTCTGTGTGCTGCGTTGCGGCTCTCCAGAAATTCGCCACACAAGGGTCGGCGTCATTGAGGATGAGCTGGTTCGTCTTCCCTGCTTCCAGCAGCGACAGTCCGAAGGAGGCGCCGCCGGCGAACAGTTCAACGAAGATATCCAGGCGGGCATCGTCAAGGCTTGCGTAGAGCGTGTCTATGGCCTTTGATTTCCCTCCCGGGTATCGGAGTGGGGATAGACGCTTCCGCAGCTTACAGGGCGTCACATGGGCCTTCTGAGCGTCTTGGCTGAAAGGAGCCTCATCCATCTTACGGTGTTCCAGAAGGAGCACCATATTGCGGTCCTTGTCATCCTCTGGGTTCAGGAAGGTCAGCCCGTCGCAGTCGGAGCACCAGACGACCGTTGCGCCGTTCTGGAGCTTCATCCAGTCCTCATCAGGACCGAGTTCTGCGCCGCACCAGCGGCATATGGTCCAGTTCTCTTTGAGAGGCAATGTCAAACACCACCCTTTACTCGACAGGACTGCCCAATTCCGTGCATTCCTCGATAACGGTCGCGCCTTCGAGAACCTCTTCTGTGACATCTTCGAAGTCGAAATCCGAACGAGTCAGTTTCTTTGCATTTTCCAACGATTCTTCGACAGTGTCCCCAGGGACAACTGCGTAACCGAACAGCTGGATGCACACGCGATGATACTTCATAATGATTCCTCCTAATTTGATTTTTTTGTATCAAAAAAGCACCTACCTGTAGCCTTACAGATAGATGCTCATTGAACGTATATAAAGATTTTGAAACGTGACCTCAGAATAAACTAAGGCCGAAAGGAAACGCACTGGGATAAAACCAGCAAAGAGAGACTTTACAAATATTATTTTACTGTATGCTGACCTAAAATGCAAGAGAATTTTCAGAAGATATCGAATCTGCGAGACAGGAAGGATTTTGTCGGTTTCGTGCTCTTTATGGAGGCGTCAGAATATGCCTTCCGTCTCCCCTCCCTTTCCGATGCCAAAGAGAATATCAAAAAAGAAAACGGCGCCTGCGGGATAACCCCACAAGCGCCGTTTCAAAGAGACGATAGTTCAACTACGCAGTTGATATATCAACTGAACCAATGGACATATCAGTTGATTTACAATTGCGTTCTCCATGCTCTCCACCTTTAGCTGTCCGAGCTGCGAAGGTATTCCTGATACGCGCAGTGTGCTTCGTCTGCAACCATCTGATACCATTCGGCAGTCCACTCGGATTCAATCTCGCGCTGGCTTCCGCATCCGGATGTTGGATGCCAGCTGCGACGCAGCGCCCTGTAGGCAAAGTCGACAGCGACGATATCGCTCAGGTCTGCCTCGTTCTTGGCAAAATCCTTGAGGAGCTTAGACCGCATACCGAACGTACCGAACACAGGGCTCTTTTCAGTAAGGCTTTCCGTTCCCACGAACGCTTTGAATTCGGGATTCTGTTTGGCCGTTTCGATGCTTTTCTTTTTGAAGAAAACCACCTGAAGGCGATGGATTGAGCCCTCACGCAAACAGGAAATTTCTACTTCCCGCAGAGCACTCGTAAGCTCGTCCATGCCGGGGACGCGATACGGAGTCATGTCCTGATTGATAAAGGTACTGTGTGTATCTTCCATCACGCGGTGCATCTGCTTTTTCAGTTCCTTTCCGTTCAGGACATCCTCAATAGAGCCATATCCGTTATAGGTGCCCCAAATGGCAGGGCCAATCGGGCACCAGTTTTCGGAAGGATAGCACGACGTAGCATCCTGACGCAGCTGCTCAATGATAACCGCGCAAATCTTTTCGCCGGAAACAATCGGCAGGTCGGTCAGAGCACATGTTTCATTCCAGTATCCCATATCAGCGGCCTCCTTTGCTCAAAATGTAGGAAAACACATCAACGCCAATCGTGGCGCCGATGACTTTCGCTGCTTCTTCGAAAGACGTGTATTCTTTCTCCCCATCATACTGAAACTCGCCGGATTCAAAAACCGCTTCCGCGATAATCCCCGGGAATTCAGGAGAGTCAATGGTTTCCTGCGGCCAGTTGTATGCGGTCAGCAGTTCCTCATTTTGCTTGATATCGTAGTCTTCCGGGTAAATGAAGCCGTGTGCGATACGGTACTCGTCCTCCAGATAATGGTTGACCTGGTAGAGTTCGAACACGCCTGCACCCTTTTCCGTTGCCTCGCGGCGGTACTGCGCAAAGTCAGAGTCAGTACAAATCCATTCGCCAGCGGGTGGAATTGGCTTATCCTCATACTTCAACTTAGTTCCGCAGGAAGGGCAGTCTTCGAGCGGCGGATTATTCCCGGTCACTACCCAGCTCATGCCGCAGCTGCAGCAGAAGTTCTTTTTGCCATCCCTATAGGCAAGGTGCTTGTAGTCTTTCAACATATTGATTACTCTCCTATTCACATAATTTTTAATATGGGCATTGGTAGCCCCATTTGACGTGGTTACGCGGATTTCAGCTTGGTCCGCAGGTCTTCCATAGCTTTCAGCGCAGCTTCATAGGACTGGTACTCTTCGTCCGTGTCGTAGTCTGTGCTGAAATAACGGAAGGCGGCTGTGGCCAATTCGCTCTCGAATTTTGCGGACATTTCGAGGTCGCCGGCGTCTGGCTCTTCGAGAGAGTATGTCTCACAAAGCAGTTGCCGTTCGGCGGCGGAGATGTTCTTGATTCTAATGACTCCGTACGCCACATGGTAGAGAGTCCCCGAAGAACCGTATTCGTTGATGCCGATGAACTCGTACTCCCCTTTTCTGATTTTTCGCCCATACATAATGCAATTCTCCTTCCTTAGTTTATTTATAAAAAATGCTCCTTCCCAGATACCTGAGAAAGAGCATGATTTATCAAAAAATATTGGTAGACGAGGTATTCCCGCAGGGATACCGAAAGAAACTTCGTCTGCAAGAGCAGACATAAGAGAGACATTTACAGGTATAAGTATAATCAAACCGAGCCCTGTTGTCAATTCGTTTTTTCGAGTTGAATTCTCAGAACTGTCTGCCGGCTCTGCCTTGTGTAGTTCCCAGCCTCTTAGTTCTGAACGGTTGGCTCAAAACGCCATAGGTTAAGCCCTTCCCTGCTTATGTTTCTGGTAAGATAGAAAGTAGCACCGGTCTGGAACCATTCCTGACCGGTGCCTCTTTCTTGATGCTATTGTCTCGTGTCGTGGATGATAGCTACAGCTCGGTTCTCAGTGATGAATGTTGCTTATGGACCATCATGCTGCATTTTCGGTGTATCCGTTGACGGAGCCATCGGAGGACACATCCAGCTTAATACTCTGAGAGGTAGTCTTATGCGTTAAATATCCCGTTGTCCAGTTGGCATACGTTGCATCGGTTTTAGAGGAATTATATGCGATTGCGCCCACAAGCTTTGAGCACTTATAGAACATACTCGTACTTATGGTTACGTTGCTTGTATCCCAATTGTTACCAGCATAGATAGTAGTCAGGTTCGAGTTTTCTGAGAACATATAGCTCATGGTGGTGACTTTGGACGTATCGAAATTTGAAACATCCAAACTGGTAAAACTTCTACAGCCTTTGAACATATAGCCCATGTCTGTGACTTTAGAGGTGTTGAACTTAGAAATATCCAAGCTGGTCAAACCGTTGCAGTTTTGGAACATATATCGCATATCGGTGACATTGCTGGTGTTGAAGTTCGAGAGGTCCAAACAGGTCAATCCGCTGCAGCCGTTGAACATAGAGTTCATGTTGGTAACGTTGTTTGTGATGAAGTTTGAGATGTCCAAACTGGTCAGTTTGGCGCAGTTGGCGAACATAAATTTCATGATTGTGACGTTGGATGTGTCAAATTTAGAAATGTTCAAGCTGGTCAATCTATTGCAGTTGCCGAACATATAGCTCATGTCGGTAACTTTAGATGTATTGAAGTTAGACAAGTCCAAGCTGGTCAATCTATTGCAGTTACCGAACATATCGTACATAGATGTGACTTTAGATGTATTAAATTTTGAAACATCTAAACTGGTCAATTTGCTGCAGAAATAGAACATCCAGCTCATATCGGTGACGTTGCTGGTATTGAAGGCAGAAATATCCAAAATGGTCAATTTGCTGCAATATTCGAACATAAAGCTCATTTTGGTTACGTTATTGGTGTTGAAGTTTGAAAGGTCCAAACTGGTCAAACTACTGCAATACTCGAACATGCACCCCATGTCGGTGACGTTAGATGTATCAAAATTTGACAGGTCAATGTCCGTCAGTTTAGAAAACCCATAGAACATTTGATAGCAAGATGGGTTTGCAATAATTTTGCCCGGCAACAATTACCTCTGTTCCCGTACGGTATGCGATGATTGTCCCTGTGTCATCTACATCTGCATTCCATTGTTCGTCTTCTGTCCCAGTCTCTGTATAAGTTTTGACGAAGGAAATTTTCGTAATGGTGTTTTTATTAACGGAACTACTTTTATACCAATTTGCCCCAGCAGCCAGTGTCATTGTAGCTTCCTTATAGGTCAGGTAACCCGTAGTCCAGTTAGCGTACGTCACATCGGTCTTAGAGGAATTATACGCGATTGCGCCCACAAGTTTTAAGCATCTATTGAACATACCCGCGCTTGAAGTTACCGTGCTTGTATTCCAATTGTCGCCAGCATAGATAGTGGACAGATTCGAGCATCCGTTGAACATAGAGCTCATGTCTGTGACGTTGGATGTATTGAAGTCCGAAAGGTCCAAGCTGGTCAAACTACTGCTGAGTTGGAACATGTAGCCCATGTTTGAGACCTTGGATGTATCGAAGTTAGAAATGTTCAAGCTGGTCAAACTACTGCAGTTGTGGAACATAAATTTCATGGTGGTGACATTGGACGTATTGAAGTTCGAAAGGTCCAAGCTGGTCAAACTACTGCATTCATAGAACATGTTGCTCATGTCGGTGACGCTGGATGTATTGAAGTTAGAAATGTTCAAGCTGGTTAATCCTCTGCAGTTGCTGAACATACAGCTCATGTCGGTGACTTTGCCGGTGTTGAAGGAAGAAACATCCAAACTGGTCAAGCTACTGCAGGAGGAGAACATCCTATCCATACTGCTAACATTGGACGTATTGAAGTTCGAAAGGCCCAAGCTGGTTAAATCATGGCAGTCGCTGAACATATAACTCATATCAGTGACATTGCTGGTGTTGAAGGTAGAAACGTCCAAACTGGTTAAATCATAGCAGTTGTTGAACATGTTGCTCATATCGGTGACATTGCTGGTGTTGAAGGTAGAAATGTCCAAACTGGACAGTCCCTTGCAACTGGAGAACATTCTGCTCATGTTTGTTACATTTCCTGTGTGGAAATTGGATACATTCAAACTGGTTAAGTTTTCGCAACCGTCGAACATAGAGAACATGTTTGTTACTTTAGACGTATCAAATTTTGAAACATCCAAACTGGTCAAACTATTGCAGTTGTTGAACATATAACTCATGTTGATGACGCTTGTGGTGTTTAAGTTAGAAATGTTCAGGCTTGGCAAATAATAGCAGTTTTTGAACATAGAACTCATGTCGATGACGCTACCGGTATTGAAGTTAGAAAGGTCTAAGCTGGACAACTGAAGACAAGCGCTGAACATGGAGCTCATGTTGGTGACTTTGGATGTATTGAAGTTAGAAAGGTCTAAGCTGGTCAAGTTGCGGCAACCGCCGAACATCGCATTCATGTTGGTGACGTTGGATGTATTGAAGTTAGAAAAAGCCAAATTTGTCAGTGCAGAAAAGCCGGCGAACATTTGCTCACAAGAAGGATTAGCTAAAATTGTACCAGAGCCGTTGCCTGCAACGACAATCGTTGTTCCTGTACGATATACTTTAATTTTTCCAGTATCGCCGACATCAGCATTCCATGTTTCATCTGGCTTAGTAGTCGGCGTATAACTATCAACGAAGGAAATTTCCGTAATGGTATTCTTCTTTTCTGAACTCTTGTACCAACCAGAACCAGCAGCCAAAGTAGGCACATTAGACTGCACCACAATAGTCGCTGTAGCGGCCTCGCTCTGTGCCTCCGCATCACGTGCCGCAGGAACCTTGGCAGAATAGTTCAGTGTAAGGGACGAGGACGCAGCAATAGCGTCAAAGGAAGAAACATCAACCGTGCCGGCGGTATCTGCCCATGAGCCATTGAACCCAATAGCAATCTTCTTATCACCCTTAGAGGCATTTGCCACGGCATCCTGCGTAGCAAGAGTCCATCCCGTTCCAGGCTTCACGGTAATAGAAGCCACTTCGACAGATGTATCACCATTGTTCTTAATAACTGCATTGGTTGCAGTAGAGCTTTCCCCTGCCGCATTAACAGAAATCGGCAGGGATGCAGGAACAGTGACATTCAGTTCAGCGGCATACGCGGCACAGGACAGGCAGAGTATCGTTGTTACCGTGAGCGCCGTTGAAAGGACCCAGTGCTTAAATGTTGATGTTTTCCGGTTCTTCATAGCAAACCTCTTTTCCCTATGTGATGCTTTGGTTTAAATGGCATTAGCCAATAGATTCATCCTGCGGTTCAGAAACACCTTCTGCCTGCTTAGGCACTGCGGCATCTTCCTTTTGTGTGGTCTCATTGCTATCAGAAGACGTTGTTTCTTTGTCTGTGTCATTGTCATCCGATGCGGCATCAGAAGATTTGTCTGGCTTAGTCATTGCGGGCTGTTCAGGCTCAGCCGGCGCAGGTACTTCTGCATCTGTGTCCGTATTGTCGGTAGTATCGGATGTGGTTGTATCCGATGCAGCTGTATCATCGGCAGAAGGAGTCTCGCTTCCCTGCTGTGTATCATCTTGGTCAGGAATAGTTACATCAGGTTTTTCAACGGGCTGCTCTTCCTCTTCCTTAGGCTGCTCAACAGCAACCAGTTCAAAGATGACCTCGGCATCACCTGACCAGTTATAGCCCAGGGACATATCCTCGGCGTCAGCGCGGCCTTCGAGGATGATGTACTGCAGGTTTTCGCATTCAGCAAATGCTTCATCACCAATGCTGGTGATGTTCTCGGGAATGGTCACCGTACGGAAATACTGGCATCCCTTAAATGCGCTCGCAGAAATGGAATTCAGTTCCGTGTCGCCCACCGTTGCGGGGAAACGGAAATCAATTTGCCCAGACTCTGGAATTGTGATATTGCCCTCAGCGTCTGCGGTGGTATACTTGCCGATAACCGGCAAATCAGGGTTCTGCTCGTAGACGATGGTAGGCTCTTCTTCAACAGGGGCCACAACAGGCTCTTCCACGGGCGTTTCTGCGGGCTGCTCAGGTTCCTGTGTGGGCTGCTGTGTATCATCAGGTGTTTCTACCTGCCCGCCGTTAGAAGGTTGCTCTGCGTCGTCTGTGGGCGTTTCTGCATTGGAGTCATCACCGGAAGGTGTCTGCTGGTTATCACCAGTATCGGAAGGCTGACTTTCGTTCCCTTCGGCGGGTTTTGCGCCTGTATCCGCATTGCTGGGATTATCGGTATTACCTGTATCAGCGACGTTGCCATCGTCGATATCCCCCGCATCGGCAACGCTGTCATCGCCGGTATCGTCAATAACTGTATCAGAGTCCCCGCCGTTCCCTGCGGGTTCTATAATTGTGTTGTCGTTGTTGGTCAGTTCTGTATCAGACTCATTTGCCAGAGCCATGACTGTTGTATTGCATGCCAGCAGCAGTGCCAGCACTACGCTTAAAGGCTTCTTACCATTCATGATGTTCTCTCCTTAGTCATTATCGATTGCTTTCAGCGTGAAAATCACGTTGGCTGCCTTTTCACCCTTTACTTCCCCGGCGGCGAGTACCTTTGCATCATAGTTGATGGCGAGTGCTCTGGTCGGTTCGATATCAGGGAATGCTTTCTTTGTGATATCCAAATCACCGGCTGTCTTCGTTGTGCATCCGTTGATGCTCATGGCGATTTTCTTAGAGCCGGTTGTGGGGAATGCGCTAAAATCAGCAACGGTATATGTGCCGTTCGTCACCTTGACAGAAACAATTTCAACGCCAGTTTTTTCGGAATTGTTTTTGATTTCAACGTTCGTGGCAGTCAGGACCTTGCCATCGACTACGCTGACCGGGAATGCGGCCGGCATCGTTACATCAATGTTCTTGACCGAATTGACGATGGTAAGAGTGACAGGGATAGATGTCGTTTGCTGCCCTTGGGTTGTATCTGCGGCAAAGCATGTAGTCATCAGGATAGTTCCTACAGCTACACCCGCAATTGCTCTTGATAGCGCTTTACGTACGTTCACTGATATTCCCCCTTTCTTATTACCCACGGTCCCATGCGTATGCCACATAGAGCATCGCATCAATTTCTTGGGAAGAGGTTTCCCCTTCCGGCGTTACAACCAGTTTCGCGTTGTAGTTTCCGTAAGCAGGCATCGTACCAACAAGGTCCATGGTAGTTGCCGTTGTGCCAGGTGTCAGGCTCGCGATTTCAGCGACCACTTCATCGGTATCAGTTCTGACCAGCTTCACGTTCAGGTTCTTTTGGTTGGAGGCATCGCTCTTGAGGCTGCAAGGAATACTGTCCTGCCCGATTGTGGCAAGGATGTCTGTTTCTGCCTGGATACGGAAGGTAGAAGTGCTCACGGTGTCATTCATGTCCTGAATGACATCCCATTCGGCTTTGGTAAACCATCTTGCGTAAAGGGTCATGCCGGCAGTTGCCTTATTGGTGAAGATAAAGCGGGATGTGCCTTCCTTGTCCTCATACCAGCCGCCGAATACATAGCCCTGCTTGGTCGGTGTCTCAATTGGCTGAACGAAGCCGTTTTCATCGATTTTCTTGGATGTAACGCTCTGCCCGTTCTGCGGGTTGAAGTAGACTACATTTCTATCGACGTGACCACCACCGCCATTGCCGGACGAATTATTGTTGTTATTATCATCCTTAGGCAGCAACTGGTTGCCATCCTTATCGACGACCTTGCTGTTGGAATTACTGCCGGGCCTGAAAATGAACTTCGGCATGGAATCCTTATCACCCAGCCAGTGGATGATGCAGGGACCGTCCGTACGGCTGATAACGATTTCATTTGCCGTCCAGCCGGGATAGAAC
>ERZ779850.1914-NODE-1914-length-18412-cov-4.508580_pt1 | contig 18412 bp, 12 predicted proteins | sample MGYA00511249_ERZ779850 | MGnify/ENA primary metagenome ERZ779850 (study PRJEB29588, sample SAMEA2162475) | human gut metagenome | biome: human gut; feature: human-associated habitat; material: faeces | place: Denmark | collected 2008/2010 ...
GTCGTCCCGTTCCGGGTCCTGGGTGCGCAGGCCGTGCGGGCCGTCCGAAACCATCAGGGTGGGAATGCCCAGGCGTTCCACGGTTTTGGTGTGCCAGAAATCCGCGCCGGAGCAAAGCCCGGCCTTTTCTTCCAGCGTGAGCTGGGCAACCAGTTCGGGAATGTTGTGTTCCATCAAAAAGTCATCCTCCTTTTGTCCACCAGCTGCGGGTGGGGGGCAAGGGCAGGTGGCGGTTGTTCGGGCAGTGGAAACGTGCCGGATACACCGTTCCGCCCACGCTGCCTCCGGGGTGTGCCAAAATGGACACACACCCCCATATTTTGTATCATTATACACCACTTTGCACGCGAAAAGATAGCCTTTTTATTAAAAAATGTAAAGTCTGAAAACTTTTTCTGTGCAGGATGTTGGTGCGTCTGGCATTGTATTTCTCCTCTGCTTCGTGTAAAATTTAAAATTAGGATATACAGCGGCAAAAACGTTTTTTTGACTGTATTCCAGGGAGGAAAAAATGAAAAAAGATAAACGGATTTTGGCCCTTGTTTTGGCAGCGGCCATGATGGGCACCACTGCGCTTCCGGTTTGGGCCCAGACCCCGGAAACGGCGGACAGCAGCGTGGTGGAAGTGGAAGGCACGCTGGAAAACATCATAGCTGCCCGTGAAGCACTGGCTGCGCAGCCGGCAACGCTGGCGGAGGATGACAACAACATTCAGGCGGCGCAGACCATGGTGGAGCGCGTGGCCAATGCCGTAAAGAACCATACGGAAACAGCAGAGAAAGTAAATATCAAAGACCTGAACGTGGATAAAGATCTGGTGCTTTCCACCCTGGCTGACTTGAATGCGCGTGTGGAAGGCGGCGAGGCCATCAGCAAATTGTCCTGCTATTATAGCAGAGATACCGGGCTGGCGGTGGCAATCGGCCTTGAATACTGCACGGCACAGGATGTTGCCGCCATGCAGGTAAAGCTGGACCAGCTGGTGGACCAGGCCAACACCCTGTGCCAGACGGATCTGGAAAAGGTGTTCTATGTGCATGAATGGCTGGTGCAGAACATTGCCTATGACCGGGAACACCTTAGTGATGATGTGAAGGACGACCACAACCTGCGCGGCGCCCTGCTGGAAGGGACTGCCGTCTGTGACGGTTACGCCAAAACGTATGCCCTTACCCTGCGCAAGCTGGGTATCACTGGTGTGCTGGTAACCAGTAAAGATATCGGCCATGCGTGGAACATGGTCGAGCTGGACGGGAACTGGTACCAGGTGGACTGCACCTGGGATGACCCGGTGGACGGTTCGGATCAGCTGGGATATTGCATGCATAAACACCTGCTGTGTACCACAGAGGAGATGAACACCAACCATAACGATGACGGCGATGACAGTGTTGCCTTTGACCTTGAAAATCTTGGCACGCAGAACATCGTGAACCTGGCCACCGATGATACCTATGAAAATACCTGGTGGAAAGACAAAAAGAGTGCAATCTTCCCGTGCGGGGGAGACTGGTACTATGCGTCCGGCGAACGCCTTTTCTGGCGTGATGACCTGGGCGACTGTGATTCCAACCTGGCGCATGAAGATGATTCGGGTGTGGTTGCCGGCAGTATTGCGCTGGACGGAACGCTGCTGGTCGCCACGGACAAACAAGCGTGCGAGCAGAGCAGCTGGATCAAACAATATGAACTGGATCCGGCCAGCCATGAAGTGACCGAGAAAAAGAAGGAAAGTCTCCAAAGCATCGGCATTGCGGCCCAGTGGGATGGCATTTATTATGCCGTAAGCCAGCAGGAATACCACCAGGATGTGCGCCAGTATATCAAGACAAGGGATATCCCAGTCCCCACCGCAACCCCGACTGCTGTACCTACCGCAACGCCTACTGCAACGCCTACCGCAACGCCTACTGCAACGCCTACTGCAACACCTACTGCAACACCTACTGCAACGCCTACTGCAACGCCTACTGCAACGCCTACCGCAACGCCTACTGCAACACCTACCGCAACGCCTACTGCAGCGCCTACTGCAGCGCCTACCGCAGCGCCTACCGCGACCCCCACTGCAACGCCGGTCAAGCCGACTGCTACACCTACCGCTACCCCTGTGAAACCCACCGCAACCCCTGCCAGCGGCTATACCGGTTGGAAAACCGTGAACGGCAAGGACTACTGGTACGAAAACGGCGTAAAGCAGGGCACCACTGGCCGCGGCAAGGAAATTTATGACCCCGATTCCGACGCCTGGTACTGGCTGGACGCCAACCAGGGCGGCGCAAAAGCCGTCAGCAAGGATGTATACCAGGAATCCAACGGCGGCAAATGGGTGCGCTATGATGCCAACGGCCATATGATCAAAGGGTGGGATACCAACGATGACGGTACCTATTACTTTGACCTTGTCACCGGTGCCATGGCCAAGGGCGATATTGTGGTGGACAACCTGCCCTGCAGCTTTGATACCACCACCGGCATTGGCTGCAATCTGATGTGGCACAGCATGGACGGCAAAGATTACTGGTACGAGGCTGGCAAGCGCCAGGGTTATGATCCCAATAATGCAGCCTACCGCGGCAAAGAAATCTATGATCCGGCCTCCGATGCCTGGTACTGGCTGGATAACGTGCAGCAGGGTGCTAAAACCGTCAGCAAGGATGTATACCAGGAATCCGAAGCCGGCGACTGGGCCGAAAACGCAGACGGCACCGGCAAGTGGGTGCGGTATGACGCCAACGGCCACATGGTAAAAGGCTGGGATACCAACAATGACGGCACCTATTACTTTGACCAGGTGTACGGCACCATGGCCAAAGGCATTGTGACGATCGACGGCAATCTGTACCTTTTTGATGTTGATACCGGCGTGATGCAGGCCAGCATTACGACCAGTGAGGAAGCCATGGCAGACCGCGTGATCGAGCTGGTCAACCAGGAGCGCACCTCCCGCGGGCTGCAGCCCCTGCTCAAGCATGATGGCCTGATGGTTGCCGCCGCGGCCCGCGCCAAGGAGCTTTCCCAGCGATACAGCCACACCCGCCCCAACGGTTCTGAATGCTTTACCATTTTGTGGCACCTGGGCATTGACTATGGCTATGCCGGCGAAAACATTGCCATGGGCCAGAGAACCCCGGAGATCGTGATGAATGACTGGATGAACAGCTCCGGCCACCGCGCCAACATCCTGAGCGAAAACTTTGACTGCATCGGCGTTGGCTACACCATGGTGGACGGCCACCCCTACTGGGTGCAGCTGTTTACCGGTGACTTTGATTTATAAGTAGTTTGTAAACAAATTTAAAACACAGCCCCGCAGCCGTTGCATTTTTTCGGCTGCGGGGCTATACTGTTTCCACACGCTTAACATATGCCAACTATTTACACATAGCAACAGAAAGGAGAACCTTTATGGAGGGACATATTGGTGCCCAGCGCAGCAAAGCCGTGATGCGCTATCTTGACCGGCTGAAAAAGTCTGTGCGCCGCGGGACGTCTTTAAGCCTTGCCAACGCCCCCAAGCTGCATCTTGGCATTCTGGAAGGGCTGAACCACGCCATTGAGGTGCGCGGCCAGAATGGTGCCGTGTATGTTTCGGACCTGGCGGAGATTTTCAAGCAGCCGCTGCCGGCGATTTCCCGCGGACTGCGCACACTGGAGCAGGATGGCCTGGCCCAGCGCCAGACCGATCCCAATGACCGCCGCCGCACTCTGGTGCGCATCACCCCAAAAGGGGAGGAATCCCGCCTGATCTGCGAAAGCCGTCTGAATGATTACATCACCGGCATTATGGATGACCTGGGCGAAGAATTTTGCCAGCAGTTTGCAAAGGATGCCGAAACCCTGCTGCAGGCCATTGAGCGCCAGAACGAAAAGCTGCTGGCCGAAAAGGAGAAGATGCCATGACAAAAATTTTCAAACATCTGGCCAAACACTGGGCGGCCTGCCTTGTTATTATTGCCCTGCTGTTGGTGCAGGCATACGGCGATTTGACCCTGCCGGACTACACCAGCAAAATTGTGGATACCGGCATCCAACAGTCCGGCATTGCGGACGCTGTGCCAGAAGTAGTGCGGGATTCCACCCTGCAGGTGCTGGAGCTGCTGATGACGGACGCGGACGCCGCCGCGGTGGAAGCCGCTTACACCCAGCCGGGCGGCACCGACAACGCACTCTCCTCCGCTACCAGCTTACAGAAAAAGCTCGCATCCCCCTATACGGTCCGCCTGCTGCGGGCCGATGCGGACCGGGATACGCTGGCGGAGGTATTTTCCACCCCGGATATTGTGCTCTATCTGGCTTCCGCTCAGGCAGCCGGGGAGGGCAACGCCCCGGATGCCGCCGCGCTGGATACCGTTACCGCCCAGTTTGCGGCCATGACCCAGATGCCCGGTTTCAGCCGGGATGCCGTACAGGCCCAGCTGGCCGCAGCCATGGGTCAGGCCGGCGAAAGTGAGCTGAGCGGGCTTTCAGCCCAGGCAGTGCTGCTGGTGGGGCTGGAATATCAGGCCCTTGGCATCAGCGATACGGTACAGATGAACTACCTGATACAGACCGGCGGCCGGATGCTGGGGCTGACCCTGTTGATGGTTGCCGCCGCGGTTCTGGTGGGGCTGCTTGCTTCCCGCGTGGCGGCTGCCATTGCGCGGGATCTGCGCCGCGGTGTGTTCCGCCGGGTGGTCAGCTTTTCTGCCTCTGAAACGGACAAGTTTTCCACCGCATCCCTCATCACCCGCACCACCAACGATGTACAGCAGATCCAGATGACCTGCGTAATTTTGCTGCGCATGGTGGCGTATGCCCCCATCCTTGGCATTGGCGGCATCATCCATGTGGCGCAGGCGGGTTCCAGCCTGACCTGGATCATTGTGCTGGCCGTCGCTTTGCTGCTGGCGCTGATTACGGTATTGATGCAGTTTGCCATGCCCAAGTTCAGGATCATGCAAAAGCTGGTGGACCGGCTGAACCTGGTATCCCGCGAGATTTTGACCGGCATTATGCCCATCCGCGCATTCAGCCGCGAACAGCACGAGGAAGCACGCTTTGACGCCGCCAACACCGACCTGATGCGCACCCAGCTGTTCACCAACCGGGTAATGGCCGCCATGATGCCCTTTATGACCCTGATTATGAACGGCACTTCCCTGCTGATCGTCTGGTTCGGCGGCAAACAGATTGATGCCGGCACCATGCAGGTGGGCAGCATGATCGCCTTTATCACCTACACGATGCAGATCGTGATGTCCTTCCTGATGCTGACGATGGTTGCCGTGATGCTGCCCCGTGCCGGCGTTGCCGCGGACCGCATTGACGAAGTGCTGACCACCGAGCCGGCCATCCATGACCCGGTGCCGGAAGCCATCCCCACTGACCTCAATCAGCACCACTGGAACGGCGAAGTCGCATTCCATCATGTCAACTTTACCTACCCCGGCTCCAGCGAGGACGCCCTGCACGATATTGATTTTGTCGCCAAACCCGGCCAGACCACGGCCATTATCGGCTCCACCGGCTGCGGCAAAACCAGTTTGCTGCATTTGATCACCCGTTTTTATGATGTGACCGGCGGCAGCGTGACGGTAGACGGCGTGGATGTGCGCCAGATGCCACAGAGCACCCTGCGCGGTCTTTTGGGTTATGTGCCGCAAAAGGGCGTACTGTTCAGCGGCACGATTGATTCCAACCTGAAATTCGGCGGCGAGAATATCACCGATGCCGATGTGCGCACCGCCGCCCGCATTGCCCAGGCGGAAGAGTTCATCTCCGCCAAGCCGGAGGGGTACGAAAGCCCCATTGCCCAGGGCGGCACCAACGTTTCCGGCGGGCAGAAGCAGCGGCTTTCCATCGCCCGCGCCATTGCCAAACACCCGAAGATCTACCTGTTTGATGACAGCTTCTCCGCGCTGGATTACAAGACTGATGTTGCCCTGCGCCGCGCGCTGAAAGCCGAAACCGGCGACGCCACCGTGATTATTGTGGCACAGCGCATTTCCACTGTGCTGCACGCCAACCAGATTCTGGTTCTGGAAGATGGCCGCATTGTGGGCAAGGGCACCCACGCCCAGCTGATGGAAAGCTGCCCGGCTTACCAGGAAATTGCCCGCAGCCAGCTGAGCAACAAAGAGCTGGACCTGAAAGGAGGGGAAGCCTGATGCCGCATCCCGGACGAATGACGACCCAAAAGGCAAAAGACTTTAAGGGCACCATGCGCAGCCTGCTGGCAGAGCTGGGGCACTACAAGTTCCGCCTGATTGCCGTGATTGTTTTTGCCGTTCTTTCCACGATTTTTAATATTGCAGGCCCCAAGGTGCTGGCCAAAGCCACCACTGCCCTGGCCACCGGCTGGGTGGCCAAGCTGCGGGGCACCGGCAGCATTGACTTTGGCTATATCGGCAAAATCCTGCTGATCCTGCTGGTCATGTATCTGGTTTCCGCTGCGTTCAGTTTCTGCCAGAGCTGGATCATGAGCGGGCTTTCGCAGAAGATGTGTTATGACTTCCGCCGCCAGATCAGCGAAAAGATCAACCGCCTGCCTCTTGCCTATTTTGAAAAGCGCACCGTGGGCGAGGTACTTTCCCGCATTACCAACGATGTGGACACCCTGGGCCAGAGCCTGAACCAGAGCATTACCCAGCTGATCACCAGCATTACCACCATGATCGGCGTGCTCATCATGATGCTGACCATCAGCCCCACGATGACGCTGATTGCCATTTTGATCCTGCCGGTCTCGATGGCGCTGGTGCTGTTGGTGGTCAGGTTCAGCCAGAAATATTTCCGCGCCCAGCAAAAAGTTCTGGGCTCCGTGAACGGCCAGGTGGAGGAAGTATATTCCGGCCACAATGTGGTCAAAGCGTTCAACCGCGAAGATGCCGTTCTGAATGATTTTGACGAAGCCAACAACCGCCTGTTTGAATCCGCCTGGAAAAGCCAGTTCCTTTCCGGCCTGATGCAGCCCATCATGACCTTTGTGGGCAACCTGGGCTATGTAGCAGTGGCCGTTTCCGGCAGCATTTTTGCCGCGCGCGGCATCATCACCATTGGTGACATCCAGGCGTTCATCCAGTATGTGCGCAACTTCACCCAGCCCATCCAGCAGCTGGCCCAGGTCAGCAACATGCTGCAAAGTATGGCGGCGGCTTCGGAGCGCGTGTTTGAATTTTTGGGTGAGCCGGAAGAAGAACAGAACGCTGACCCCGCCCGCCGGGCAGACCCCGCCTGCATTGACGGCCAGGTCACCTTTGACCATGTCAAGTTTGGCTACACGCCGGAAAAGACTGTTATCCGGGATTTCAGCTGCGATGTAAAACCCGGCCAGAAAGTTGCCATTGTCGGCCCCACCGGCGCAGGCAAAACCACCATGGTCAAGCTGCTGATGCGCTTTTACGATGTCAACTTCGGCGCCATTACGCTGGACGGCCACAACGTAAAGGACTTTGACCGCAGCGCCCTGCGCGAAGGCTTTGGCATGGTATTGCAGGATACCTGGCTGTTCCAGGGCACCATTATGGAAAACATCCGCTATGGCCGTCTGGATGCCACCGATGAGGAAGTCATCGCCGCCGCCAAGGCCGCCTGTGCCGACCACTTTATCCGCACACTGCCCGGCGGCTACCAGATGGAGTTGAACGAGGATGCCTCCAACGTGAGCCAGGGCCAGAAACAGCTGCTGACGATTGCCCGCGCCATTCTGGCGGACAACAAAATTTTGATTTTGGACGAAGCCACCAGCAGTGTGGACACCCGCACCGAACAGCGCATCCAGACCGCCATGGACAACCTGATGCGCGGCCGCACCAGCTTTGTGATTGCCCACCGGCTTTCCACCATCAAGGACGCCGACCTGATTTTAGTCATGCGGGATGGTGACATTGTGGAGCAGGGCACCCACGACGACCTGTTGGCCGCTGGCGGGTTCTACGCTGATTTGTACAACAGCCAGTTTGAAGATGTAAGCGCGTGAAGATGTAAGCGCGTAATTTTTTCTCTGATAAAACAGCAAAAGCCCAAAGCTGCCGGTTAAGTGAACCGTGCCGCTTTGGGCTTTTGGGTTATAAAATAGAATTTTTCAATACATGTACCAATCAGGCAAAGAACGAAATGACTAGCGCAACCAGGAATCCAACGCCGCCAACCAAGGTTTCCATAATGGTCCAGGTCTTGAGGGTGGTTTTTTCATCCATGCCGACAAGGCTCTTAACAAGCCAGAAGCCGGAATCGTTAAAGTGAGAGCAGACCGTGGAACCACCTGCGATGGCAGCGGTAACGCAGGCAAGATACAGAGGAGACAACTCGCTGATGCCGGGCATGGCAATGCTGCCATTCGTGCCCTTAGCATTGTCAAAGCTGTGGATGATGTCTTCGCGGGTAACATGGATGCCGAGGTGTGCGGTCTTTTCTTTCAAAATCTCATCTCAGTGCTCATATTGTGCAGCCGTTTTCGATTTGTCCTTTCCAGTATAACACACTCTGCATTGCTTCTTCCACTTTTCTGCCAGGTCTCATTCCCAGCAGTCTACACATAAAAACACCAAAGGGCCAGCGTGCAGTGCTGGCCCTTTGGTGCGGTATAGGAAAACATAAAAAAGAGAATGGCAATGTTATTGGGTGTACCTGAAAATTCAAAATCCAAGCAGTTGGCTTCAGGTTCATCTTGGAGCGACCTCACACGCCGCCGGGCAAGATCACACGATCTTGCGGGATTTGTGAACGCCGGTCTTTAAGAATTCGACCCATTCGGCCACGTTCACTGCGTGGTCACCAAGGCGTTCCAGATATTTGGTCACCATAAACAGATCCAGCGCGGTCTCTGCTTCGGTGGGGTGGGCGGCAATGTACTGGGCAATTTCGCTGCTGATGCGCGCGAACGAGGCGTCGATGACATCATCATGGGCGATCACTTCCGCGGCGGCGGCAAGGTCCACCTGCACATAGGCGGCAATGGAGCGTTTGACCATCTTCAGCACATCATCGCCCATTTTCAGGATATCTTCCAGCACGCCCACGGCATCGGTGGATTTGGCGTGCAGGTGCAGCACCAGTTCCGCAATATCGCTGGCCTGGTCGCCGATGCGCTCCACATCCGTTACCATTTTCAGGGCTGTACTGACCTTGCGCAGATCCGAAGCCACCGGCTGCTGGCGCAGCAGCAGCTGCAGGCAGCGGTGTTCGATCTCGTGTTCGCTTGCGTCGATCTGGCTGTCCCGCGCAACCACGCTGCGGGCCAGTTCAATATCATCATTGCGCAGGGCAGTCAGTGCGCTTTCAATGGCGGCACCGGCTTCGTGACCCATGCGGGCCAGCAAGGTATCCAGCTGCAAAAGCTCTTCATCATAAGATTTACGCACACTAGGCATGGTATTGCTCCTCCGATCAACCAAAACGGCCGGAAATATAATCTTCCGTGCGCTTGTCCACAGGGGTGGAGAACAGGCGTTCCGTATCGCCCATTTCCACCAGCTCACCCAGCAGGAAGAACGCCGTCTTATCTGAAATACGGGCGGCCTGCTGCATGTTATGGGTCACGATTACGATGGTGTAGCGGTCCTTTAATTCCAGAGCCAGCTCTTCCACCTTGGAGGTGGAGATGGGGTCCAGGGCGGAGGTCGGTTCGTCCATCAGCAGAACTTCCGGCTCCACCGCCAGGGCGCGGGCAATGCACAAACGCTGCTGCTGGCCGCCGGACATGCCCAGCGCGCTTTTGTTCAGGCGGTCCTTCACTTCGTCCCAGATGGCAGCGCCGCGCAGGCTTTTTTCCACAATTTCATCCAGCTGCGCCTTACTGCGCACACCGTGGGTGCGGGGACCGTAGGCGATGTTATCGTAAATGCTCATCGGGAAGGGGTTCGGCTTCTGGAACACCATGCCAACCCGCTTGCGCAGCACATTGACATCCATCTTATCCTTATAGATATCCACACCGTCCAGCAGGATATCGCCGGAAATGCGGCAGCCTTCCACCAGGTCGTTCATGCGGTTCAGGCTCTTCAGAAAAGTAGACTTGCCGCAGCCGGAAGGACCGATGAACGCCGTGATCTCTTTTTCGGGGATGGCAATATTGATATTTTTCAGTGCATGGAAGCTACCGTAATACAGGTCCATGTTTTTAACTTCGAATTTATCCATCATGCAGTTCCTTTCGGCATTACTTTTTGGCAAGGCGGCCGGCAATAAAGCTGGACAGGCTGTTGATGAGCAGCACCAGGATCAACAGCACCACGGCAGTTCCGTAGGTTTCATTGATATGCAGGCCCTCGTTGGAAAGCAGATACATATGGGTGGCAAGGGTACGGGTGGAGCTGAACACGCTGGCGGGCACGGCGGCAACGGTGCTGGCCGTGTAGATCAGGGCCGCGGTTTCGCCTACAATGCGGCCCGTTGCCAAAATCACGCCGGACAGGATGCCCGGCATGGCGCTGGGCAGCACAATGGTAAATACGGTGCGCAGCTTGCCGGCCCCCAGGCCAAAGCTGCCCTCGCGGTAAGAATCCGGCACTGCAAGTAGCGCTTCCTCGGTGGTGCGCATGATGACCGGCAGCACCATGATGGCCAGCGTGAAGGCACCGGCGATCAGGCTGTAGCCCCATTTGAGCTGCATGACAAAGAACAGCATACCGAACAGACCGTATACGATGGAGGGGATGCCCTGCAGCGTTTCGGTGGTGATGCGCACCACCTTGACCAACTTGCTGCCGCGTTTGGCGTATTCCACCAGCCAGACCGCAGCAAAAATGCCCAGCGGTGTGGCAATGGCCAGCGAGAACGCCGTCATCAGAATGGTATTGATAAGCGCGGGCATCAGGGATACGTTGTCGGAATTATAGGTCCACTCAAACAGGGACGGCTTGAGGTTGGGAATACCGTTGACCAGGATATAGCCGATCAGGAACACAAGGATCGCCACAGTAATCAGGGCCGCCAGCCGCACCAGCCAGCGCATGACAAGGGCATACGCGCGGGCCGCCATGCGGTTTTCGTGGCGGGCGGGGGGAACGATTTTCGCATTTGCGTGGGTCATATCATCGGTTTTACCGGCGGTTGCAGCAAAATCAGCCATTCTTTTCGCCCCCCTTTACCAAACTAAAGCAGAGATTGATCAGCAGAATGAAAACGAACAACACAACGCCGGTTGCGATCAGCGCTTCGCGGTGCAGGTCTGCAGCGTAACCCATCTCGATGACGATGTTGGAGGTCATCGTGCGCAGCCCCTGGAACAAGCCCTTGGGCATCCAGGTCTGGTTGCCGGCAACCATCACAACGGCCATCGTTTCGCCGATGGCGCGGCCAACACCCAGGATCACAGCGGACATTACGCCGCTTTTGGCGGCGGGCAGCACCGCGCAAAACACGCTGCGCTCATGGGTAGCCCCCAGAGCCAGGCTGCCCTCGTAATAGCTTTGGGGCACAGCGTCCAGGCTGGTTTTGCTGACCGTGATGATGGTGGGCAAAATCATGATGCCCAGCAGCAGGCTGGCGGTAAACAGGCTCATGCCCTTGCCGCTTTTCACGTGCAGCACAGTTTTGAAAAAGTCCGATTTGACCATAGCCTGCACCGCCGGGACCATAACAATCATGCCGAAGAAGCCGTACACGACCGAGGGGATACCGGCCAGCAGCTGTACCGCCGGCAACAGCACCTTGTTGATACGGGGCGATGCAAAGCGGGACATATAGATGGCCGTCAGCAGCCCAATGGGCACCCCCACAATGATCGCGCCTGCGGTGACATAGATGCTCCCCAGGATCATGGGCAGGATGCCGTACAGGTTGTTGCCGGGTTTCCAGGTGGTGCCAAGCAGGAACTTGAGGGGGCCGATCTCAAAAATGGTGGGCAGGCCGTTTGCAAATAAGAAGATGCAGATCAGCGCCACGGCCAGAATGGAGATGCACGCGCAGGCGGTAAATACACCCTGCATGACGATCTCTTTCAGGTGCGAAGTTGTTGTTTTCATTTTCCCATACTCTCCTGTCTTTGCTCAGGAACTATATACCGATGGCTTTCAAAAAACGGCCGTTGCCGCCTTTTGCCGCCGCAACAGCCGTTTTTTTTAGAAAGGGGGATTACTGAACGTCTGCCCAGGTGGTCAGCTCGCCGGTGTAGATGCCTTTGATCTGGTCAACGGTCAGGTTATCAGTGGGGTTGTCGTTGCTGACGATAACAGCAATGCCATCCTTTGCCAAGACAGTCGCCTTTGCGCCGCCCTCAACCTCAGAATCTTTCAGCTCACGGCTGGCCATACCGATGGTGTAGGTGCCATCCAGTGCGCCGGAAACGCCGGTGGTGGAGTCGGTGGTCTGGAGTTCCAGGGTTGCGTTGGGGTTCACGGTCTTATACGCTTCGATCAGTTTTTCCATCAGCGGGGAAACAGAGGAGGAACCGCCAACCACGATCTTGCCTGCGGGCTGGGTGCTGGTGTAATCAGCGCCAACATCGCCGATGTAACCTTCCTCGGTGGCCAGGGCCTGACCGTCGGTGCTCATGCAGTAAGCAATGAAGTCCACGGCAACGGGGTCGGCAGCTTCGCCGTTCGTAACGATGTTGAACGGACGAGCCAGGGTGTAAGTACCATCCTTCACGGTGTCAGCGCTGGGGGCAACGCCTTCCACGGTGACAGCCTTGACATCATTGTTCAGAGAACCCAGGCTGATGTAGCCGATTGCGGTCTCATCATTGGAAACAGCGGTCAGAACGCCGTTGGTGGAGCTCTGGATGGCAGCCGCCTCGGTGGTGTTGTCAACCTTTTCGCCTGCATCGTTCTTGGCTTCCACACCGGTCAGCTCGATGAAAGCGCCGCGGGTGCCGGAGCCATCCTCACGGGAAATCACGGTGATGTCCTGATCGACATCGAAATCGCCGGCAGCCGGTGCAGCAGTGGCTTCACTGGAAGCAGCCTCACTGGAGACGGCCTCGCTGGAAACTGCTTCGCTGGAAGCAGCGGAGGATGCCGGGCTGGAACCACAGGCGGCCAGGCTGAGAGCCAGAGCAGCAGCAACTGCAACGGAAACATTACGCTTTAACATAAACTTTCTTCTCCCTTAATTGTATCTGTTATTCTATCTCACACATTCGCTCAGGGGTTCGTGTTTTCCTATTCGCTCTTCCTGAGTGCGTATTTATTGTACCGCGCTGTTTCCCCAGTATCGACCATCGTGCAGTACAATCCGGGTAAAGCTTTGGTAATGGAAACTTTCCTTTTGCAAAGTTTGTGTAAAGTTGCCCAAAATCAATACGCCAAATTTTTACAATGTGCCAATTTTAGCAGTTTTCTTGCGTTGATTCGACATTTTACACGATCTTTACAATTCTTTTACTGGCTTTTGGTGTTCATAAAGCCCTGTTTTCTATTATAATAGGTAACGGTATCGTGCCATTGTGGGCATGTGCAAAACGATTTGATTCGGTTTTGCTCCGGGTGCGGCTGCACCCAACAATGAAAACATAACAAAAGAGAAATGGAAGTGTAACCCCCTGTATGAGCATTTTTAATGTGTTCACGCTGATGGGCGGTATTGCCATGTTCCTTTACGGCATGGACCTCATGGGCAAAGCCCTTGAGCAGACCGCTGGCAGCAAACTGCAAGGCATCCTTTCCAAAATGACGGCCAGCCCGGTGCGCGGGCTGCTGCTGGGCATGGTTATTACTGCAGTGATCCAGTCCAGCGGTGCCACCACCGTTATGGCGGTCGGCTTTGTCAACTCCGGCCTGATGGAGCTGCACCAGGCCATCGGTGTCATCATGGGCGCCAACATCGGTACCACCGTTACCGGCTGGCTGCTCTCGCTTTCAGGCCTGGAGGGTGATTCCTTCGCCATCCAGATGCTGAACCCCAACGCGTGGGCCCCCATCCTTGGCTTTATCGGCATCTTCCTTTATATGCTGGGCAAGGATAAGGACCGCCGCAGCGGCGTGGGCAAGATCATGGTGGGCTTTTCCGTCCTGATGGCCGGTATGAACACCATGTCCACCGCCATGAGTCCTCTGGCCGATGAGCCCTGGTTCATGGACCTGTTTCTGAGCTTCAAAAACCCGGTTCTGGGCGTGCTGGCCGGTGCCGTGCTGACGGCTGTACTGCAGTCTTCCTCCGCTTCGGTGGGTATTTTGCAGGCCCTCACCTCCACCGGTGCCGTCACCTATGCGGCGGCGGTTCCCATCATCATGGGCCAGAACATCGGCACCACCGTTACCGCGCTGATCTCCTCTGCCGGTGCCAACAAAAATGCTAAGCGCACTGCATTTGTTCATCTGTACTTTAACCTCATCGGCACGCTGGTGTTCCTGTGCGGTTTTTACGGGCTGCATGCGCTGTTGGGATTCTCGTTCTACAACGAAACCGCCAACACCTTTGGCATTGCCATTGTGCACACGATATTCAACATTGTGACCACCGCCATCCTGCTGCCGTTCAACCGCGTGCTGGAAAAGCTGGCCATCCTGACCGTGCCGGACAGCAAGGATCAGGCGGGCGAGCAGCATTCCCTGCTGGACGAACGCCTGCTTTCCACCCCGTCCGTTGCCGTTGGCCGCGCTATGCTGACCGGCGGCGATATGGCCGAGATCTGCCGCACCTCCCTGCTGCAGGCCATGTCCCTGACCCACAAGTGGGATGAAGCCATTGCCGACGAGGTGAACCGCAAGGAAGACGCTGTGGACCATTACGAGGACGTTCTGGGTACCTATCTGGTCAAGCTGAGTGCCAAGGCACTTTCCCGCGAGGACAACCGCACCATCAACACCCTGCTGCACACCATCAATGACCTGGAGCGCATCTCTGACCACTCGGTCAACCTGCTCAAGGCCGGGCAGGAAATTCAGGAAAAATCCATCCACTTCAGCCACGAAGCGATCGACGATCTTTCCGTTCTGGAGGCCGCCGTTCAGGATATCGTGAACCGCACCGTGGATGCGTTCCAGAAGAACGACTGTTACGCCGCCGGCAAGATCGAGCCGCTGGAGCAGGTTGTGGACGGCCTGGTGCGCGAAGTCAAAACCCGCCATATTGCCCGCCTGCAGGCCGGCGCCTGCACCATTGAGTACGGTTTTGTGCTGGATGATCTGCTGACCAACTATGAGCGCATTGCGGACCACTGCTCCAACATTGCCGTTGCCATGATTGAAGTATCGGAGGACCGCTTTGATACCCATGAATACCTGAACCACATCAAAAACGGTGAAAGCCCCAGTTTTGAAAAGCGCTATGAGCGTTACCGCGGCCGCTATACCTTTGAGCCCGGCCCCAGCGGAACTGCCGCTGCACCGGAGCAGAAAAAATAATTATCGCAGGGCTTTCCCCTGTAAAACGGGCCGGGACCTGTGGCATATCGCAGGTTTCGGCCTGTTTGTTTGGAGGATCTTATGATCTATATTGTTGAAGATGACGCATCCATCCGTGAGCTAGAGCAGTATGCTCTGCAAACCAACCAGTACACCGTCCGCGGGTTTGAGGACGGGGCTTCCTTCTGGGCTGCCGTGCGGGAGACCGTGCCCGACCTGGTGATTCTGGACGTTATGCTGCCCGATGAGGACGGCTACCAGATTTTGGGCCGCCTGCGGGAGACCGCCGCGACCCGCACCGTACCAGTCATCATGGTCACAGCCAAAACCAGCGAGATTGATGTGGTAAAAGGGCTGGACCACGGTGCAGACGATTACCTCTGCAAGCCGTTCGGCATTATGGAGTTCATCAGCCGCGTCAAGGCGGTGCTGCGCCGCGCCTGCACCGCACCAGCCAGCACCACCACCCTGCGGTTTGGAGACATCACGCTGGATGACGTTGCCCGCACCGTTACGGTGGACGGTGAGCCGGTGGAGCTGACCTTTAAGGAATATTCGCTGCTGCATTTCTTTTTGGAGCATCCCGAAGAAGTTCTGGCCCGCGAGCGCATCATGAAAGCCGTGTGGGATACCGACGACCTGTTGGAAAGCCGCACCATTGACATGCACGTGCGGACCCTGCGCCAAAAGCTGGGTCACGCCGGGGACGCCATCTGCACCGTGCGCAAGGTGGGGTACAAACTGTCCGCCAAGGGCACGGAGGCCGGGGAAGATGCCTGATACCGCCGAAACCGCCCACATCACTGCGCCGCGCAGCATGGCTCACCTGTTGCGCACCACTTTGATGGCTGTGGGTATTTTGTCCCTCCTGCTCAGCGTGGTGGGGGCAGCGCTGCTGTTCCAGCACGCTTTTGCCGAGCAGTTTGACACCGACCTTTCCCGCACGGTGGAAGCTATTGCGGTGGGGTATGAGCATTCTGCCGACCCACAGCCAGAGCAGCTGGCCCAGTATGCAGACGGCCTGCGTCTGACCCTTGTGGCCCAGGATGGCACCGTTTTGTACGATTCTGCCACTGCTGATCCCAGCACCTTGCCCAACCATGCCAACCGCCCAGAGATCCAGCAGGCTATGGCAGAGGGCACTGGTGCCAGCGTGCGCCGCAGTGCAACCCTTGGGTACGACACCCATTATTATGCCGTGCGCCTGACGGACGGAAGCGTTTTGCGGCTGGCGGACGAAACCAGCAACATGTGGAGCAGCTACAACCGCGTGCTGCCCGTTCTGGTGGCCGGGTGCATCCTTATCATCATTCTGGCGCTGGTGCTGGCGCAGGTCATTACCAAGCATCTGGTGCAGCCCATCACCCGAATGGCGGAGCACCTGGACTGCATCGAGGCCAATGTGCCGTATGAGGAGCTGATTCCGCTGGCGCACACGGTACAGTCTGACCGCAAGCTGCGGGAGGACAATGAGACCATCCGCCGGGAGTTTACCGCTAATGTCAGCCACGAGCTGAAAACCCCGCTGACAAGCATTTCCGGCTATGCAGAGCTGATTGAAAACGGCATGGCAAAACAGGAGGACATTCCCACCTTTGGCCACCGTATCCACAAGGAAGCCCAGCGCATGATCACGCTGGTATCGGATATTTTGCAGCTTTCGGAACTGGACGGCATGAGCAAGCAGCAGGAAAACAGCCCCACCGCCGATTTTGTACCGGTGGACCTTGGCGTGCTGGTCAAAGATGTTGCCACCAACATGACGGTGAACGCCCGCAAAGCCTACATTACGCTGCAATACAAAGTACAGCCCGTTACGGTGCGCGGCAGCCACGACCTGTTGACCGAGCTTGTAACCAACCTGTGCGACAATGCCATCCGCTACAACCGGCCGGGTGGCCATGTGGAGCTGAGCTGCGGCACCAATGCGGACGGCTGCCCGTATTTCTGCGTGGAGGACAATGGCATCGGCATCCCACAGGACAGCCAGAGCCGCGTGTTTGAGCGCTTTTACCGAGTGGACAAATCCCGCTCCAAGGCGACCGGCGGAACAGGCCTGGGGCTCGCCATTGTCAAGCATATCGCTGTTCTGCACGGTGCGCGCATTGATCTGGAGTCCACCGTCGGCACCGGCACCACCATCCGCATTGTCTTCCCGAAGATGTGAGGTTTTATTTACGGGAGATTGGCGGCCTTTTTGAAAAAAGTCCTGGCGAAAAACTTTAATGGCGATAGAATAGAATTATAGAAATAGAAAAAGGCATGTGCTTACATCTTTGAGGGATGGGGCACATGCTTTTTTCTTTTCTTGTTCCTTGCGCCAGTTTTCACTTGCAACCAGGCAAAGTTCCGGCGGGGTCAGGTCACCCCGCCCTCCCCCCTTTATTTTCCCGTCAACCGTCCCATGTCTCCCTCCCGCGCACAATATTTCCCGCAAAAGTTCCCCATTTCCCACCCTGCCACAGGGCAGTTTTCAACATTGACCACATTTTTTGCGGATAATTTCTCCTGTTTACAGTCAGTTTTCCACTATCTCTGCAAAACAATTACACGATACTTCGTCATCTATTCCTGCGCAATTTTGCAACTCTGAGTTTTCAACGTTTTTCACAGATTTTCCCACCGTTTCCACTGTGGAAAAGTTGAAAACATTGTTCAAAGACATAAATCTTTTACATTTACAGTTGTAACATCTTGGTTACATGCCTCGTTTATATATTATAGAAAGTTGAAATTTTCCGCCAAAGGAGGTTATCGTATGGGAATGCACAGCACTTATACCGCAACGCATTACAAGGATTTGAATATTGACTGGCAGGCACGCGCCGTTACGCGCCACGGGGAGGATATTCTCCTGACCCCGCAGGAGTTTGCCCTGCTGCAAGTGCTGTTTGACCACCGCGGCCAGGCTGTAAGCCGCGGCGACCTGCTGCATACCGCCTGGGGTTACCCCTGCATCGGCATTACCCGCACGGTGGATGTACATATCCAGCATTTGCGCCGCAAACTGGGGCTGAAACAGGAGATCCAGACCATTTACCGTGTGGGGTATACCCTTTCCTGAACATAATTGGGAACACAAATCAATGGCAACACCGCACAATTCCCGCCTTGCGGCTTAAGCACCGCTCCGGCAGCTGCGG
>ERZ779850.1926-NODE-1926-length-18302-cov-6.632652_pt1 | contig 18302 bp, 18 predicted proteins | sample MGYA00511249_ERZ779850 | MGnify/ENA primary metagenome ERZ779850 (study PRJEB29588, sample SAMEA2162475) | human gut metagenome | biome: human gut; feature: human-associated habitat; material: faeces | place: Denmark | collected 2008/2010 ...
GCGGATCGACCTGGATCGGGAATTATTCCCCGAGTGAAGACTATAACACAAAAATAAGATCCACACGCCGCGGCGTGTGGATCTGAAAACAAGAATCGCTATATTTGCATATCTGAAGAATCTGAAGGCGCCTGCCCAGACACACTTTTTGAAACACTACCTGAAAAATGGTATTATAGTATATAATTCTATCTCAAATTCGATAGATAAATTAAATAGCCGATTTTGCCGAGGCGAATTTTGTATTACGCCCACAGGGGCTATAGTCGCTTGTCATAGAATATCATCAGAAAATGAGCCGGCCTTTAAATTCGTCAATTATGGTTTTGTTAATGAACAAGTAAACTTTAATCTAAGCCAAAGAAGTGAGGTATATAAAAGATTTAATGAAAAATATGAAAAATGTGCAACATGTTTTGCCAAATGGCATTGTGCGGGAGGCTGTCTGGCAGACAAATTGGTACAATCGCCAGAACAACAACAAGATAAATGCTATTTCACTAAATCTTTAATAGCACTTCTCTTAGAAGAAAGATTAACCAATAATAATTTATTAAAATAACAATTATGGAATCATTAGAAATTAAAGTTAGTGAACTGAAGAATGTTCGATTGGGAATGATTGTTTGTACAGATGGTGGAGGTTGCGAATATTGTGAGGGTGATCCACGTTGAATGCTATTTACAGCCTTTATCAAGGTTGATATTACATCGTATTTGGATTTTAATAAAGAAATTGCTCGGGCAAAATGAATAATTCAATTTGTATATCATTTGCAAATCCAAATGATATGGCAGCATTTATGAAGTTGTATCGAGGGACATTATGGTCTCATTATGAGAATTACACAGGCGTCGTTAAAACGGATCGTCATTTATTTATGCACGATGATTGGGTCGTCTTGGAAAGAGATAAAGTGGTTAATTTCTCTCGTTTACGTCAAGACGTTGATATATATAGAGGAAAAATAATGCTATGAGCAAACCGACTAATATTAAGAACACGATAAAAAAATTATGGATATGAGCGATAAGGTTAATTTTACATTTACGTCTGAAGAAGATAGAGATAAGTTTTTAAATCATCAACAAGAGTATGGTAATCCTACATTGAATGAGGCTGCTGATGTAAGATCATGGAATGAAAGTACATCTCGTGGCGATACTTACCATGTATCGGTTAATAAGAGTGGTATAAATGACGCGCAAACTTTAAGGCAAGATGCCGATCTGATGAATGGAAAAACAGATTTTGATAAATAAAAGCGAGAATCAATAAAGTAGAATTAGGTTGTATGTGTTTTTACTGTTTGGGACGGTAGTTTTTATTGAGATATTTGTGATTGCTTGAGGCTCAAATTAGTATAAAATTACATGAGGATGACTTATAATTTTAAGTCATCCTTTTTTATCTGGATTCTGACCATTTTCTTATTTCATTATGACTAATTCTTTTTTATATTAGTAAACATTTTGACAAATTCGATTTGACGTTTAGTTTCAGGTGCATTCATGATTTTCGAGCGGGGTGACAGAGCGTACTGCTGTCGCATTTTATCAAGGGCCTCTTCGAATGACAGATGTTCGAAATAAATGTAGTAACAAGCTACAATGGTCCCCGTTCGTCCAACACCTCCATGACAATGGATGTAGAGTTTGGCCCGGGGATGCCCCTGTAGCAGTTGCTCCACCCTCCGGAACAGTCCGATTACCGAGTCAACGCTTGCCGGAACATCACAGTTCCGAATCGGAAACGATATCCGTTTCACTCCGGATGGTAAAAACGACTCATAGACCGGAGCCTCATACGATTGGGTCAGATCCAGAAAAAACGTAATTCCGAATTTCAGCAGGGCCGGTATATTCCCCCTGGCGGATCTTTTGTAAATGTCGAACAATGGATGCTCTCCGGCAAACACATTTCGGCTTACCGGATAGGATCCGTCGATCGGTTTGTCCACCTCTTTCATTTTCATCGTCCTTCAGTAGAACAGAAACAGATTAATGCATGAAAACAGAGAGTCGGATCTGGCTGTCGCCGGGCATGTTGTCCGAATAACAGAAGTAACACCCCATGTCCGGGACCTTGTTCCGGACACACGCCCCAATATTCCAGGCCTCTGTCTGAATACATTCGGCCGGGCTCTCATTCTCCTCTGGCATTGCTACCTGGACGATGCAGGACTTGAAATGCGCATCCGGACCTTCGAGTGCGGCAGTCAGTCTTTCGCGGAGATTGTCAATATCGGAGCTGTCATTATATGTAGTTTGTAGCACCTTAACTTCACCCCCGGTTGCAAACAGTAATGTAGCAATATCTTTGAGACTCAAATTCCCGGACCGATTACGCTCCAGCAGCAGACAGAGCGCGCGCAACAGGCCAGGTATTGTCTCACAATCCGCCGCCCGGATGGATGGGAACTCATCGACAACAACCGGCGAGAGCAGAATGAGGCCGGAAGTATATCTTTTGTAATTAGAAACCTGCCGTACGAAATCATCGGTCACATTCCGGGCGTCGGTCACAACAAGGATGTGCAACTGATTCCCGAACATCTCTTCCATAGTATTGACGGACCATGACATATCTGCAATAGGTACGATTTCGCATAAGGAGGCGATTGTACTGTTCCGGCTTAATGCCTCGATGATACTACGGGTGTCGCATACAACCTTTATCATCTTATGGTTGATGCTCTCTAAATTGAAAGAGTTCATAGGAACATAATATGAATCAATAAAACGGGACTGGACTTCACGGACAAGCCATATGTTCCTTGCCGGGTTATAAAACTTGTATCCTTCATGAAACATTTCAAGCGCCTTAACTTGTATCGCTATGGGGGCTCCATGGCGGGCGCCTGTTTCCAATGCTGCCTCTTGATTGCTTGTGAGGTGTACGTAATTTCTTGACCGAGGTTTCAATCCGATTTCCGCTATGTCGGCGTTGGCATTCATCGAGGAGCCATGATAGAGAATTTCCGGAGGTGTACAACAGGCATAATTCATATCAATGAGGACGGAATGCCCGTATAATGCCCGAATTTTTGTTTTGTCTTCATTGAATTCAAATCGGCCTTTGGAGTCGTTGACTACAAAATCGCAAAGTTGGTTAAACGAAAATCCTTTTTTGTGCACAAGGTTCTCGACGGAGCGCCAGCCACCTGTCTCGAATGTATATGTTTTATCGTGTCGGAGCAGGTACGCCAGGTCGTGCGAATCCTTCGCTCTCTTACTGCTGTTTTTCATCGCTCTGATCCTTCTTTTTTCGTTTGTTCGCTTCTAATTCTTCTATCCCTTCTTTCTCCATTGGAATATATAATTGGGGCCCATATTTTTTACAGAATGGCTCTACAATCTGTATTATAGGTAGATAAACGAATGTGACACTTACCAGGTTTGCTGCATAGGATGCCGGATAGATATTCATTGCGGCTGAGAAAATATATCCGCTGGTTATATCATAAGTAATCAATCCAAGCCCAAGTGATGTTATAGAAATGGCTGATACCCACAATATCAACTTTACGGTGATGATATTCCGGTACTTGTATGTGCTGCCCAACATAATACTTATAACCGTAAAGACAGCAAATACCACAGGAATTAACGCCCATATCAGACCTTTCGAAACCAGCAATATATAACCGCCTAACATCAATACCAACGGAATCAGCAACAGCATCATATCCTCCAGACTCTCTTTCATTGCAATCAATGGTCTAGGGCTGGTTATGATATTCAGCAGACCAGAAGGTATTTTTGCGGCAATCCATATAAGTAAGATTAACAAGACGAAGACAAATTCAGACGCCAGATGTTGACGCTGCCCATTGTAAAGGTATTCATATATGTCAGCAAAATACCTGGTTGCATATAATGTCATAAAGACTCCGTAGACACATATATCATTCACCAATCTACTCCATAACCTGTTTGAATTCTCAACATTATCACTCTTTCTGATTAAGATAACATCTTCAACTACGGAAAAAATGGCAGAGAAAGCCAGACAACCCAATACAATCCAATATGCTACCACCTCATTCATGGTTCTGTCAAATTATTTTCTTGATCTCCAATATAATTGCGGTAATGTTATCTTTTCCACCGGCAAGATTGGCTCGATGCATCAACAATTCAACCTTTTGTTGCAGGTCGCTCTCTTGTGCCAAAACTTCCATGATCTCAGCCGAAGCAACCATATCATATAATCCATCAGAGCACATCAGATATTGTGCATCGTTTTCAATCGGGAAGCTCAAATCCATCATGTAGTTTGTATTCCAATCGAGTCGTGCATTGCCGATAAACCGCGTGATAATGTTGCGCCGGGGATGAGACATGGCCTCTTCTTCCGACAGAATTCCGGCATCCTCCTGAAGTCCTACCAGGGACTGGTCACGTGAGAGTTTGGTCAGCACTCCGCCCTTATATTTGTATAAACGTGTATCTCCGACATGACACATATGTGCCTGGTGTTGCTCCATGTCAAACAAAACGGCGGTCAATACACAACCCATACTGCTTAGCCGGGGATTCGACTGTTGTGAAACGACTGCATTATTGGCATAGATAACCGCCTGTCTTAAAACATCCCCTCCATAGTCCTTTCCCGGAGTATTTTTCAGATAATCAGAGATGCTTTTACAGGCAAGATAGGAAGCAATTTCCCCACCTTCATATCCGCCAATCCCATCCGCGACGACAGCGATGATATACTGGCCCCTTCGCTCAAGAAGATATGCATCCTCATTATTTTCTCTGCAACGGCCCTGATCGGTCCGTCCGTAATATGACAACTGATCCATGGTGAATTATTTTTCCCTTTTTGTTTATTTTATATAGACTGTTTTTCCATGATTTCCTTTACCTCTGCATATGAAATAGGGGTAAAATCATTGTTGTCGACTCCTACATCATATTGTGTCGGGAAAAGCATCTTCAGCCGTGCGGCATCATTACCGGTACGATTCTTATTAGTATGCACATGTCCGAACAGTTGCCAGACTCCGTCATAAGAACCGTCGTAACAAAGGAACGGATAGTGATTCAGATAGATTTTCTGGTTGTTTACCTCAATATTCATCTGCATTGCCACCGACTCAAATCTTGCTGCATAATTTTTCCGAAAGTTTCTCAAATCGTGGTTTCCGAGTATCAGGTAAATCTTCCCATTCAACCTGTCAAGAATTCCATTCCATTTTGCGGAATCACCCAAACAAAAATCGCCAAGATGAAACACGATATCGTTTGTTCCGACGACCTTGTTCCAGTTTGCAATCAGCGTCTCATTCATCGCCTCTATATTCATGAATGGTCTTCTACAAAAGTCGATGATATTCGTATGATAAAAGTGGGTGTCGGATGTAAAGAATACGCTGTCTCCATCGAATTTGTAACTCATTTTTCTGCGAGCTGTTTTACCTTCTATTTCAGTAGTGTATAAAATTACAGAATATTCATGATATATTCGTAAATTTCTGAAAAGAATAATGTATGTTAATGATTATGGTACGTGTTACCATTAATTTGCTAGTTCAGTACAGAACAAGGCATCATACAGGAAAACTAGAATATGGCAGCCGTGGAGGTGAAAGGCTATGCTAAAGAAAAGATAAATGCCTTGATGGACAACATTATCATGAATACCATTGACTACGGAATGAAGCGGTGAGGCAATTATGTGACTGCCGAGAAAGTGTAGACTGAACTTCTGGATCACAGCAAGATTCACGAACCCATCTTTACCTTGTTAAAGCATAACGACGATGTGAAACGTGATTGTCCTGAAATTGCTTTGTGATGCGTAATGATATTGTAACTGTCTAATTGTATGTCTGCTATTGTTTAGTTTATGCCACAAAAAGACACATTGTAAAGAGGCGGCAAAACCTTGTTTGACGCTTCATTTCTGAGGTCCGATATTCTCGGAAAATGTAAAACTCGGGTTCGGAGTCCGATTTTGGGCGGTTCTTTTCCCTCGCTGGAGCGGGTCGCCGGAGGGGTGTGACTCCATGAGCAAAGGTAGTAATTTTTGCGCGAACTCCAAGCCCCGGCGAAGGATTTTTTCGCCGGGGAGGGTGTGATCCGGCGGTATGAAAAAAAGCCCGGCACGTCGGAACGTGTCGGGCTGAAAAAGAGGCGTTGTGCCTTATTTTGTCTCGGGGAAGTTGTCGTTGGTCAGCAGCTTGCCCTGGTATTCGCCGGTCAGTGTCTTCAGGAAGGCTACCATCCGGTCGACCTCCTGCTGCGTCAGCTCCTCACCCACCTCATAGCGGGCCATCGCTACGACGGCATCCTCCAGCGTTGCCTGCGTGGCATCGTGGTAGTAGGGGGCCGTCAGAGCGACGTTGCGCAGTCCGGGCACCTTGAAGCGGTGGCGGTCACGCTCGTCCTTGGTCTCCTTGTAGCGGCCGTTGTCCTCGATGGTGAGCTCCGTACCGCGGTCTGCGAAGTAGTCGCGCTTGATGCCCATCAGCTCGTACGACTGTCCGCCCATGTTCTCACCGACGTGGCACGTGGCGCAGTTGTACTTCTTGAAGAGCTCGTATCCGGCGATCTCGTCGGCGTTCATGGCCGTCTTGTCGCCCTTGAGGTACTTGTCGAAGCGCGAGTTGGGCGTCAGCAGCGTCTTCTCAAACTCCTGGATGGCGTTGGTGATGTTGGCCTGGTTGATGCCGTCGGGATAAACCTCCGTGAACTCCTTGCTGAATGCGGCGTCAGCTTTCAGCTTCTCGCAGATCTCGTCGAACGACTTGCAGGCCATCTCCACCGGGTTGACCGGAGGTCCGGCAGCCTGATCGGCCAGCGTGGCGGCACGTCCGTCCCAGAACTGCACGAAGTTGTAGTAGGCGTTGAAGACCGTCGGGGCGTTCACGCCGCCCAGCTGTCCGCCAACACCCTCCGAGAAGGCCTTGTTGTCGACACCTCCCGTGTTCAGACCGTGGCACGAGGAGCAGGAGATGGTGTTGTCGGCCGACAGGCGGGTATCGTAGTAGAGCTTGTTGCCCAGCTCCACCTTGCGGATGTCCACCGGAATCGAGTCCTGAATCGGGCGCACCGTCTCGTTGGCCCACTCCTGGTCGGCCAGCGGGTTGGGGTAGAAGGCTTCACGCTGCGACTTGGCCCATGCGAGTGCCATCTGCGTCTCCTTGTTCGTGAGCGACGCACCCCAGTGTATCAGGTAGTACTTGGCCAGCGGCATCGTTCCGTCGGCAATCACCTTCTCGACCTTCGCCAGGTCCACTTCGTTGATCTTCTCTCCGTTCTTCAGCGCCTCCATCATCGGAGCCATATCGAACGAACGGTAGCCCAGCCGCACATCCTCCTGCACCAGCTTGCCCGCTACCGGGAAGTTGGCATAGAAAGGCAGCTTCGGATCGGCCGAGTGGCAGGAGATACATCCGCTGCTCGCCACGATCTGCTCCATTTGCGCATTGCTTTCGAGGTCGGCCGACGGTGCCTTGTTCACCAGCCGGTAGACGACGCAAAGCACGATTATCACTACCAGCACGGATAGAATAATCTTTGAGCCTTTTTTCATAACAAATGAATTAAAATTAAACAGTTTATATAACTAAGAACGTGAATACATGTGAACACTCTGCCGGGCCGTCGGGAGGTAGTTGACCCCGTACCAGCACATCTGCAGCGCCAGAAACGAGACGATCAGAATCCAGTAGAGCGGCCGCGAGGCGTTTTTGCGGAACAGTCGCAGGTGGACGTAGAGCAGGTAACCCGCCCATGTCGCCGCGGCCCAGGTCTCCTTCGGGTCCCAGCTCCAGTAGTGGCCCCAAGCCGCCTTGGCCCAGATCGAGCCGGTGAGCATGCCGACGGTCAGAAAGGCCAGTCCGGTGTAGACCAGCTTGTCGGTCGCTTCGAGGTAGTCAGCCCGACGTTTGATGAGCCCCATGCAGGCGAGGATAAAGGCGCACCCCAGCACCGAGTAGGAGAACATGTAGACGGTGACATGCGGGATGAACCATGGGCTCTGCAGGGCGGGCATCAGCGTCTGGTCGTGGATCTCGGGCTTCAGGATGTTGATGAGGGCGAAGACCGTCGCCACCACCGTCGAGAAGCTGAGGATCCAGGGGTAGCGCCACCGCAGATAGGTCAGCAGTCCGGATACGCTCATGAAGAAGGAGTACCACAGCCGGGTCTCTCCCATGGTGCGCAGCGGCGGACGCTGCATGTAGAGCCAGAACCCCGCAATGAATGTCGCGAAGACCAGCGTGCCCACGCCGGTCAGCAGAATGGCCCAGCGGCGTCGTTCCCTGCTGAACAGCGCCACCCCTGCGCCGGCTGCCCACAGCACGATGGAGACCAGCGCAAACCAATCGAAATTATCCCACGTGAACATCATACTCGCACACTTTTACAATACGTCTTCCGTCACCGCGATGTTTCACAAAGTTCCTTATTTTGTCTGTTCGGGCCGGCCAGAAACAGCAGGCAGCCTCCGCACAGCATCATGACCACGCCCAGCCACATGACGTATTTCAGCGGCTCCCGGACGATCTGCACCACGCAGTAGCGCGGCTGCTCCGACTGCACGTCGTACGACGTCAGGTAGTAGTCCTCCGCCCAGTTGGCCGCATAGGGGTGGTTAACCTCCAGCCGGGCCGGCTTCCCGTCGATCGAGATCTCGGCAAAGAAGTGGCGCGGGGTGCCGTTGGCGTAGTGCTCCACCGTGAAATCGTTCAGTTGCAGCTCCTTCGGCAGGTAGATCTTCGCCCCCTCTTCGCTGACGGCCTCGTTGTTGGGCCGGTCGCGGAAGACCGGGATGCGCAGCGTCTGCTCCTCGGCGCTTCCCACCACGCCGGCAAAGAGAGCCAGCCACAGCCCGGCATGGTTGAGGACAAAGCGCCAGCGATTGCGCCCCGGGCGGAAGCCCCGCCGCAGGGTAATCATCCCCAGATGGGTCAGCAGGGCGAAGAGCCCCACCACGAAAATCCAGGAGGTAGTGAAGTGGTAGCAACCCAGCCGGGCGAGTAGCCCCGAACGTTCGGCAGCCTCCGCGGCCGAGAGCTGCGGGAAGAGCCCGATGACCAGACTGCCGGCTATGAGCCAGCCCAGCGTCCAGTAGGTGCATTGCGGCGAGAGCCACATCTGAACGAACCTTGAAGAGCGGTTTTCCTTGTAGGCATACACCATTCCTGCAATCCAGAGCAGGGCTATGAGTGCATCCAGCGGGAAGGCGAAGAAGGCAAACGGGAAGTTGCCGAACGCGCATTGAATCACCACCGAAAGCAGCAACAGCAGGATGAACAGATGTTTAGCCTCGAATTTCATATGTCGGTCATCTATCTAATCGGCGCAAATATAAAAAAATATCGTTTACCCGGTTACTCCAAATAGTGCGTTTCGGGGGAATAAAAGGGCTGCCGCTTGGAGGGATTTGTCCGTGCAGGCGGCAACAAGCGTTGAGGCAGTTGGCAAACTTCGAAATCAGGAGATGGTCTGCTGGTGTGCTTAATCCGCAGGGCGGCCGTAGGTGTGTCTGAAGGGGATCTTACCCTAAATCCGAAAATATAAATGCAAAATATTTGCAATTGCGAACTATTTGCATTATGTTTGCACCAGAGAAAGAAACAAAACGATGAACAACGAAGGACTGCAAAGAATCAAGGAGGCGGGGCTGAAGCTGACCCCGCAGCGCCGCGAGGTCTACAAGGCGATGCAGGAGCTGCGCCATGCTACGGTGGAGGATATCATCGAACGGGTCCAGTCCCGCAACAAGGAGGTGACCGTTTCGACCATCTATCGGATTTTGGACAGCTTCCGTTCGGCAAACATTTTGTCGTTCATCTATCACCCCGACACCGGGAAGTGCTATTACGACATCACGGTGGCGGAGCACCATCACCTCTTCGACGGCAAGTCGATCGAGGACTATGCGGACCCGGAGCTCTCGCAGCTGATCCGCGAATACCTCGAACGCAAACACTTCCCGACGGAGGAGATCGGTAAAGTACAGGTACAGGTAACACTTAAAAAGAATGTCTAACTTAAAACCGCAATTTGTTATGAGAAGTATCACAACATTCGATCTGCAGTATGCACACCGTTTCTACGGTTTTCAAGGAGAGGCTCAGTATCTCCACGGCCACACGGGACAGTTGACCATCGAAGTGGAGGATAGCATCGAGGCGGGTGTGAACATGGTTTACCCCTGCAACGAGATTCAGAAGGTAGCGTGGGACGTGCTCCGGAATTTCGACCATGCGCTGGTACTGCGCGAGGATGATCCGCTGCTGCCGGCCGTTCTGGATGTCTACGAGAAGCAGGGTATCCGCAACGGACACCCGCAGAACAAGATGAAGGGCCCGGCCTTCAAGACGGAGCTGGCCACGGCCTATCCCGATTGTCGTCTGGTAGTCACGAAGGAGACGCTGACGGTTGAGGGGATGATCAAGATTGTCTACGACCTGCTGAAGGATAAACTCAACATCGCCAAGATCACCTTCACGAGCGGTGTGAATGCGGCTTCGGCGGAGTTCGTGACCAAGAACGACATCGACCGCTGCCCGCTGTGCGGCGTTGCACTCGACGAGGAGGGTGTATGTCCGAAGTGCGGGTATCGCAAGAAGAAGTAGCCGTCACACTTTGTGGATAGGGGTAGTCGGGTTCCGAAAATCGGGGCCCGACTTTTTGTTGGATCTTCAGTCAGAGTGTGAGGGTAAGGTCGGCCAGCAGAACGGCTGTCTCCGGCTCCTCCTTCGGGGCATCCTTGGGTTTCCAGGCTACAATGAAGCTGACAGTTGCGGATTTCACCCGATAGCCTTTCGCAAACCAATCGGTGAGAGTCTTCTGCATCCGGGCTGAGAGTTTGGCTACGGGGAGGTCCGTCTTCTCAGTATAGAGCGTGAAGTCGCGGTATTGCAGTCGATCGCCGCTCTGCAGTGCCAGCACTTCGCGTTTGATCCCCTTGAAGAACTCCAGATAGACATCCCGATGGGAGAGTTGCAGGACGATCTCTTCGGGCAGGGTATAGCTCCGATCATCGCGGTCGTGGCGGTCGGCCGTCAGACGGTCAAAGCAGTGTCCGTTGGTATGAATGAACAGACGGTTCTTGGCACGGGTGATTCCCACATAGTAGCGGCGCTTCAGCTCCGCATTCTTGGTGTAGTTGTCGGTTAGAAGCATGTAGACGTCGTCAAACTCGCGTCCTTTAGCTTTGTGGATGGTTGATACCACCACCTCGGAGCCCGAAACATCGCAGAAATCCTCCATCGACGATTCGAAGACGAACTCCTTGAAATCGCTGATGTATTTCGTTTGGTTGAGATGCTCGAACTGTTCGAAGCAGCGCTTCACAAGGTCCATATTCTGACTCCGCGCGTAGGTCTTGCCCGTGGCGCGCTTTGCCTCCTCCCAGAGCTCGCCCGGAATCACGGGTGTCGTCACCCGTTTGTCCAGGTATCGGAGGAAGTATCGCATCTCGGAGAGGTTCCAGAAGCGGAAGCCGTCTATCGACTGGATCAGTTTGCACGGGACACCCTCTTTGCGCAGAAGTCCGGTCAGGATGACCGCCTCGTCATTCGTCTGCGTGAGGACGCACGAGGTGCCCGCATGACGGTTGCGGAGCAGTTCGTCGACCAGCGGGCGGTACATGATTGCTGAGGTGTGGCAGGTGACACCAACCCACCCCTCTTCGTGCCGCATTGATTGGATCTGCGTGTGCTTCATTCGTCCGGGGATCGATTGAACGAACTCGTTGGCAGAGGTGACCGGATGACGGGCACTGCGGAAATTGTCGGTCATCTCGATGAGACGAGCTCCGGGTCGTTGGGCCAGTTGGAACATGTAGCCGGAGTCAGACCCCCGGAATTCGTAGATGTTCTGGTCGTCGTCACCCACGGCGATGACGCGCATCTCCTCGTTGCGGGCCATCAGCGCCGTTACGAGGGCATATTCGTCGGCGGCCATGTCCTGCGCTTCGTCGATGACGAGCACGGTTTTGCCGATCTTGTTGGGTTCGACCTCCCCCTGTTCGATCATCCGGGCAGCCCGCGAGACAATGTCTTGGGCATCTTCGAGGTTGCCGATACGCCCCAGCAGATCGAAGCAATAGGAGTGGAAGGTCTTGATCTCGACAAAGTGGGCCGCATTGCCGATCAACGCCATCAGCCGCTGTTTGAACTCCGTGGCCGCCGCACGCGAGAAGGTGAGCATCAGCAACTGTTCGTGCTTGACATCTTCGAGCAGGAGCAGTGATGCCAGTTTGTGGACCAGTACACGGGTCTTGCCGCTGCCGGGTCCGGCCGCAACCACGATGCAGTGGGACTCCTTGTCGGAGATGATCTCCATCTGTCGTTGGGAGAGCGCCCCGAAGAGCTGTTTGTATTTCTGGGGCGTCAGGTTGCGCTGGATCTCGTTGATGCGCTCGCCGCGGAAGTATTTCGCAATGAAGCGCCGGTAGTCCATCTGGAAGTAGTCCTGTACGAACTGCAACGCCGCGTTGTAGTCCTTGACCATCAGATTGGCATACTCGCCCACGATGTGGACCTGCTGGATCTTCTGCTTGTAGAAGGCGTTGAGCAGCCGGTAGTCGTCGACCTTGTAGCGCGACTTGTTGTCCTTGATCCGGCGGATGTCCATCGCGTTGTAGAGGACCAGAAACCCCCCTTCGAGCTTCAGCGCTCCGATCTTTGAGAGATAGAGGAGTGCCTCTTCGACCTCGCCCAGCTGCAGGTCGTTCCGCCCGAAGAGCATCGTCCGGTTATCGGCCTTGAATTGATTCAGCAACTCGACGATCGAGAACTGCACGGCATTGTCCGCTACGGTATGCTCCTGCCCGGTGGCGTTAGGTTGCGCGAGCGTACGCGACAACTCGGCGGCCTGGCGGTAGAGCCAACCGATGGCAAAGCGGCAGATCTCGGCCCGTTTGTCGAACCGGGCCTCCGTCGACTGCAGGTCGGTCTGTCGTCGAAGCTGCAGGTTGTGGTCCGCATCTTCCTGTTTGCGGAGGTATCCCTTGACCGTAAGGAAATAGAGCAGAGTGCGGATGTCCTTCTCCTTGGAGGTGCTGATTCCCTCCTGGATGGCGTCCTCGTTCAGCTGTTTGCTGGAGATGCTGAGCCCCTCCTCCGGGATGCGGTGGAGCAGGTAGCGTTCAAGCTGGATAAAGCGTTCAAGCAGCTGTTGCGACTTGCGCTCCGAATCGCCCGTTCCGAGCAGGTAGGCCGACAAATCCTTGCTGTCGGCCAGGATCCCCTCCTGGCGCATGCGCTCCACGGCGGAGATCACCTCGCGTTTGCTCATGCCCAGAATATCGGCCAGGTAGTCGATTCGGGATTCAGCCTCCGAGTCCTGCGCCTTGGCAATATATTTTTTCGAGATGAGAGACTTGATGATGCGGACCGCCTGTTCGGTCTCCTTGCTGTCGAACAGCGGCGAGGCTGTCAGTCGTCGCCGGGCTTCGTCGAGATTCCGTACGGTGATGCCCGTAGCGTAGACGTGCGGAACGTTATTGCCCCGTTCGAGGTAGCCGGCCTGTTCGAGTGCCGCCAGTGCGGTTCGTACCCGGGTTTCGATGTCGGAGCCCGAACCGTCCCACCCGGCCTGACGCGCGATCTCCAGTGCCGACGAATTGACCCGCATGCGCTGGCGCGTGAGCTCCTTCACGGCCTTCCATACCTGCTGGATCTCGCCGATACTCAGCTTCGTCTGGTTCAACAGGATGAAGTGTTTGTCTAGGTCGTTGTCACCGTAGAGGACGTAGCAGCGGGCTTGCAGATGGGGGTTGCGGCCGGCGCGCCCCGCCTCCTGGACGTAGTTCTCCAGTGAATCGGAGATGTCATAATGGACCACCAGCCCCACGTCGCTCTTGTCCACGCCCATGCCGAAGGCCGATGTGGCGACGATGATGCGCACCTGGTCGTTCATGAAGGCCTCCTGGTTGGTGATCTTCTCGTCGGAATCCATCTTGCCGTTGAAAGGAAGGGCCCGGAAGCCGTCGTGGGTGAGACGTGAAGCCAACTCCCGGGTTCGACGGGTTCGCGAGACATAGACGATGGTGGGGCATTGTGAGTCGGCAATGAGCTCACGCAGCCGCTGGTATTTCTCTTCGTCGTTGTCGACGTGCAGCACCGAGTAGCTCAGGTTCGTTCGTGTGGCCTTCGAGGCAAAGAGCTCCAGATTCAGATCCAACGTCTGTTTGAAGTAGTCGCGGATGTCCTGGATTACCTTCTGTTTGGCCGTGGCGGTGAAGCAGGAGACTGGGATCGGAAGTTTACTTCCCTTTTTCTGCTGGTATTTGCGGATGAAGTGGCCGATATAGAGGTAATCGACCCGGAAGTCCTGACCCCACGACGAGAAGCAGTGGGCCTCGTCGATGACGAAACGAACGACGTTGCGGGCGAGGAGGATACGTTCGATCGTAGCCGAGCGGAGCATCTCGGGCGAGATGTAGAGCAGCGCGGCCGTTCCATCCTGCACCTTTTCGATGGCCAGGGCCCGCGTGATGGGATCCAGCATGCCGTTGATGGTGACGGCCTCGGTGATGCCCCGTTCGGCGAGGTTATCCACCTGGTCCTTCATCAGCGACTGCAGGGGGGAGATCACCACCGTGAGTCCGTGGACCGAGCGTCCTGCCATAAGCGCCGGCAGCTGGAAGGTGAGCGACTTTCCACCACCGGTCGGGAAGATCGCCAGCAGCGAGCGTCCTTCGACGGCCGCCTGTGCCGCCCGCTCTTGGAGGGGTTCCCCTTCGTAGGTGCGGAAGGCATCGTAACCGAACAGCGACTTGAGGCTGCGATGGACGTCGAGTTGGGCGTTGCAGTAGGCGCAGCCTGCAAGGCAGGGGGTGTGGCGCAGCTTCTTGATGACGAACTCCACACTCGGGTAGTTGTGCAATACCCATCCCGGCGTGATGGAGCGGTGATCGGTCGTGTCGATTAGCGCCAGTGCATAGGCCAGCTCGCAGGGGTAGTGTTCGATCAACGGTTCGAGTTCGACATTTTGGCAGATACGGCCTCGGTAGACGGTGGCGATTTGTTCGCTGAGGTTGCAATCCTTCGGGCCAGCTCCCATCAGATCGAGGAATCCGTCGAACTCCGGTTGACCTCTCAGCAGCGCGGCAAAGAGCCTTCGTTTCTGTTCGGGCCATGCATCCCAACGGGCCATCTCGTCCAGAAGCAGATCGCGAGCCTTTTCACAGTCGTTGACCGGATTGTTCATCTGATCGCAGACCAACTTATCATCCTTGACGAGCCGATGATAGGGACGTTCGGGAAAGAGCAGGGGTGAGAGGTAAAGCGTGTCGACCAGCCGCCAGGGAATTTGTCGATCCTCGAAGAGGTATTTGGCATCGTGGTGGATGATGTTGTGTCCGCAAAGGTACTCCACACGCTCGAGGAAGGGTAGCAGCTCTTCTTTTGAGGCTTTATGGAAGATGGCCCCATCGTAACGAAGAGCCCCGATATCGTGGATTCGGTGGTCTGTCAATCCGATCTCAACATCCACAACCGCATAACGCTGCGGACCATACCGAAGAGGCGAGCGGCTGCTTGCGCGGGTCGTATTCAACGGCTCGGTAGCTCCGGTTTTCACCGGGAGGTTTGATATGGAGCTCTTCAGCATGGCGTCGGGAATTATGTCAGTTTATCATACATATATATTATTTATTATTGATTATCTGTTTTGCAATAGCCTTGTATATAAGCGTCTTCTAACTTTTAATTTTCTTTACTGACTCAAAATGTGTTTTTGAAAAAAATAGTAGGAGATGTTTGTCCTCTTTCGTCAGTTCTTGATTCGTCCCTATTAAGAATCATTGTCTATTTGATATCTCAATAAGGACTAGGTAATTATAAAGATTAATATTACTCCATGTAGAGTGAATAATATCTGAATATCCTCATGCTGTAATTTGTATTCTGGTATACAATATTTGCCGTTTAGTTGAATGTATTATTATAGTTTGAGAAGATAAAACTGATCTATGTGCTTCTTTCAAACGTATAAATGAGGAGGGTCTTATTATTGTTTAGTCGTGTTAAAATCGAAGATTTGCACAGCTAGAAAGACTTCTCGCTCTGGATCGTTGGGCATAGTGAATATGTAGTTGAACCACGTCTCTCCTTTGGATGCAGATGAGCTTTTATAATTTTCGTGGAGTGCTACATTCTCTTTTACTCCTTTAATTGCGGTACTCATTGTTGTATCGCGAACAAATATCAAGAGCGCAGTCTTTGTATCTCTCCATGTCAAGTAACTGAGAAGTTGTGATATCGCGTCATGTAACATCTGTTTGCCTCTCCAGAATTTGCATTCGGCTACAAACAAAACGCCATCTTCATGTTTAACCAGAATGTCAGTCTTCCCATTTTTATTGAAAGCTTCTGCAGTGGCAGAATCGCTTTTGAAAGAAGTTTGGATTTGAGCTAGGAAAAGATCTCGCAACGTTTCTTCGTCCATTCCGCGTGTCACATTAGGCAGCTTTTCGTACATTTGACCAACAGTTTGCAGGGAGTTAAGAATCAATCCATATTTTTCCATACTCATAACAGGAGTAATAGCTTCAACCTCCTTGGACTTGTCCCTACCTTTAGGAGGAACAAAACGGTGAGAAACAGTCGGTACAACATATGTTTTTGGATTCTTTGCCTGTGATGATATTGGCACTCCAAGGTTTACGATGAGAGCATTTTCTTTTTTAACTTTTTCTTTTCGGGAGATAAAATAACGTCTGGCTTTATCTGGAAGTGAGTTGTTATATGTGCGCACATCATTCTCCAAATAGCCTAGCATTTTTATACAACTGTCTTTAGATGATTCGAAATCTCGCTTAACTTGATCGGCGTCATCGTTGATTGCCAGGATATCAGTGTAGATTTCAGAAGAACTAACATGGAAATTATTATATCCAGAGACGAGAAAGCTTGACGGCCGGCAATATAATAAATTATGATCTCCACTAATAGGTATAATATATCGAATCATTGTGCGTTCAATGGCCTTCTGTGCACCCCAATATATGGGGAGAAACTTAGGATCTACCAACACTTTTCTGACTTTAATTCTTACATCATCAAAATGAATGACAGGTATATATAGAGTATAATTGTCTATTAAATATTGAATAAATTCCTTTTCATTTACATTCAGAATATAATCATCGTTAAGATCGGCAATAGCATCGGATATTTGTTTATCCCTTGAACGGAATAGACTTTCTGTGTCATATTTTGCGAACATGTCACCGTGATCAATAATAAAATGTTCCATTTCCATATCTATTTACTCAGGACGTTTTTACAAATTTACGAAAATCTATTATTTATTACTCGAGTTTTATCGTGTATCGTTGCCAAAGGGAATGGAGTCAAAGGATGAGAGTGTAATAATCCTATACAGCTAGAGTTAGAACCGTTGATAATACTGTAAAGATGGAGCCAAATTGTAGATATTCGATATTCCGTTAGAACGCAGGTGAGAACGTCTTGTTTGATTTATGTACTGCTGAAAGCTATCTTATTATGAGATATTTTTTGATTTTTTCATGATTTAGACTTTGCGCTGTTTCAGTAAAGCAAAGCAGTCCATCGTTAGTTAGGCGATTTTTTAGATTCAAGATATCAATGTTGGTATTGTGAATAAAGTTCTTTATGGATAGGTAAATTAAACATGTTCGCTTAAATTTTATTTAGATCTTACCAATTCTCAGATGGTCATTTGTTTGGATAATTATTTATCCGTAAATTAGCTATCAGTAAGGTGCAATCTTGATATATTCAAGTCTATAAGTTTTTATATCTGTAATTTGTAATTAAATATATATGGTTACGATACCTCCTTTTACACAGTCTAATCTTGAAGTGTTAGCGAATGTTTTAGGCGAAACAAGTGATGGTTTGTCTGGTTCTGAAATTCACCATTTTTTGATGGTAGCAAAGATTGATGACGTAGACCCTAAGAATACGAAAAGATATCGACTTTTCAATGCTTTCGCTGCATTCCAAAATAAGCATCATTGTGCAAATAATATAATCAATTTTGTTAAAGAGGCATTGGCTCCATCACGATATGTCAATAATAGAGACGGGTTCGAAAGGCGAAGAGTGGCAGTGAATCAAGTCCTTGCATTTGAAGGTCTGATGATTACTGAAGCTGGTGGTGTGGCTCGAACTGAAAAGGCATCTACAATTACTGAGGTGCAACTAAGAGTCGAAGGGCTGAGAAATAAACTCATTCAACAAAACGCCCATAGGGCTCTTTTCCATTATTGCAACGAAGAGTTATTGGCAATAAACAAACAGGCATATTAAAGATGAAAATAAAATCCAAATAAATACAAC
>ERZ779850.1931-NODE-1931-length-18272-cov-4.439535_pt1 | contig 18272 bp, 8 predicted proteins | sample MGYA00511249_ERZ779850 | MGnify/ENA primary metagenome ERZ779850 (study PRJEB29588, sample SAMEA2162475) | human gut metagenome | biome: human gut; feature: human-associated habitat; material: faeces | place: Denmark | collected 2008/2010 ...
GTGCGGCGTTTGGGTTTGTAGGGCAGGTAAATGTCCTCCAGCTCCACCGCATCCCAGCACTCCGCGATGCGCCGGCGGAGTTCCGGGGTCAGCCTGCCCTGCCCCTCGATGGTCGTGAGCACCGTCTGCTTGCGGGTTTCGAGTTCGGTGAGCCGGTCGAGCCACTCCTTGACGGAGGCGACCTGCACCTCGTCGAGCGAGCCGGTCGCTTCCTTGCGGTAGCGGCTGATAAAGGGGATCGTCGCCCCTTCGCGGAGCAGACGCACGGTCCCCTGCACCTGGTGCAGCGGAATTTGCAGTCGTCGGGATATGATTTGTTCGATCATGTTCGGAAAAATGTTCTTCGGCAAAGATAGGAAAAAGCCACCCCGGCGGCAAATCCCGGGGTGGCTTTCGCGACGGAGCAGCTTCTATTCCGCCGTGAGCAGGAATACGCCGCTGTCGTAAATCTTCGGCATCGAGGGGTTGATGCCGGCGTTCGAGAGCATCTCGCCGCTGAAGGTTTTGCCGTCGAACCAGTTGCGCGATTTGTCGACGTTCAGTTCGCGGATGGTGTAGCCCGTCTTCGGGTCGAGTCCCTGCAAGCGGAATTTCGGGATCAGCGAGCGGCCCTGGTACCGGAGGCTGTACGTGAACAGCACGGCCTGCTTCCGGTCCTTCGAAACGTACATCAGGCCGTAGCAGCCGCTCTTGTCATAGGGCGTGCCGATGCGGTAGAGGTCGCCCTGCATCACGATGTCGCGGTACTCCTTGTAGCTGGCGATGGCCCGGCGGGCGAACTGCCGCTCCTCGTCGGTCATCTGCCTGGGCTGAAGCTCCATGCCGAGGCGTCCGGCGCAGGCCATGTCGAAGCGGAACTTGATGGGCGTGATGTTGCCCGTCTGGTGGTTGGGCGTGGCCGAGACGTGCGAACCCATCACGACGGCGGGGTAGAAAAGGCTCGTGCCGTACTGGATGCGCGCGCGCGAAAGCGCCTCGGTGTTGTCGCTCGTCCACACTTCGTCGAAATACTTCAGGGCGCCGTACTCCACGCGGCCGCCGCCCGAGGCGCAGGCCTGGATCAGCACGTCGGGGTATTTGGCGCGGATGCGTTCCATCACCTTGTAGAAGCCCTGCGCGTAGTCGATCCAGAAGCGCGACTGTTCGTCGGCCGGGAGGTAGGCCGAACCCACGTTGTTGGCGTTGCGGTTGGCGTCCCACTTGATGTAGTCGATCTTGTCCGAGAGTTTCATCGTGTTGTCGAAGACTCCGAACACGAAGTCCTGCACCTTGGGGTTCGTGAGGTCGAGCAGCCACTGGTTGCGGGTCGTGGGCGCTTCGCGCTTCGGCGGACGGACGATCCAGTCGGGGTGCTTCTCGGCCAGCTCGCTCTTGGGGTTGACCATCTCCGGTTCGATCCAGATGCCGAACTTCAGTCCCTTCGAGTGGGCGTAGGAGGCGATGTGGTCGATGCCTTCGGGGAGTTTCGCGGCGTTCACCTGCCAGTCGCCCAATCCGGCGTTGGAGTTGTTGCGCGGGTATTTGTTGCCGAACCAGCCGTCGTCGAGGACGAACATTTCCAATCCCATCGAGGCTGCGTCGTCGATCATCTGTTTCAGGACCTTGGCGTCGAACTTGAAGTAGGCGCCTTCCCAGCTGTTGAGCAGCGTGGGGACGGCCTCGTGGCCGTGGTAGACGCCGTAGTTGCGCGCCCAGTCGTGGAGGTTGCGCGAGGCGCCGCCCGCGCCGCAGAACGAGTGGGTGTAGATCATTTCGGGCGTGGTGAACGTCTCGCCCGGGCGGAGCCTGTACTCCGAGGCGTTGGGGTTGGCGCCGGCCAGGACGGTCAGCACGTCGAATTCGTCGACCTCGAAGTTGAGGCGGAAGTTGCCGCTCCAGGCCAGCGCTCCGGCGATGACTTCGCCGCAGGTCTCGCTGAACGAATCGCTGTTCAGCGTGAGCAGGAACGCCGGGTTTTCGGTGTGGGTCGTGCGCACCTCGCGCGTCGACTCGATGCTTTTCGATCCGTGGGTCAGCAGCGTGTGGTCGACCTGCGCTTCACGCGCCCAGGCCCCGTAGAGGTGCGTCAGGAGGTATTTGTCGGCCTTCAGCGGGAGCGACGAGGAGTAGAAGCTGTGCAGCGTGACGGGACCCTTCTCGCGGTTGCGGATCACGGCGTGCGTGGTGATGACGTTTTCGCGGGCGTAGGCCGTGAAGACCAGTTCCACGTCGAGCGCCTGACAGCAGTCGGTCATCTTCACGACGGTCTCCGTCACGTTCTTGTCGGAGAGCTGTTTCGAGGCGTGCGACACGTAGCGCAGTTCGGTGTTCATGTCGCCGTCGGCATGGGTGACGCGCAGGGCGGGTTCGCGGAAGTTGCGGCCTCCCGTCGCGGGATAGGCCAGGTCCTCGGTTCCGTGGTCACTGCGGCGGTTGCTCTTGTAGTCGGCCAGCGGCGCCGGGTCGTCGATGCGTCCGCCGAAGTGGCGGAAATAAACTTCGCCTCCGGGGGCGGCGGTGAGCACCATCGAGACCTTGTCGGTGCTGATGTCGATGACCTGCTGCGGCGCGGCGGCCGATACGGTGTTCGCGGCAAAGGCGGCAATCAGGGGGATCAGTAGTTTTTTCATACGCTTTAAACGGTTTCTGCGTCCAAAGATACGAAAATATGCGAAACTATACGAAATAAACCGAAATAACACCGTAATTCCGGCGGCTTCCGATCAGAACGTATAGGCGACGCGCAGGTAGCCGTAACGGCCCAGGTAGGAGGTTGAGGAGGTGACGATGTAATCCGTGTCGAAACTCGTGGTGGCGTAGTCGGGGCGGTTGAGGATGTCGGTGACGCCCGCCGAAACCCCCAGCCGGTTCTCCTTGCCGAACTTGCGCCCCGCCGAGGCGTTGAGGATCACGTTGTGACGCGTGAGCGCGTGCGAGCGGCTGTTGCAGTAGAATTCGTAGAGCGTGCCGACCGACCCGAAATACTTGCCGAAGCGCAGGTCGACGCGCGCCGTGAGCTGTTCGCGCAGCTCCTGCGCGGTCTCTTTCTGCGTGGTGTAGGAACTCATCGAGGTGTTGGAGCGGATGTTGAGCTTGACCTTGCTCGAAAAGCCCGAGTCGAAGCCGAAGCCGAAGCCGAGCGAATGGCGGACCGAGTGGAAGAGGTCTTCGCCGGTGAAATAGGGCGTCTGGCTGAAGCCGTAGTTCACCGAGACGTTCAGGGTCGAGCGCAGCGGGTTGATCTGCTGTGAGTAGGAGACCCTGCCCCCGAGGTTGTAATTGCCCCCGACGTTGGCCTGCGTGGTGAGCTGCGCACCCTTCCGTGCCGTGTAGTCGTACTGGGGCAGGTAGGTGTCTTCGAGGAAGAGCGTGCGTCGCTGGGCGATGTAGTTGAAGGTGTAGCTGCCGTTGAGCCGCACGCTGAAGGAGAGGGCCTTTTTGACGTCGGTGAACTGGAATCCCGCCGATCCCGAGAGGTCGTTCTGCAACTTGAGACCGGGGTTTCCGGCCTGCAACGAAAGGGGGTTGGTGGCGTTGAGCGTCGAGCGGGATCATCTGCGGGAAGGAGGCCAGGTTGAACGAAAAACGCTTCCGCGATTTGCCGACCGAGAGGTAGACCGTCGGGTTGAGCTGGAAGAACAGCCGCGGGAAGCGCTCCTCCTTGGGGAAGCGCTCGCTGCGGGCGATGTCGTAGAGCACTCCGCCCAGTCCGGCCATTATCCAGACGTCGCCGCTCCGGTATTGCAGGCTGGTTTGCAGGCTGTGCGTGTAGGTGTCGGTCGTGTAATGGTAGGAGTTGACCGTGTCGACGACGCCCTGCGGGTCGGAGAGGAAATCGACCGCCAGCTGTTTCGAGCGGGCGTAATCGCGGCTGAAGTTGTATGAGGCGTTGACCGAACCCTTTTTTCCCAGTTTGTAGCGGTAGCCCAGATTGGCGCCGAACGAATAGTTGCGGCTGTCGCCGTCGTTGCGCAGTTTGACTTGCAGGCCGGGTGTCGAGGCCGTCGTGTCGACCCGCCAGCCGTCCCGGTCGCCGGGTGCGTATTTGCCCGAGACGTTGAACGACAGGGTCGACCGGTCGGAAATTTTCGAGTGGAAGAAAATGCTGACATTCAATCGGATGTTGCGTCTGTCGGAGTTGCTGTTGAGGTTCGTCCGGGTCTTTTCGTCGTCGATCCGCTGCTGCGTGCGGCTGTGCCCGAGTGTGGAGCCGTCGTCGATCGAAAAGGTGGTCATGGCCCCGAAAACCTTCTTCTTCCGCTGGATGTTGACGTAGTTCGAGATCTCCGCCGAAAGCGATTTCGAGAGCGATTCGTTCCGGCTCTCCTCGCTGCGCAGGGCATAGGCTTCGGTCAGGAAATATTCGGTCTGCGAGGACCCCGTGCTGCTCTGGCGGCTGCGTCCGAACCGGACGGCGGTCGATACGTTGGTCGAGTCGCCCCGGCGCAGGGTATAGTCCGCCTGGGCGTCGGTCTGTTTCGTGGGGGTCGTCTTCGAGTCGAACGAGACGCCTTCTCCCTGCCGGATGTTGTCCTTCGAGTTGGAGGCTTCGAGACGCCAGTTGCCCCTTTCGGTGTTGCGGTAAAAGCTTCCGGCCTCGGAATGGCGGATTTCATGCCGACCCGAGTAGTCCCTTTCGAGGCTCGCGCCGAGCGTGCCCTCCAGATTTCCGCCCAGGATGTAACCGCGCTTCGACTTGGTTTCGACGTTCATCACTTTCTCCTTTTCGGCCGTGTTGTCCCCCAGGCGCTTTGCCTCGGGGCTGAAATCCTCGTAGACCCGCACGCTCCGGACGTCCGAGGCTTCGAGGTCGGTGAGTGCGTAGGAGGTTTTCGAGCCGAAGAGGTTTTTCCCGTCGATCAGCACCCGTTTGACCTCCTGCCCTTCGGCGTAAATCTTGTTGTCCTTGATCTCGACGCCCGGCAGCTGTTTCAGCAGCTCCGCGAAACGGTCGTCGGCCATGGTTTTGAACGCCCCGCGTTGTAGACCGTCGTGTCGCCCCGGAAGACCATGGCGACCTGCTGCCCGACGACCACGACCTGCGCGATCGACTGTTCGTCGACCTCCATTTTGACCTCGATCCGTCCCCGGAATTCGGTGTTTCCGTAGCGTTTTTTGAACGGCTTGTAACCCACGTAGGTGACCTCCAGGTCGACCGAGTCGCGGAAAATCCGGTCGCAGCGGTAGACGGCCATGATGCGGTAGAAATCCTCCTTGACGGTCGTTCCCCGCAGCGTGTCGGCCCTGCTGACGAGCGAGACCGTGGCGCCCAGCAGCGGGTTGTGCGTCTCCTTGTCCTCGACCGTGACGACCGTGCGCGCCGGCCGGCCGAAGTTCATGGGTTGGTAAGAGAGGGCGAAGGATTGGAGCGCATGATTCCCCGCCGGATGTGCGGAGGGCATGCCGACAAACCCGAGAAGGGCGAGAATCAGTAGTATGTAACGCGTCAAACCGGGGGGGTGAAGGTTTATTGGCCGCAAGATAGTAATTTCCGTCCATAGTACAGCCGGTCCGCAAAAAAAGAAATTTCGGCCCGAATGGGGCGTTTCGGATCGAAACCGCAGGCGGAAATCCGGTTAAACATTGTCGCGATATGCCGCAGGATGCGTTCGGATTGTAAGTTCGGTTAAATTCATGGTTCGAAAAGATGTTCGGAATGGTGTTTTTTTCTTATCTTGCGAAACAAGATTTGTCTTGAATCAAATGAAACTGGCATGAGGAAGAGTGGATTGAACCGCCGCCCGGCGACCGCCCGGATCAGCGTTCCGGACCATGCCGACGAATTCCCGGCCCGGGTTCCCCCCCCCGCGGGAATTGCCCTACCATCTGTTGACAGTCGCGTGTTTCCCGATGCCCGACAGTTGCGCCATGCAGCTGCCGGAAGCCGTTATTGTGTCCCCTGACCGGTGAAATCCCCATTTCTCGGGGTTGCCGCCTGTTGTGCGGCACTCTATCTTTGTCCCCCGAAAACGAATGACATTCTTACTATTCACATAACCCTGTTTGCCGTGAAGAAATTTTTACTAATGCTTTTATTGGCGGGCGTCTGCATTCCGCTGGGAGTGCAGGCCCAGGCTCCGAAGAAGGTCTCCATCGAAGGGACCGTGACGGAGTACAACACGAAGGAGCCGATTGCGGGCTGCGTGGTTTCCATTCCGACGCTTGAGCTGTGGGTGGTGACCGATGCCAAAGGCCGGTTCCGGATGCCGTCGGTGACCACCGGCAGCTACACCATCGAGGCAACCTGCCTGGGTTACGAGCCGCTTTCGTACAAGGTGACGGTCAGCGCTTCGATCGGGGCGCTCTCGCTGCGCCTCAAGGAGTCGAGCCTGCAACTCAACACCGTGACCGTAACGGCCCAGCGGGGCCGCAGCATCAACTCCTCGTCGACGATCGACCGTCAGGCGATGGACCACCTGCAAGCCACCTCCGTCAAGGACGTGATGCAGTTGTTGCCGGGCGTGCTGACCGCGAATCCGGAATTGACGAACTCCACTTCGAATTTCGTCGGCATCCGTGATCTGCCTAATTCGATGACGGACGGTAAGGATGCGAACAGCATCAACTCCAGTTCGGTGGGCGTCTATGTCGATGGAGCCGTTGTGAATAATAGCGCGATGCTGATGGGTGGAAAAGCGGCCGCTTTCGGGCAGCAAACCAGCCGGGGTATCGACATGCGCACCATTTCGACCGACAATATCGAGTCGATCGAGGTCATCCGCGGCGTTGCGTCGGCCGAATACGGCAATATGAGCGCCGGAGCGGTCGTCGTCAAGACCAAGCAGGGCCGCACTCCCTATGAAATCCGGGTGAAGACCGTGCCGGATACCAAGGCCGTGTCGCTGACTAAAGGTTATGCGTTGGGGTCCGACAAGGGTTTCCTCAATGCGTCGATCGACTACGCCAATGCGATGAAGGACATCCGTACGGTGGAGGAATCTTATGACCGCGGAACGTTTTCGGTGGGTTATACCAATACCTTCAACCGTGACCGCACGCCGTTTCAGTTCAATGCGAAGGTGAGCGGTTACCTTTCGCGCGGCACTACAAAGGCTGATCCGGACAATATCTCGCAGGCTGAACGCAAGGAGTTGGACGATCGGAACCTGTCGATCAACCTTAATGGTTCGTGGCTGCTCAACAAGTCGTGGATTACGTCGTTGAAATACGTTTTCAACACATCAATGACCCGTCAGTACGCCCGTCAGCAGATGGCGCCCAGCGCCCTCGGTGTCGCCAATCCCGGAGCTTTGGAAAACGGGGAGTATCTGACTGAATTCACCCCTGACAATTACTTGAGCGATATTCGGAATTTGAGTATGGCCTATTACACCACGGCTAAAATGGTGGCTGAACTTTCGGGGCGTTACGGCAAGGTCTACAACAAGGCGATGCTCGGTGTCGAGTGGAACAATTCGGGCAACACCGGCAAAGGACAGTATTACGAAGGCGTGCGTCCCATGTCGTTCCGTCCGGAGCCGTTCAGCGACATTCCTTTCCTGAATCAGGTGGCTGTCTTCGCCGAAGAAAAAGCGACGCTGCCGATCGGAAAAACATCGCTCACGTTGCAGGCCGGCGGACGTTTTACCTATATGGCGACGGATCAGCTGAACGATAAGTGGGCCGTCGATCCGCGTTTTAACGCCAAATATACGATCATCAGCAATCGCGCGCCGAAAAAGGTCCGCGAACTGTCGCTGCGCGCCGGCTGGGGCATCCAGACCACGCTGCCGGCCCTGCGGCTGCTTTATCCTTTTCCGGTGTATATTGACCGGGTTTCGTTCAGCTGGGGCGGAACTACCGAGACGGGGCCTGTGGCGGCATGGACTACGTTCGTGACCCCGCAGTCCGATATGATTAACCGCGATCTGAAGATGCAGTACAGCAAGAACTTCGAAGTGGGTCTCGATTTCGATATGTTCGGTGTCAAGGGAGGCATTACCTATTATAATGAAAAGATGCGTAACGGTTATACCCTTCGTATGGTTCCGCAGGTATTGTCATTCCGGGAATACGAAACCTATAAAGGGACGGAAGTTCCGGTTTATATGGATGATCCGAACAATCCGGGACAACCGGTTCTGGGCGTGGGAGGCGAGCCGCTCGACTATCGGGATGAGAAAATATTCCATACGGCATCCGTCAAGAAACCGGCCAATGACGGTAAATACGACAAGTGGGGTGTCGAGTATACGTTCGATTTCGGGCAGATTCGTCCGGTCCGGACTTCGGTCGTTGTCAACGGAGCATACATGACCATGACCCGGAAGGATAGCGAGGGCGTGTTGTTGTACGATACTTATTCCTCGGTGAAAGTGCCTATTGACGGTAAGAATATCTACAACCCGTTTCTGGGAGCCTATTATGGAGGCAAATCCGTCTCTTCCGGTTCGGTGTACACCCGGTTCAATTCCAATATTAACCTGATCACGCACATTCCGAAGTTGCGTCTGATTACAACACTGACGGTCCAGTGTGTATGGCTCAACCGGACCCGGAATCTCCAGGCAGACGGTGTTTACATCCTCGATGACGACAATCATCCCGTTTATGGCGATTTTTCGAATGGGACGAATGGCAAGATGATCTACCGGGATCCCGATTTCTATATGAACATGGATGGTCAGCTATTGCCGTTCAATCGGGACTTGTACAACGATCCTACCTATGGAGCGGCTTACCGGGAATACCTTCAGACGGGCAGTGCGACTACGACCTTTGTCGAAAATTCGTTCAAGCCTTATTTCATGGCCAACCTCCGTGTTACGAAAGAGATCGGCAGGATTGCCCAGATTTCATTCTACGCCAACAACTTTACGAACTCGCATCCTAAAATGTTGCTGAAGAGTACGGGAACTTATAAGCGCGTAAATACGGATATTTATTTCGGCGCGGAACTAAAACTTAAATTCTAAAGAGTTGCAGATGATGAAAAAGATTTTATATTATCTGGTGCCTTTGGCGACGGCCTTTCTGCTGTGCGGCTGCCTCAAGGATATGAAAGACGGCGAATTGCTCCATGGCAACAGGGAGGTGCTGATCTCCATTGATTTGCCCGGAGAGTTGGCGTCGCTCGACAAGTCGGGGTTCAAGGTGACTATGCGCAATACGAAGATCGGAAATACGTATACTTCCGAAACCGATGCGAAGGGTGAAACCCGGATCGACGCCGAATACGGAAATTACAGCGTGATTATCAGCAAAGTGGCCGATGTGGGCGGAATCAGCAAGTTCCTGCATGCCACCAGGGATTTCGTGCTGAATAAAGACGGTCAGTCGGCCGGGACGAGCAATCTCGAGATTAAGGCTACGGCGCGTGGCACGATCATTCTGAAAGAGGTTTATTTTCACAAAACGAAGACTGCCGACGGGAAAGCGAATTATAACTATGACCAGTATTTCACGCTCTGCAACAATTCCGACGATGTGCAGTATCTCGACGGGGTGGGAGTCGGATTCCACACGTCGTTCAATTCGGGAAAATCGGCCGTGTACAATAAATTCTGGTTGGGAAGCACCAGCACCGAACTCCGCGATTCCATTCCGGTCAACGCTTTCGGTTTTGTTTTCCCGGGCGAAGGCCGGGAGCACCCGATACAGCCGGGCGAAGAGGTCGTGATTGCCTTGAGCGCCGTCGAACATACGGCAGACCAGACCAGCAGACCGATGAACCTTGCCGCGGATAATGTATGGGCGATGTATATCGACCGTTTTGCTGGCTCCGCGGTAAAAGCTCCGGCCGCGGGCGTTGAACGGCTGGAATGCTTCTGTGAGCTGGCATCCGGAAATTCGATCGTTCTCTCCATCAGCTCGCCGGCGATCGTTGTATATCGGCTGCCTGAAGATCCTTATGAGTACGTTAAGGACGGAGCCATCAAAGGCCGGCCCTACGGCAAGGTGATGTATCAGCCGACGAAGTATCAGAGTATGCCCTCGATAATGGTTCCCAAGGAGTGTATTCTCGATGGTGTGGAGTTCCGCAGTAACGATACGCACGTCCCGCGTCTTTGCTCCGACATCAGTCTCCAGCCTTTGTTTATCACGACGGCCTCGTACAGCGGTCAGTCCTATATCCGCAAGGTGGACGAAAGCGCTTCGGAGATCGTAGGTCGTACGGTTTATCAGGATACGAACAATTCGGCCGACGACTGGATTCCGCTCGATGAACCGACCCTTTGCACGGAGTACAAAAACCGATAAAACGAAACAGCCATGAAGAAAAAGATCTATGCGGTGCTCCTGTTGACTGCGGTATGTGCGGGGTCGGGCGTTTTCGCCCAGTCCTCCGCTCCGAAGGAGAACCTTGAAAAATATTATACCCTGGAACGGATTCGTTCGAAAAGCGGATGGCTCGTTTCGGACAATGCGGCGGGCCTGATGCTCAATCAGGCATCGCTCTCCATTGCGGAAGTGAATTATGATTTCGAGCAAGGCGGACTGCGCAACGTTACCGATGGAGCGGAAGTGAATGCGTTCGGGGTCCGGTCCGAGTCGTACCGCCGTTGGAATCGTCTTTCGTTCTACGGTAAGTTGAGTTATGATTATGCGGCTTCGAAGGACCGCAGTTGGGCGGGAAATGCCAACATCGGAGATTCTCCGATGCTGATCGGCGATTCGATTCCCGGAAATACGCGTGATGAAACCTATGCCATCGAGGCCGGGGTTGCCTACCGTATGGGGCGCTGGGTGGTTGGAGCGATGGGGAAATACGAGGATCGCAGCCTGGCAAAGCGTCGGGATTCGCGCAATAAAACCACCTCGATGTATTTGAGCGTTCAGCCGGGTGTGATGTTTACCTCGAAGGTGGTGGACGCAGGTCTTAATTTTACGTATGAACGCACGACGGAGCAGGTCGGCTATGCGGCTTTCGGTACGAATACGACCAGCGGAATGATCTACTTCTTCGAAGGCATGTGGTTTTATACCAGCCAGCAGCTCGGGGGAAGCGAAAAATTCTATGACGTCTATTACAAAGGCTCCGAATACGGAGGCGCCGCCCAGTTGGAATTGAAATTGGGAAAGAGGGTGAAGTTCTTCAATCAGTTCTCGGCCGAATACGACAAAATGGAGCGTTTCCGCTTCGATTTGGACCAGCATCTGGGCGACAACGATCAGTTGACCTACCGCTATCTGGGGGTGCTCAACGTTGCGGGCCGCAGGGTCGATCAGCGGCTTTCGGTCGACGCCTCGTGGGGCGACCTGCTGAAATACAACAATATTCAGGAGCTGGAACTTGATCCGGAGACCAATCAGAAACTGTACAAACAGTACGGCCGCTTCCTGAAATTCTCGCAGAAGCAGCGCAGCGTCGATGCCGATTACAAACTCTACGTCAAGCGCAACGAGTGGAGCAGTTCGTGGATCGTCGATGCGGCTTATACCTATTACAAGGCCGAATCGGAATATACGATCTCCCCGGCATGCTACGATCAGGACCTGCACTATTCGAAACTGATGCTGGGCGTGACGAAGAACTTCCGGTTCAGCGGCCGCAGCTGGCTCGACGCGACGGTGCGCGGCGGCTATACGTTCGGCGGCGGAACCGAACTGGAGAAGAGCTGCCCCGAGGGGGTGCAGATCGACAACGAGAACTATCGCGCCGACCTGCTGGCCCAGGAGTATGCCTTCCTGACCAACGACCGTCTGAACGGTGAGGCCGGCCTGCGCTATACGCACTGTTTCCCGGCGAAGAAAATGAGCCTGTACGTCGATCTGAAAGGGCGTGCGGCATGGGGGCGCAGCGGCCTGATGGACGGCAGCCGGCGCGGCGGCCTGTTCGCGGCCGTGGGTCTGAACTTCTGAACCGCGGGTCGTCATTAAAAACCCCGCAGGACGTGCAAAGTCCTGCGGGGTTTTTGTCGTCGGGGATTCATAAAAAAGGAACGGACCCCCGTTTTGAAGGGTCCGTTCCTTGGCGAGCGCAGGGCGGGTTATTTCACCAGCCGCATTTCGTCGATCAGCTTTCCGGCGCCAGCGTATTTGTCCATGATCCACAGCACGAAGCGGATGTCGACGCAGACCGTCTTGAAGTTGGTCGGGTGGAAATAGATGTCGCCCGACATCGACTCGCGGTTGCCGTCGAACGCCAGTCCGATCACGTCGCCCCGGGCGTTGAGCACAGGGCTTCCCGAATTGCCGCCCGTGATGTCGTTGTTGGTGAGGAAATTGACGTACAGCCGGCCGTTTTCGCCCCAGCGGCCCCAGTCCTTGCTGCGGATGAGCGAAGACATCCGGTCGTCGACACGGAATTCGTAGTCGTCGGGATTGTATTTTTCGAGGTAGCCGTCGATCGTCGAACGGGAGTCGTAGTGCACGGCGTCCTTGGGCGAGACCGGGCCTACGGTTCCGTAGGTGAGGCGCATTGTCGAGTTGGCGTCGGGATATTGGGGCGTGCCTTCCGATTCGCGCATCTCGTAGATGGCGTGGGTGTAGCGGAGTTCCTCCTTGTCGGCGTCGATGCCCGACGTCTCCTCGGCCTGTTTGAGTTTCTCGGCGAAACGCCGCGAGCTGACCGAATTGGCCATCGCCGCCATCGGGTCGGAGAGGATCTCCTCGGCCGTGCGGGGCTGTGCGAACCAGGCGCAGAGCTTTTCGTAGCTGGTGCAGCAGGTGTTTTCGAACGCGTAGTCGACCAGCGCCGGAACGTTGCCCTTGAAACGGTCGTAAAGCTGCGGCAGCTGCTCGCCCCACATTTCGCGGGGCACGTTGTCGATGAAACTCTCCATCATCCGTGTCAGCACCTCCTTGTCGGTGGCCAGGTCGAAGTCCTTCATCATCCGGCGGGTGTTGGACTTCACGCCCGCGAAGTTCTTGTCGCCGTCCTGCACCGAGGCGATGCCGTCGCGCTGCATGCGGTCGACGAGCGTGCCGAGACGGTTGGCCGTCATCATCACGTCGCTCGGGCGAATCCACGTCTCCTGGTAGTAGCACTTTTCGCGCACGGCTTCGGCGCGGGCCTCGTAGCCTTTTTTGAGGTTGGCGAGCAGGTCGCCGTATTCGGCCCTGCGGGCCGGATCGGCGTCGATCCAGGCGGCGAGGCGCGCCTCCTCGGCGACGCGGATGCCGATAACGTCGTAACGGCGCAGGCAGATGTTCTCCCACTTGGCGTAGTCGGCGTAGTTGCTGATGTTGAAATACTTGTCGCTGTACATCAGCCGCACGTCCGGGTCGGCCTCCATGTGGCGCAGCATGATGTCGAGGCGGTCGCGGCGCGCCTTGATCACCACGGGGTTGGTCACGTGCTCCTTTTCGCGCACGGCCTGCGACGACATGTAGCGGTTGGTGCGGCCCGGAAAGCCGATCACCATGGCGTAGTCCCCGTCGTGGATGCCACTCGTCGAGACATTCAGCACCTTGCGGGGCGTGATGGGCACGTTGTTCTCCGAGTAGGCCGCCGGGCGGCCCTTCGCGTCGCCGTAGACGCGGTAGAGGGCGAAATCGCCCTTGTGCTGGGGCCAGCCCCAGTTGTCCTGCTCGCCGCCGAAGGCCCCGATTTTCACGGGAGGCGCACCCACGAGGCGCACGTCCTTATAGGTCTCGTAGTAGAAAAGCAGGTATTTCTTGCCCTTCCACATCGAGGCGCATTCCACTTCGAAGGGGGTGTCCCCGCCGTACTTCCGTTCGAGGATGCCATAGACCTTGCGCGTCCCGAAGATGCCCAGGCTGTTGGCCTTTTCGAGCGAGTCGCGGATGGCCTGGGCCTCGTCCGTCACGTCGCGGACCTGCCGCAGGAAGGTCACGGTCTTGCCCTTGAGCGGCAGTTCGTCCTTTTGTTCGAGCGCCCAGAAGCCCTCTTCGAGGTAGTTCTTCGCGGGGGTGCTCAACGAGTGGATGTCGCCGTAGGCCACATGGTGGTTGGTGATGACGAGTCCCTTGTCCGAAATCACGCTGCCCGTGCCCATGCCGCCGTCGACGGCCACGATGGCGTTGCACAGCGCCGGGGACTCCTCGTTGTAAATCTCTCCGGGTTTGAGTTTCAGCCCCTCCTTCTTCATCTGGGGGTAGATCACGTCCCGGAACGTGCTGACCAGCCACATGCCTTCGTCGGCCGACGCCGCAACCGGGAGCAGGACGCAGGCCAGCAGGTAAAAAATCGCTTTTTTCATCGTCTTCTTGGTTTATCTCGAAAAAAGGGGCTTGCGTATCACAAGCCCCGGTGGTGTCAGAGGGTGTGTCCCTCGGTTTTGAAGGTGAACTTCGGCTCCTCGTCCTTGAGCGTGCCGTCCTTGTATTTCACGGGCCACACCTTGGCGTTGAGCAGTTCGTTCCAGATCTTCGCGTCGTCCCACATCGACTTGACGTAGACGATCCGCAGTACGGGAACCTCCTCGTCGTTCAATGCCACGTCGAGCCGCGTGATGCCCTCCTTGAGCGAGAGGAACCCGCGGAAGTAGGGGAAGCTGCGCTTGATGAGCGGCTTCTCGATGCCGCGGCACTCGACTTCGTAGACGCCTTTGGGGTACTTCGCGTCATCGCCGTAAGTCTCGGTGTTATGCTTGAACGGCGCCGAGAGGTCGCGGGTCTGCTCGAACATCAGGTCGAGGAACTCGCGGCGGCCGATCCTGCCGGCGGCGGGGTCGTAGCTTTTGAGCTCGTAGTGGACCGGAATCGCGCGGACCTTGCCGCCGTGGGCCAGCATGTGGGCCTCCTTGACCTCGATCGAGTCGCGGAGCATCTTTTCGGGGATCGCGGCCGACGGGTCGACGTAGAGCGTAACGGCTACCGGGCAGTCGTACTGTGCGTCGAAGCCGCAGATGCCGTCGATGTTGCGCAGGATGGCCCCGAAGTAGACCATGTCCATCTTATCGTGGAGTCCCTCGACGCCGATGCGGACCACCGACAGCGAGTCGACGCCGGCTTTCGGCGTTGCGAACTTCATGGTCGTCGGCGAGAAGATCGCCTTGTCGATGCTCGTCTCGTCGATCGCCTTGGGATCGTAGCTGATCACCACGGCGTGGCGTTTCACGAACGTTTTCACGCCGTAGACGCCCGGCACTTTCTGCATCTTCGCGGAGAAGGCCTTCGAGCTGCCGAAGCACTTTACCGAGGTGAGTCCTTCGATTTCGTAGGTCTGCATGCCTTCGACCTGCTCGTATTCGCCCCACTTCTCGTCGATGGTCGGAAGTTCCCAGTGGCTGCCGAACCACAGCGCCGCGCCGAAGAGCGCGACGGCCAGGATGCCGGGCAGCCAGCGCAGCGAGCGTTTGCCGCCGACCTGCAACGAATCTTCGGGGCAGGCCGAGACGCACGTTCCGCAGAGCGTGCAGTCGATATGCTTCACCTTGTCGAGGTTCTTGATGTCGATCGAATAGGGGCATTTGCGTCGGCAGACGTCGCACTTGGTGCACGTGGCTTCGTCGCGGACGATGCGCAGCAGCGGGAAGACCTTGCTCTTGAGATAGATCATCTCCCAGAGGTAGCCGATGACGCAGGCGGCGCCCAGTGCCCATACCCAGGCCGAAGCCACGCCCAGCAGCCCGAGCGCCCACAGCAGGATGACGATGCCCGCGAAGGTGAGGGTGAATTTGAAGATGTTGCTCAGCGCACCCAGCGGGCAGATGTATTTGCACCAGAACATTTTGACGAAAAAGCTGCCGAGGAAGAGCAGTGCAACCGAAATGACGGTCATCCAGACGGTGATCTCACCCTTGAAGCCCGTGGCGACGGCGTAATAGGGGTCGAAATTCTTGCAGAAAAGTTCGCTGCTTGACGCCGACATGTAGAACACGTAGAACAGCAGCGCGTATTTGACGGCGCGGAGCAGGCGGTCGGCGATGCTTCCCGGGCGGATTTCGACGCTGACCTTCAGTTTTTTGCCGCCCCGGCCCATCCATTCGCTGACGGTTCCCAGCGGGCATAGGTAGCCGCAGAAGAGTTTGCTGAAAAGGATCACTCCCACGGCGAGCATGACGCCCACCATGATCTGCGTCATGGACATCGTGCATGCCAGCGAGTTGTTGACCAGGTAGCTTCCCAGTGCCTGCAGTCCGCCGAACGGGCAGTAGGCCTCCACGTCCGCGGGTTTCTCCCCGATCGTAAGCCCGTAGACCACGAATCCCACGATTGCCGCAAGCGTGCCCCATTGCAGCAAATTCTTTAACCAATTGCTTTTTCTTTTCATTGTTCGGGTTGTAAATGATGTGTATAACGCAAAGATAGTTATTTTGAAGTTTGATTGATCCGCGACGTCCGTTTTTTAGCGTCTCCTGTGCGACTTTTTTGTATATTTGCGAAACTGCACTGCATAATTAAGCGAATCCACGATGAAAAAATCTGTTCTGATCCGTGCGGCCCTGCTCTGTCTGCTGGCCGTTCCGGCGGCGGGGCAAGTCCCCGCAGGCCCGCAAGAGAAGATGCCGCTCGACGGCGAGGTCCGGGTCGGCCGGCTCGACAACGGGATGACCTACTACATCCGGCATTACGACAATCCCCGGCAGCGGGCGGATTTCTTCATCGCCCACGACGTAGGCGCCCTGCAGGAGGAGGACGATCAGAACGGCCTGGCCCATTTCCTCGAACACATGGCCTTCAACGGAACGAAGCACTTTCCCGGAAAGGGCATTCTCAACTACCTTGCGGCCAATGGAGTGCGCTTCGGATACAACGTCAATGCCTACACCTCGCGCGACCGCACGGTCTACAATGTTTCCAACGTGCCGCTGGTGCGCGAGGGACTGGTGGACTCGCTGCTGCTGATCCTGCACGACTGGTCCTATTACATCGCCTGCGAACCCGGGGAGATCGAGTCGGAGCGGGGCGTGATCCGCGAGGAGTGGCGGCGCGGCAACGACGCCCGCTCGCGCATGGCCCGCAAGTCGGCCGAGGTCGAGTACGACGGGTCGAAATACGCCCGGCGCGACGTGATCGGCGACATGGAGATCGTCAACAGCTTCGGGCGGCAGACGCTCATCGACTTCTACCATAAATGGTATCGTCCCGATTTGCAGGCGGTGATCGTCGTCGGCGACGTGGATGTGGACGCGATGGAGCGGAAGATCCGCGACGTGATGTCGTCGATCCCGAAGGCCGAAAATCCCGCCCGGAAGGAGGTCTACGACATTCCGCAGCGCGACAAGCCCCGCTACGGACTGGTGACCGATCCCGAAACCAAGGCTGTGGCCGTGAAGCTGATCTTCTACCAGCCCTATCCGTCGGAGGAGGAGCGTGCGACGGTGGGCGCCGTGCGCGACGAACTGGCGCGCAAGGTCTTTCTCGAAATGGCGCGCGCCCGGCTGGCCGAGGCGGAGAAACGCCCCGACGCCCGTTACAAACGCGTGGTGGCCGTTCTCGGGAGCCTCGCCACATGCCGGAACACCTTCATGCTGACGGCCCTGCCCAAGGAGCACGATATGCGCGAGGCGTTGGCCGGGGTGCTGACCGACGTGGAGCAGATCCGACGCTACGGTTTCAGCCGCGAGGAGTTCGAGGCCGCACGTGCCAAGGTGGCGCGGAGCGAGAAAGCCGCGCTCGAAAAGTACCGGCTCGCCACGAACACCGACCTGGCCGGGCGGTATGTGGAGCATTTCACGCGCAATGTGCCCTACGTGACGCCCGACGACCGGACGTGGATCGTCGGCGAGCAGCTCGATGCCCTGACCTGCGAGGAGGTGAACGGCCTGCGTGCCGGCATGACCTCGCCGGAGGGGATGCTCGTGCTCGTGTCGTCGTCCGAGGAGCATCTGGACAAGGTCCCTTCGGAGGCGGAGGCCTTCGACCTGATCGACTCGGTGAAGCGTGCGAAGATCGCCCGTCCCGAGCGCCGCGGGAAGTCCGCCGGACCGCTCTTTACGGAGAAGGTGACGCCCGGAAAGGTCGTCAGGACCCGCAAGGCGCCTCTCGGGGCCGAGGAGTGGACGCTCTCGAACGGCGTGAAGGTCTTCTGGCGCACCGTTCCCGAGGTGATCGGCGTCCGCAAGGTCGGGGTGACGGCGGTCAGCGAGGGCGGCTTCGCCCGCGACAGCGATGTGGAGGGCATGCACCTGCTTCAGAACTACATTCGCACGATGGGCGTGAAGGACCTCGACCGCGCCGGGATGCGCGACCTGCTTTTCGCCCACGACGCCAGTCTGATGGTGACGCTGGGGCGGACTGAAAGCGTCTTCTCGGGAGCGTCCGGCGTGGCCGACTTCGAACTGCTGCTGCAACTGCTGCATCTCTATATCACCCGTCCCAACTTCTCGGAGCAGGCCTACGGCGACTATCTCGACCTGGCCCGCGCGTCGCTCGGAAAGGAGAAGTCGCCCAAGGCGCTTTTCGCCGAGCGCGCCGACAGCGTAAAATACGGCGGCCATCCG
>ERZ779850.1933-NODE-1933-length-18266-cov-3.024710_pt1 | contig 18266 bp, 20 predicted proteins | sample MGYA00511249_ERZ779850 | MGnify/ENA primary metagenome ERZ779850 (study PRJEB29588, sample SAMEA2162475) | human gut metagenome | biome: human gut; feature: human-associated habitat; material: faeces | place: Denmark | collected 2008/2010 ...
TCTACCAACTGAAGAAAGAGCTCCTGCGCCTGCTCCTCGATGTCTGCAAGGTGCCCATCCAGCGTCCCGGCGGTCAGCAGGTTATAATACAACACACGGTGGTGCTCCCTCAGAAAGGTGCGCCGCCGCTGGCCGTAAATGCCGATGGGCCGTTCTTCTTCGGGCGGTAAGCAAACATCCGGCAGGCAGTAGTCTCCCTGCCTTGTGTAAGCGCCGCCCAGCTGCTCAAATAGCGATTTCATATGTGATCCTCCCATTCAAAATTTCCCCGGCAGGTCTGCAATGCAAAATGCACCCGCCTTTCGGTTACAGTCTACCAAAACCGAAAGGCAGGTGCGAGTGTGCGGATTTCAGAATCGCAAGGTCAGTACGATATTGTGACAGGTTATAGGCTTTAGGCCCAAATACGATGCACCTGTATTTTGGCCCGAACGGGGCAATTCCGTACATCTGCAACAGGCCCCCACCTTGTATCCACAAAAAATGCAGCGAACTTTTGCTGTGCGGGCACACTTTTTACAACGAACTTTGCAAATGCCCTTAAATCGTTGCAAAGATCACTTCCGCTTCATCTTCCTGCTGAATTCATTCAGCGTCTGGATATGCCAGAGGCTTTTACGGGTAATAGAGCGGAAGGTCAGGGAGCAGAAGAAATCCACAAGAAAGATTTTCGGGATACAGAACTTCAGCCCCTTCTGGAAGGCTTTCAGCGACCCGCGGCTGCACCAGTTGTGGACGGTGGTCAGGGTGTAGCCGGTCAGGGCCACCACATCCTTTACCGTGACCACATCCGGGTATTTGCGCAGCAGCTTTTCATAGTAGCCGTGCATCTGCCGCAGCGTGTCCTCCGGCAGTTCCTTAGAGAACCTCGCCACATAGTGGGTGCCGTACCATCCCTTCGGCGCAGAATAGAGTTCTGGAAAAATCGCCCGCTCCTCCAAATATGCTTTCACATCCTCTTTTCGGATTTTATAGCACCGGGTTTTCTTACCCGACCACTCGCAGGGCACCTTGCCGCTTTTGAGCAGGTGCAGCGCCGTGGACTTGCTGATGTGGCAGATTCGGAAAAATTGCTCCTTGTTCATCACCTCGGGAACGCTGTCCCAGTTAACGGGGAATACATCCATTTGTAACACCTCAAAAATAGATTTTCGTCGGTTGGAAGCTCTATTCTGCGGTGTATGGCCGTCTCCCGATTTTTCTCTCCTATCTTCCCGCATTTCTCTCCAAAATCGGGAAAAATGCCGATTTGAACCCACTTTTAAAAAAGCCCGTCCCGCAAGGCTTTCCGAGCGAAAAAGCCTGATTTCAAGCGGCTTTCGGCGGGTACGGGGCTTACAGAAACGACCCCAAAACGGACACCCCCGTCACAGTTGCATCAAAGACTCGAAATCAGTTTGCGGGCAACCGCACGTGGGTTCGAATCCCACCGTCTCCGCCATAATGCGGACACAAAAAAGATGTGTCCGCCGAAAAGCCCGATTTTATCGGGCTTTTTCGCTACCCAAACGGCGATTTGCCTCTACGCTAAAATGTAGATGTCAAATCGCCGTTTTCCCTTTGCGAATAGACTCGGACAACCGAAAAACAGAATAACGAAACTCAAGGCAGATAGAAATCAAAATCTATCTGCCTTTTTTATTGCCCTCAAAAAAGGAGAAAACAGATATGCTGCAGAAAGAATTAGCCAAACGGCTCAAGGCTCGGTATGACGCCAAGATGGACGGCAACGAATGGCTGGAGGTTTCCTCGGACGGCATCCCCCTCTGCCGGATAAAATACAACGGCCAATTTCTAAGCAATGCCGACAAAAACCTCTCGGATGAATACCGCAGTAAAATTGCAGATATTCAGGATGAGATTTCTACGGTGCGGGAATATGTCGGGCTCTACGAACACGCACCGCAGATGAAAGCCGACGGCGTCTCCGATTACAGACAGCTTGCCGCATTCGGAGATACGGTGTTGGCGGCAACCTACAGCGAAAAGAACGGCTTTATGTTCTGCACATGGAAGCAGAATACAGACGGCGACTCGGTGTTCTGGGGAGATTACTCGCCAAACTATGAATATGTCAAGGAAGCCTTTGCCGTGCGCTCCGGTCTCGTCAGCAAATGCCGCCTGTCCAGTGAGAATGAATCGGCAGACCTTTGTCGCTGTGTGGACTTCACCAAAGGCAACTGCGAAACGCTGACCTATGAGCAGGAACGGCAGCTCGATAAGCTCCAAGAAAAACTCACGGGCTCATATCCCTCCCTCGAAGCCGAGCCGCCGACCTTTGAACAGGAATCAGCACCACAACAAAATATGTAATACTATTAATCGCCCTTCGGTTACACAAAAACCGGAGGGCTTTTTTTATTTCACAGCAAGGAGAACAGACAATGACCATATTTTCAGTTAATCCCCATGACCGCCGAATCGAACGGTTTATGACCGCAATCCCGAACTTCAAGCCGAGAGGTGTCGGTGTTCGCTTTTCGGAGTCACAGGTGCTCATCACAATAACCGCTGCCACACCTACGGAAATACTTGCGGAAACCATGCGGCAGATACGCTGTCCGCCCTTCCGCAAGAGATTCAACGAATATATAGAAAGCGAGGAAACGCCTATGACCTACCTTAATGAAAAGCATCGGGCAAGATTTACACTTGCCGCCAAGAACATCGCCAAGGCAAATTACGCATTGCTTTCGGCACTGTATCTGCTCACCGCCGACCCAAGGCTGTGGAGCTGTTGCAAGCACCATATAAATAACGGCTGTGTGTTCTTTGAGAACATCAAGCTCAATAACTGCACCGAACGAGCCTACACTCTCTACTGTGCGGCGAAGGATTTAACGCTCGGAACAAAACATATTACCGTGTCGGATCTGTCGGACGCCGACCTTGTTCCGCCTATGCTGTTCCGCACCATCTGCAACGCTATGGCGATCCGCCGCTTCGGACTCGCCGCCATAAAGGAGAACATCCATGATTAAACTGAAAATCAAATACGGAAACAGTCAGACCGACCTCCGCTTTCCCTGCACAGAAAAGGAAATGAATGCGGCGCTCGAAAGAATCCACGCCGAGGATGTCACGCCCCTTGAACTGTATGTGTCCGAGGTCGTATTCCCCGAGGAACTCGGCTGCCTCCAAGACCGATTCGTCAATCTCGATGAAGTCAACTACCTCGGAAAACGGATGGACAGCTTTTTCGGCGATGAGGAATATCAGTTTTACGAGGCGATGAAATTAGAGGGCTTCGACACTCTGCCTGACCTCATCAATCTGAGTTTCAACCTGGGCAGATATCCGCTGATTCAGGACATCGGCGATATGGGCAAGATCGGCAGAGAATATCTGCTCACGGTCAAGGGCTGTCTGCCTGCCGATGATGCGGACGATCCGAAATATGCAAAGCTCGGACGGGAGCTGATCCGATCCAGCAAGGGCGTTTTTACCGAACACGGTTTGCTGTTTGTCGACGAGGACACACCGTTCGTAAGGGATTATGACGGGCAGAATTTTCCGGCATATGTGTATGAGGAAATGCTTTGCTTCATACGGGCTGAATACAACGGAAAAACCGAATTCTTGTATTTGCCCTGCGAGGAAGAAGCCATCGACAAAGCATTTGCCCGACTCGGTGCACCCACACCGGACGATGTAGAACTCTCATGGGAGGACATTTGCATCGAAAGTGAAAAATGGACGGAACGCTTCAAGGAGATCGCCGCCGAGGAAGGTGTTTACGAACTGAATCGCCTTGCAGCCGCCGTCAACAGCGCCGATATGGACTTGGAAAAGCTGTGGGCTGTTGCCGAATACGGCAAGGCCGAGGACGCCAAGCAGCTCTCACGGCTTGCTGAAAATCTTGATTGTTTTACCTTTATTATAGGTGCAAGCAATTATGAGGAAGTCGGAATATATGTAACGGAGAATAATGCGGATTACAGTGTAAATCCATCCGTAGAAAAGTTCTTCGATTACAAAGCCTTTGGAAAGTATATCGGCGATGCATACTACGGCGAATTTGTCGACGGCGGCTTCATCTACAACGACACCGACACAAGCCTGCTGGACATTTTATACCAGGACGAGCCTATGACAATGGGAGGAATGTAATATGATCACCGCAATTATTCGCAATAAAGAGAACACCCTTGTTCTCGAACTGCCTCACAGCATTTACGACATTTATGAAAAGCTGCAGTCTATCGGCATTATGCAGCCGCCAAAACAGATCCCGCTGACCGACAACGAGGACGAGGACATCGGCGTTAAGCTGTTCAGCGATAACGACTTCGGCAACCATCTGCTCCTCACGCTGAGCGAGGACAACTCCTTGGCAGACGCCAATCTGCTCACCTATATCGTGCAGAATGCAAGCGAGGACATCAAAGAGGAACTGGAACAGAATATCCTCTACGACCAGTACGACTCAATGGATGAAGTGATTTCCGCCGTCCGTCAGATGACGCAGGATGCCGGTCCCGTAAAGGCTGCATTCTTTTGCCCTCTCATCGGGAACATTGACGAGGGTGACGGAGATATGTTCACGGTCGGAGATTCCTACCTTGCCGACAGCGCCGATGAGATCGCCGATGCATTGAATCGTTACACCGCCAATGACGAAAACGATATGGTAACCTACTATAACAAGGATGACGGCATGAGTGAAAAGCTGACCTCGGCTGTATGGTCGGTGGAATTACACGGCGACAGGCTGTTCGGACGAATTGACTGCAGCCTCAAGGAAGCGCTCACGGCAGAGGAAACGGAAGCACTTCGGGACTGGCTTACGGGACAGTGCTCGGACGGCCTTTGTGAGGGCTTCGAGCAGCAGCCCATTGATACGATGGACGGCGAGCTGTTCGCCTCCTTCTGGAACAGCGGCGATGACTACGCCATGATGACCGAGAGCGAGTTTGACGAATACCTGCAGCAAAATGAAATGCAGATGGGAGGGATGTAATATATGGCCTTGCTGTTTTCTGCGGTGACCGTAACCGCAGGTTATGACGAAGCGGAATTCACGGCTGGAGGAATACCGAGAGAGTACGACGACCTTGTCGGCTGGACAGCCTTTGATGACTTTATGGAAAATGTCGATGCGGAAACAGAGGTCAGCGTACACGCCGAAGCCTATTTGTACGGCGGTGAAGAAGCAGTAACGGCGACACCCGAAGAAGTGGCGTATCTGATAATGCGCATGGAACGGGATGAAAATTTCCTTGCCGGACATTGCGACAACATCGAGGATGTCGACTTCTCCTTTTTACGACCGCCGGAGGAATATTAAGAAATGGAGATGAACTGATGACAGATAAAGCAAAACCGCCGCAGCCCATGGCGTTCAAGAACCTTGCCGAGCTGAAACGGTATATCAAAATCGGCACGGAATTCAAAGCGACGAGCCACAAATACCACCCCGATATCGTTGGGCTGACCCGTGTGGTGACAAAGGTGCAGACCAATGGCTTTTACTCAAAAATCAAGGATGAGCCGAACCATCGGTTCTCCGACTGCAATGGAGGCAAAGGCTTTTTCACTGAGGTCGGCAAGGCCGGCGAATATATCTTTGACGGCACTGCGGTTAAGGTGTTGGACAAGCGCGGTGAAAACGGCGTTATTTACGAATTGGAATTTTACAGAGAAAACACGGAGGTAAATGAAATGAACGAATATGACCGCCTTCATAGACAGGCACAGAGATACAAAGAGATCTATCCCGAAGGAACACGGATCCTGCTTTTGCACATGGGTGACGATCCCCGACCTGTCGAGGACGATATGCGCGGCACTGTAATGTTTGTGGATGATACATCCACCGTCCACTGCAAATTCGATAACGGCAGGCAGCTCGGCATCATCCCCGGCGTGGACTCCTTCCGCAAGCTCACCGATGAGGAGCTTGCCGAGGAACAGGACGAAGCCGAGGGCTTCGATATGACCATGTGAGAAAGCAGAGGTGAAACGGAAAAAGCAAACAGGAATCGGTCGGATGAGCTATGCCGATGAAAGTTTTGGATATGTTCTGCGGAATGAGCGCATTCCGCACCGCCGCCGAGTTGATCGGCGGTTTTTCTTTTGTGGGCTACTGCGACAACGATCCCACCGCCATCGCAACCTACCGAACTTTATACCCAACGAAAGGAGAATATTTCTGTAATGACGCAAGAGCAGTCAACACCGATGAAATCCCTGATTTTGACCTTCTTGTCGGCGGTTTCCCGTGCGTCGCCTTCAGCGCTGCCGGAGCAAGAAGGGCTTTCGACGATCCACGGGGAACTCTCTTCTTTGAGCTTTCCCGAATACTTGAAGCGAAACACCCTGCATATTTCATCTTTGAAAATGTACCCCCGATCCGCACGATTTGCGAAGGGCGCGTTTTTACCGCGATCCTCAGTGAGCTATCTCGATTGGGGTATCTGTGCGAATGGCAATGTATTGACGGCGCGGCTTACCTTCCCCAAACAAGAAAGCGCGTGTTCCTTGTCGGATATCTTGATCCCCGATGTGCCGGAGAAATACTACCTATCGAGAGAAAAGGCGGAAAAGCTCTTTCCGAACTCACAGATCATCAGCCTCAGGGAAAGAGAGTCTACGACGCAGGCGGAGCAGCCATAACACAGACGGCTTCCTGTGGCGGCTTCGGAGGCAGGACAGGTCTGTATCTGGTGGATTACAATGAAAACTCAAAATTCACCGATACGGCGCGGTGCATCACTGCCCGGCAGGATTCGGGAATGAGCCACCACAAGGGAGAGCATTCCGCCGTGTTCTTTGAGTACGACGGCGTATATCCCGTCATCAACCCCGACCGGGAAACCGTCCGGCAGAACGGCCCGCGCTTTCGCCCAAGCGGGGCTCCGTCATATTGCCTTACCGTGGTGGATCGCCACGGTATATTTCACCGCGGATGGATTCGGAAGTTACACCCGCAGGAGTGCTTCCGACTCATGGGCTTTTCGGACGAGCAGTTTTTCAAGTTGAAAAATGAACTCGGCCTGTCCGACAGTAAGCTGTATAAGCTGGCAGGCAACAGCATCATGGTGCCGGTGCTGGTGGATATCCTTTCCCGGCTTAAAGCAGTAAATGAAAAATATCAGATCATCAAGGAGTAAAATGCTATGCCGAATACGATAAAAAGCGAAAGGATAAACGAGAATGACCTATAACAGAAAAATCATGAGGCTTGAACTATCCGCCGAAAAAGCACTTAACGGCGGATATTATTATGCCGAATTGTTGCTGCCTGCGGCGGACTATGAAATCAAGGACGCTATGCAAAGGACTCGTGCCGTCGACAGAGAAAACACGGTTGAAGTTAGCATCCTCGAATGCGATATCCTGCCGGAGCTGCAGGACATCCGCTTGGACACTTTCAGTTTGGATGAGCTGAACTTCCTTGCCAAAAGGCTTGTATCCCTTACCGACGAGGAGATGCCCGTATTTTACGCCGTAACCGATGAGGTTTTCAGAGCTGCGGACAACGATGGACTCGTCAGCATCAAGGACCTCATCAACTGCACCTACGGCTTGGACACCGTTCCGATCGCATCCGGCATCTCCGGTCCGGAGGCACTCGGCAGATTTGCTATCGAAAACGGTCTGCTTTCCGACATCGATGACATTCCCGAAAGCGCGATTCCGTTTTTGAATGCGGAGCAGATCGGCAGAGTGCAGCAGAAGAACGACAAAGGCGTATTTGCCGGAAATTACTATATCCCCACCGTGCATTATGAACGGCCGGAGGTGTATGACGGCGTGACCTTGCCGGAGGAAGAACCGAAAAACGCTGTGTTTTTGCTCAAGGTCGGCGCATATCCGAAAAGTGCCTTTTCCGACGAAGGCCCTGCGCTTCATGATCTGTGCCTGCCTGCCGATTCGGACGAATTATTCAATGTAACAGACAAGTGCGGCGAACCGGAAATAAACCTTTGTTTCTGCTATGAATTCTACTCATCTATACCGCAGATCACATCGGATATGTTTGACAGCATGGAAGAAATCGACGAGCTGAACACCCTTGCGCAGCGCATTGCGGCAATGAGCGAATCCGAGCAGACAAAATTCAAGGCCGTTCTCGACGCCGAAAACACGACAAGCATTCATGACGCGCTGAATGCGGCACAAAACCTGTGGCGTTATGAATTTACCACCGAACCCGACACTGCGGATGCCTTCTTCAAGAAGTATATTTTTGAAAACACAAGCACGGAGTTCGACAGCAGGTGGCTTGAAAACCTGCTTCCGAGAAATGAAGCGGATAAATTGCTCGGCCGCATCGGCGCAGCCGTTACCGATTACGGCGTTATTTCCGCCCGAAACGGCCATCTGTTCAAGCCCGTTCCGTATGATGAGCCGGAAGCAAAGGAACTCAAAACGCAGGCATTGACCGAGGAAAAGCTGGATGTCATCGAGGTACTTGACCGCAGAGCACTGTTCAGCAACGGACGGCTCATGCCCGAAGAAATCCCCGAAGGATTGTACGCCTATGACCTCCGCCACAGCGACGACGGCGACCGCTTCTGTGCCATTGAGCCGAAGGTCGGAGTCAACCACGGCGGCACAGTTCTGATGCGGGATATTCTCGATTTCGGCGAAAGCGGATATATTCCGCTGGATGAGGACACCGAGCCAAACTTCTTGGGCGATGAAATGACGCCGTCCGAATTCGCCGAGGAAGAAGCTCAGGACGAAACCATGCAGATGGGAGGAATGTAATATGAGCATCAGCACCATAACCACCGACGACCTTCGCCATATGAACGGCAAGGAAGGGCTTGTTTTGCAGGGCTGCGGCGGTGATCCGCAGGAGTGGCTGGACGGCATCAACGGTCTGCTCACCGATGAGGGCATCTTGAAAAACGGCAGCAAATTCGAGAATATCTCCGTATTCCAAAACGGCAGCCTCACAAATATCCTCTTTCCCTTTGAGGACGGTGTGGAGATCGACATGGGCAAGCTCGCTATGTGGAGGTTGCGTTCCCACGAACAGTTCGGCGGCACCTGGCTTTCGGACTATGTCCCGAATCGGCTCGGCGGCTTCATAACCGAGCATGAGCCGGACAAGATAAAGCCTGATTGCAGGCTCATCGGCGAGGACGGAAACATCTTCAACCTTATGGGACTTGCTGCCCGAACTCTCCGCCATAACGGACTTGCGGAACAGGCAACGGAAATGACCGGCCGCATTCATGAGTGCGGTAGCTATGACGAGGCTCTCTGCATTATCGGAGAATATGTCAATATCACCGGCGGCGAGGAATCCGAGGATGAGGACGAAGGGATGGGTATGCGCTTATGACCTATGACGAACTGCAAAAGAAAACCGCAGAGTTTAATGCATCCGGCGAGGTATATACTTCACCGGATTTTCAGTGCGACCAAACAGGAGGTTTCCCGACCTCGCTTTGCGTATGTTGGGAAAAACAAAAGGCGTGGCTGGAACTGAACGAAAATCTCCTTATGGACAGAGATGATATGGAACTCGGCTATTACAGAGATCTGTGCGCCGATTACGGTATCCGCTCCTGCTGTGACATTGAGGATTTTAACAGCCTGCTCCGCGGACTCGGCGAGGACGCTGTCCGGACCGCCGAGCTGTTTCCCGATGAGGACGAAAGCATAACGATGGGAGGAATGTAAAATGGAAATCGCCATGCTCATGATTGGTCTCCTTCTCGGCGGGTGCGTCAGCTTCTGCATACTCGGATGTATGCAGATCAACCGCATCAACGACTATGAGGACGAGATACGCAGGCTCCGTGCCAAAGAGAGAGCCAAAACAGAATAAGCAATCAATCCACAGCGGTATCGATCGTTATAAAGACGAAAGATACCGCCGCTTTTTCTTTATAACGGTTGACCGCCTCAAAGTGAGGTGATCAAAATAAAATCCCCTGTAACTTGGATAGGAAACAAAACCTCTATCCTCCATATCCTGTATGCCTTGTTTCCCATAGGCTGTGACCGCTATGTCGAGCCGTTCGGCGGCTCCGGTGCGGTACTGCTCGGCAAGCCCGTGCCGGATAAATTCGAGGTGTTCAACGATTACAACCACAACCTCGTGAATCTGTTCCGCTGTATGCGTGACCGCCCGATGGAGTTCATCCGTGAACTCGGTTTTTTAAGCCTTAATTCCCGTGACGATTTCGCCGTGCTGAAAAAGTTCTTCGAAAAAGAGGAATTCACCGAGGACTACCTAAAAGCACAGCTTGACCTCACGGAAATAATGCTGTCCGAAGTAACCGCAAAGGAAGTGCGGACGCTGTATTCGGCAGCGAGGAACGACCACGACCTACGCAGGGCTGCCATGTTTCTAAAACTCATCCGTTACAGTTATTCCAGCGGATGCAAGTCCTTTGCCTGTCAGCCGTTTTCCCTCAGAACGCTGTTTGCGCTCGTGCAGGACTTCGCCAAGCGATGCGAGAATGTGGTCATCGAAAATCAGGACTTTGAAACCCTCATCAAGCACTATGACCGCCCGACGACCTTCACCTACTGCGATCCGCCGTACTTTACCAGTGAGTATGTATATGACTGCGGTTTCACATGGGAGGATCATCTGCGGCTCTACCATGCGCTTGCGGATATGAAAGGCAAATTCCTGCTGTCCTACAATGACTGCCCCGAAATCAGGGAGTTATATAAAGAATATAACTTTTTCGACTTCAAGCGGGTGCATAGCATGGCGCAAAAGTACGAGGCCGGCAAAGAATTTCCCGAACTGCTCATTGCCAATTATGACCTCTTTGAGCGTGAACGGCAGCAGCCGCACCAGCTCACCTTATTCGATGTAGGCGACAAGCCACTCGACTACGAAAAAATATTAAAGGAGAACATCGTATGCAGAATAAAAAGATAAAAACCGAAATCATTATGCTTCCCGTGCCTGCCGAATTATTCCTCGAAGCCGGAATGTTCGAGGGCGACCCCCTGCAGATGTACACAGACGGACATAAGATCGTCATTGAAAACATCGACGACCCGAAGGACATCGTCTGTGACGGCGACTGCGAAAACTGCCCCATTGCCGACATGGACTGTGACGGCGACTGCGAGGACTGCCCTTGCAGCGATAATTGCGATGAAAGCGAGGCGAACTAATATGACAAAGCTATACCGTGTCCTTGGTAAAAGAGGGCGCATCACTATCCCGTTTGAGATCCGGCAGCGTGTGGGCTTCACCTATAACGATGTGCTGTCATTCACAGAATCGCCGGACGGCAGGACCGTTACCGTCAAGCGTGAAAAGATCTGCGATAACTGCTCCGGCACCAAGACCGCCGACAAGGAAGCCGAGATGACGCTTGAGGATTTCCTCGACAGCCTCTCTGCCGAACAGCAGCGTGTGGCGCTTGTGCATTTGTCCGTCAAGTGGGCTGAACAGAAAGCAGGTGGACAGAATGCCGGAGCATAAGCCGTTGTATCTCTATTCCCTCAAGGAAGCTGCGGAATGGAACGAAAAGGACGAATGGCGTGAGAGCTATCTCGAAAACTGCGACTGCGCCCGTGCCATTGAAAGAGCCATTGACGAACACTATGACGGTCAGTGCCTTAAATCCTGTGCCAAGGAAATTATCGACCGCTACGGCTTTGACCGTGTCAACTTCGTCCTTGCCGCCACCGTGCGCCAAGGAACCCATGACGGCAGATACTCCGAGGACAACAAGAATTGGGCAAGGCGCTTTTCCGTTATGGATAAGGAAAACACATGGCAATACCATGTCCGCAGCCATCCGGGGCTCGTCAACTTGTTTGTTGCCGATGCAAGGCGGCTGTGGGAGATACTCGGATTATATGACGGCAGTCAGTGCGACAGTGAGCGCAGCGGACAGCTCGACTATACCGATTGCATCTTGGTGCTTGATCCGTCCGTTCTCAAGGACGAGTGCAAAACGCCGCAGGATCAGTTGTTCTACGCCACCCACGGCAACGGCTGCCGCCCGGATTCTCTCGGTACGAAGGTGTTCGGATTCCATGTGTCGGACGGAGAAAAAGGTTATTACCGCCGCACCGACTTTATAGGCGCACTTAAAGAGGAATTTGTCCCCGAATGGGCACAAGAAAACACACAAAAATATCTCGAACCCGATGAGTCTGCCGACGAACCTGTGGATGACGGCGGCATGACAATGAATATGTAATCAGGAGGAATTAACTATGGCAACCAAGAAAACCAATAACGCAACGAAATCCAAAATCCCTGTCAGCGCCAAAATTGACCGCATGATCGAGCGTGAAAATGCCACGGTTAAGGCGTATGCCAGCGCGAATATCGGCGGCGCGTTCGTTATTAAGGACATCGCCGTTGTGGACGGTCAGAAAGGAATGTTCGCCCGGATGCCCTTTCGCTCCTACAAAACCGGCAGCGGCGAAACAAAATATTCCGACATTGCCTTTGCCCTCACCGATGAGGCAAGACAGAGCCTTAACGACGCCGTTCTCGGCGCTTACCGTGAAGCTCTGGAGGAATCCGAGGACGAATTACCCGATGAGGACGAAAGCCCGGCACAAAGTATGTAACTTTTTCTCGAAACTTTTCGATTTTGCTGGACTTTTGCGAGTTTTTCGGTATTGTGTAAGTAGAGGTGATTATGATGACGAAACGGAAAATGCCCGCAGTCCTCCTTGCAGGACTGATGATACTCGCCCTTGCGGGATGTAATGCAAGCAAAGCAACGCCCGACAGCGGCACGGCAGCGGACAGCCGTATAACCGAAACGGTGACGGACTTCACACCCGAAACCACCGTTGATACCGCTCTCCCTGCCGACACCGAAAACAAAACCGAAGCAACGTCAGAAAAAGAAAAAGCGGAAAGTTCTGCCCCTGCCGCAAGCGGCACCGCAGCGGAAACCCGAAAGCCTGCGGAAAGTGCTGACAAGGCGGAAACTGTACCGCCGACGCAAGCACCAAAGCAGAGCGAACCGCCGGAAGCAATCGAGCAGCCGAAGGTCACAGAGCCGCCGGAAACCAAACCGACCGAGCCGCCTACGAAGCCCACCGAACCGCAGCCCACCGAGCCTCCTGCAACGGAGCCGCCGAAGGGCTTCACCGAGGCCGACCATACACGCATCGTGTCCGAGGTAAAAGCCTATGCGGAAAGCTATAATTCCAAAGGCTTCACCTTCGAATGGGCAGAGGAATTAGCGTTCGGCTGGGATGTCGGTTGGATGGGAACGCCGAGGATCAGCCGTGACGGTGTGGACGGGGTCATCAGCACCCTGAAGCACCATGTGGATCTGATCTATAAAACCGGCACCGACCCTGCCAACGGCGTGACCGCAAACAGCGTCCGCTATAAGGTGGTGCAGCTGGAAATCGACGGCGGGATCGCCTATGCCGTGATATACGGCTGATACAATATTATAACCCTCATGAGAATGTCGTGAAATCCACGGCATTCTTTTTTTACACCAAATTGAATGGAGGAATCTCTATGAAAGCCAAAACAAAGCGAGTGGTGACGGCATTGCTTGCCGTCGTTATGCTGCTCACAACACTTCTGCCGCTGACCGCCTCGGCCGCCGATGTGACGATGGATCTGAACAACTGCCATGTTAGTTGGGATTACACCCTCACCGACGAGGAAGGCAATGCCTTCTCCGCCGCCTACGGGCTGAGTGCTGCAGACGACATCTACTTCAATAAGGGCTTCAGCCCCTATCTCAGCAGGATGCACGATTATACCGCCAAGCGCAGCGGCCTCACCGGAAACAAATCCGATTGGGTATACGGTAAGGACTATGTATACTGCTTCTGCATCGAGCGAGGCATCCCGCTGCCGGACAATACGGAATATGCAGGCTCCGCCGATGCAAGCCACGGAGATAAGTATAAGCGGCTGTCGGAGAATCAGAAGGATTTGCTCAAGCTTGCACTGACCTACGGATATCCTAACCGAGTGGGCTTGCAGACGAGCAAGGACGCCAACGCCTGCTACGCCGCCACTCAGCTCATCGTGTGGCAGATCACCATGGGCTTTCGCAGCTCCGCCACCGAGCTGAACGACAAAACCTATCCCATGAGCGGATACAGCGGCACGATGACCGAGCAGTATACGCGCAACAAATATCTGAAAGCCTACTATGACGCCATTCTCTCGGACATGGCAAGGCATTATACCCGTCCGAGCTTCACTGCCTATACGCCGGGTGCCGCAAAAACCTTTGAGTTGGAATACAAAAACGGCAAATATACCGTCACCCTCACCGACAGCAACAATATGCTCGGTGATTACTATGTGTCGGTCAGCGGCGGTGTCAGTGCATCCGTCAGCGGCAATACACTGACCCTTACCTCGACAAAGCCCATCAATGACGCGGTCACCGTCAAGCTCAACCGCCGCGTGTATTCCACCAATATGAGTACGGGCTTTCTCATCTGGTCTGTGCCGGGAAAAGAAAGCGCCAATCAGGATATGGTGTCCGGCGTTCCTGCCGACAACGACCCCGTGCCGGCATATCTCAAGGTGCGCACGGCGGCAGGCAGTGCCAAGATCGTCAAGGTCAGCGAGGACGGCAAGGTGGGCGGCATCACCTTCCGCATTCAGGGCGAAGGTGTGGATCAGACCGTTAAAACCGCAAACGGCGGCGTGATTCAAGTGGACAACCTTCGCCCCGGCGTGTACACCGTAACAGAAGCCGAATATGACAAATATGTGCCGCAAGAAACACGCCGCGTCACCGTAGTCAGCGGTCAGGTGTCAACCGTCACCTTTAACAATGTCCTAAAGCGCGGCGGACTGAAGGTCACCAAGACCGCCGAGGACGGACTGACCGAAGGCATGAAATTCCGGCTCTACGGCACATCCCTTGCGGGAATCGCCGTGGACGAATACGCCGTCACCGACAAAAACGGTGTGGCGGAATTCAAGGATGTGCTGATTGGTTCGGGATATACCCTCGAAGAAGTAGATACCCCGAACCGCTATGTTGTACCGGACAAGCAGACAGCAGCGGTGGAATGGAACAAGGTCACAAGCAAAGCCTTTGACAATGTTCTCAAGAAATTCAGCGTTACGGTTACGAAATCCGATTCTGAAAAGGGCTTGCCGCAGGGCAACGCCTCTCTCGCAGGGGCAAAGTACGGCATCTATAAAGGCAATCAGCTCATTGACACCTACACCACCGACGCAAACGGTCAGTTTACCACCAAGTATTATATCTGCGGCGATGATTGGTCGCTGAAAGAAATCAGCCCGTCCGAGGGATACCTGCTCAATACCGAGAGTCAGCATATCGGTGCGGAGGCCAAGCTCTATACCGTGGAATACAACATTGCCAAGCCTCTTGACTCCTATGAGGATATTATCAAAGGCAAGATTGCTATCATCAAGCACTGCGACGACGGCACTACCAAAATTGAAACACCGGAGGTCGGCGCAGAGTTTGAAGTGTATCTGAAAGCGGCAGGCAGCTACGAAAACGCCGAGGAAACCGAAAGAGATATTCTTGTATGCGACGAGAACGGCTTTGCCGAAACCAAGGATCTGCCTTACGGCACATACACCGTGAAACAGACCAAGGGCTGGGAAGGCAAGGAGCTGCTTGAACCCTTCAATGTCTATATCAGCGAGGACGGCAAGATTTATCGTTTCCTCATCAATAATGCCCCCTATGAGGCGCTCATTGAAATCGTCAAAAAGGACGCGGAAACGGGTAAAATTATCCCTGCGGCGGGTATTGGCTTTAAGGTGCGCAACACCGATACGGGCGAATATATCGTGCAGCATATCAACTACCCAACGCCTACGGACATCGACATCTATTACACCGATGTCACGGGCAAGCTGATGATGCCCGAAAAGCTGCCCTATGGCAACTATGAAATCATCGAGCAGTGTACGGCTTACGGATATGTCCTCGATTCCGCACCAATCGCATTCAAGGTGGACGGCAGCAAGACGGTCGTAACCGTAGAAAAGCACAATATGCCGCAAAAAGGTATCGTCAACATCTCAAAAAGCGGCGAGGTCTTCTTCTCCGCTGTGGAAACGGACGGCGTATACAGCCTTGTGTTTGCAGATAAAAACCTCGCAGGGGCAACCTATGAAATCACCGCCGCCGAGGATATTATTACGCCTGATGGCACTCTGCGCTACGCCAAGGATATGGTTGTTGATACTGTAATCACCGATGAAAACGGTGTGGCGGAAAGCAAGGCGCTGTACCTCGGAAAATATACAGTCAGAGAAACAAAAGCGCCCTACGGTATGGTGCTGAACGGCACGGAAAAGACCGTGGAGCTGACCTATGCGGGTGAAACCGTGGAGATCACCGAAACGGCGGCGGAATTCTATAACGACCGTCAGAAAGCGGCGCTTTCACTCTCCAAAATTCTCGGTAAGGATGAAGTTTTCGGTATCGGGGATAACGGCGAAATCCTCTCGGTGCAGTTCGGACTCTATGCGGCCGAGAATCTGTTTGCCGCAGACGGCTCGGTCATTCCGACTGACGGTCTGCTCGAAATTGCAAACTGCAACGAAAACGGCAGCATCACATTCAAGACGGACATTCCCGTAGGCGCAAAGCTGTATGTAAAGGAAATTGCGACAGATAGCCATTATGTTCTCTCGGATGAAAAACACCCCGTAACTTTTAACTACGCCGGACAGGATACCGCCCTTGTGGAGATCAAGGCAAACGGCGGCGAAGCCATCAAAAACGACATCCTCTACGGCTCGGTAAAGGGTCTCAAAATCGACCGTGAAACCGAGTCAGTGATTGCAGGTGCAAAGTTCGGACTCTTCCGCAGCGGCGAAACCGAGTTTACCGCCGAGAACGCACTCCTTATTGCAGAATCCGGCGAGGACGGCATTTTCGTCTTTGAAAATGTCCCTTACGGCAATTGGCTTGTGAAGGAATTGCAGCCTGCCGACGGATACCTCGCCAATGAGGAAATCTATCCCGTCCGCATCAGCGAAAACGGGCAGACCATCGGTATTACGGTCGTCAATGACCGCATCCCTGAAATTGGGACGCAGGCGACGGTGGACGGTGAAAAGGAAATCTGTGCAACCGAGGTGTTCACGCTGACCGATACCGTATCCTACAGCCACCTCATCCCCGGCAAGGAATATCTCCTTGTGGGAACGCTTATGGACAAAAGCACCGGAAAAGCCTTCATCGAAAACGGAAATGCGGTAACAGCCGAAACTGTATTCACGCCCGAAACGCCGAACGGCACGGTCACCGTGACCTTTACCTTTGACGCAAGGCTTATTCGGGAAAACACAAGTCTTGTGGTATTTGAAACTCTGTATAAGGACGGCAAAGAGCTTGCCGTTCATGCGGATATCAATGATAATGGGCAGACCGTAAAGGTAAAAGTCCCCGAAATCGGCACAAAAGCGACGGTGGACGGCAAAAAGGAAGTCACCGCAAGCGGCAGAGTGAAAATTGAGGATATTGTCTCCTACAAAAATCTCACCCCCGGCAAGGAATATGCGGTCAAGGGCGTGCTGATGAACAAGGCCACCGGAGAACCGCTCCTTGCGGACGGCAAGGAAATTCGCAGCTCCTTCACCTTCAAGCCCGACAAGCCGGACGGCGAGATCAATATCACCTTCGTATTCGACGCTTCCGGGCTTAAAACTGCTACCGAGGTCGTGGTATTCGAAACCCTCTACCGTGACGGTACAGAGATCGCCGCCCATGCGGATCTGAAGGACGAAGGGCAGACAGTGAAAATCACGCCGCCCACACCGGACAATCCACAGACGGGAGATAACTCCAACCTCGGCTTCTGGATCGGACTCGGCGCTGTGGCGCTCGGCGGTCTTGTGGCGGTCATCATTATCCGTGTGAAATCCCGAAAGGATGAGGATGACGAATGATGCGCAAGGTGTATGTCTGCGCTCCCCTCGGTGGGAATGTTGAGCAAAACCTCAAAAAGGTTAAGACATATACCGAATACGCACTGAGGTGCGGCACGGCTCCGGTCGTGCCGCATTTCTATGCGGAATGCCTCGATGACCAAAACCCCAAAGAACGGGAAACCGGCATGGCGGCAGGGCTGTCACTGCTTTGGTTCTGCGATGAGCTGTGGCTGTTTGGAGATGAGATCACCGAGGGCATGGCCGCCGAGCTGCAGTTCTGTAAAAACCTTAATGTAAAAACCCGAAAGGTTCGGGAAGAAGAAATCAACAAAGTGATTGGAGGAAACCGCTTATGAAAAGGAAACCGCTTCGTATTCTTCTGTGCGTGGCAGTAATGGCGCTTATGATCACCGCCGCTGCCGTGCCAGCCTTTGCCGCGGGCGATGTGGCG
>ERZ779850.1951-NODE-1951-length-18123-cov-12.577817_pt1 | contig 18123 bp, 6 predicted proteins | sample MGYA00511249_ERZ779850 | MGnify/ENA primary metagenome ERZ779850 (study PRJEB29588, sample SAMEA2162475) | human gut metagenome | biome: human gut; feature: human-associated habitat; material: faeces | place: Denmark | collected 2008/2010 ...
GCTCAGGAACTTATAAATAAAGTTAAATCAAAGTGTTGCGGAATTAAGGAACAATACATTAAACCGCAAATGAAGAAACTATTACTAACTATGCTAATGCTTGACATTGTAGGCATGGCATCCGCAGACATCGTACCGGGAAAAACATACCGGATGGCATCTGCGGCTAACGAAGGGAGAGTGATGTTCGTAGATAACTCGTCTTTTGCGAACAACACTTCGATTGTAATGTGGACCGACACAGAGGTGCCGGCACAGCAGTGGGAGGCAATCGCAAACGACAACGGGACATTCTCTTTCAGGAATGTGTTCACCGGAAAATACCTCGCTCGCAATTCCGCAGTGATATCCACAAACTCAAAAATACAGCAGGCGGCTTCGACAAGCAGCATGGGTCAATGGAATGTTGACGCTGTTGACGGACACGACGGATACTATGTCATCACGCAATCATCTGCATCCAACACATTCATACTGCAGACATCTGCCGCCAGCGACGGCGAAGCCATGAACTTCTCGGCATGGACCGACGGCAGCACTCCGGCCAACACACAAATGTGGAAGATTGAAGAGGTTGAGCCGATAACCGATTTCACCGACGAGCTACGCACCCAAATGATGGATGACTGGCTTGCCCAGCACCTGCGCGACCGCGGTAGCAACGGCAAGACCTTCGGCGACGGAGGCGGTTGGGGCGATGCCGAGATGCTGGAAACAGTGCTCGACGCATTCGAGACAACGGGCCGCAATGAATATCTGAACGTGTTCAGAGACGTGTTCAACTACTTCAGATGGGCAGTAGGAAGCGACTGGCTTGTCCTAAAATACGATGATGTTTATAAATGGTACGGCCACGATTTCAATGATGATGTGATGTGGATGATCATCGCATCTGCACGTGCTTATCACCTCACAGGCAACACTCTGTACCGTTCTTACGCAAAAAACAACTTCGACAGGATATTCGACCGCGCCTACAACCAGTGGGGAATGATGCGCTGGGCACAACAAAGCGGCGGAAAGAACGGTACCAACTCCTGCATTAACGGCCCGACTGAGGTCGCAGCTTGCTACATAGCCATGGCACTGACCAACGAGGATGAGAAGGAGGAATACTACGAGATAGCACGTAGTCTGTACGAGAAACAGCGCCTGTATCTGTTCAATCCGCAGACAGGCGAGGTTTACGACAGCTTCACATGGGACGAGAACACCAACCTACCGACAGGATACAACCGCTGGGTATCTACCTACAACCAGGGCACAATGCTCGGAGCGGCGCTTATGCTGTACAAACACTACGGTGACGAAATGTACAAGCGCGACGCCGAGAAAATCGTGGAATGTACGAAGGAACGCCTATGCAACTCTGACGGAATAATCAATGTGTGCCAGACTGTTGACGGTGACTTATGCGGATTCAAGGGTGTTCTCATGCGCTACCTGCGCCGTTACATCGTTGAACTAGGCAAGACTGAGGATATAGAATGGATGAAGGACAACGCGTTCATGGCCTTCAACAACCGCAACTCCAAGGGTGTGACTTCATCGGCATGGCTCACCAAGTCGAACGAAAACTGGATGTCGGACACTGAAACAGACGGAAACGGCAACTACAAGAGCTTCGCCAACCAGCCGTTCGGCAACTCCACAGCCATATCTGCTGCCTTCAACGCTCCTCTGAGTGTCGAATCCGTAGAGAAAGATGCCTACTCCACCATCGAGGCTGAGCACTTCAACACGCTCAGCGGCGTGTATGTCACATCGGGAACAAACGGCAACGAGAGCGAGATAACCAACATAAAGAACGATTACTACACCTGCTACGCCAACGTGGACTTCGGTACCCGTCCGGCAAGAACGGTTGAGATAAGGGTTTCAGATTCCACAACTGACAACGCGAAAATAGAAATACGCCTCGGCGCTCCGGACGGAACACTCATCGGAACAGCCAGCGTACCATCGACAGGAGGCTGGAAGACCGTGACGGCAGACATCACTCCTACCGACGGAAAGCACGATGTATATCTCGTATATCAGCCAGGTTTCTCCACAAGCAGCTGCTTCAACGTCGATTGGTTTAAGTTCACCACCGACGCACTTGAACTTCCGGGCGACATAACAAAGAACGGCGGAACACTCACCGCTTCGGTTGACGGCGTACAGACCGATGCTCTCATAGACAACAGTCTCACATCGGCAGTCACCGTACAGGCCACAAGCGCACAGTTCACTTACCGCTCACCGATACCGGTAACGCTCAAAGGCTACTCCATCGGAAGCGCAAGCGGCAACGCATCGGCCGACGCTAAGAGCTGGACTCTGTCGGCATCAAACGACGGATCTGCATGGACAACACTCGACGAGCAGGCCGACCAGACCTTCGCATCGCGCAGTCAGCTGAAACGCTACGACGCTAAGGCCGACAAGGCATACACCATGTTCCGCCTCAACATAAGCAAGAACAACGGCGCTTCGAGCCTTTCTGTCAGCGAATGGCAGCTCCACGGACTCGCCATATCGGCAACAGACATCACTGCCGACGGCGGTTCTCTCAACGAAGGTGACGCATCCGTGACCGACAAGAACGCCACTACATCTGCCGTAACCGACGGCGAGACCAACTCAATCTACCGTTACAACAGCAAGGCTCTGTACAAGATAACATCTTACAGCATCACAACCGCATCGACAGGCAACGCTCCCAAGAGCTGGACTCTCTACGGATATGAGAACGCCGATTGGACACCTATCGACTCACGCAGCAACCAGCAGACGGCATACAACGGCTGCACACAGTTCTATAAGGTCACAACCGACAAGAGTTATCAGAACTTCCGCCTCGTAATCGACGCCACAGACGCTCCCGCTGAGGTTGCCGAGCTGCAGATGTTCGGCGAGATTGAGCCGAACGGTGAGCTCGTAAACGACATCACCGACAACGGAGGCACCATCCTCGCATCCGACAATGCCGACGAGACCGCGCTACGTCCGCTCATCGACAACAACGCCAACACCACCTACTCACTGCCGTTCAACGGTGAGGCTTGGATAGAATACCGTTCCGAAATACCTGTCAAGATATCGACACTGCGCATCTGTGCCGGTCACGACAGCGACCGAAGCCCGAAACAATATACCATTCAGGGCTCTGACGACGGCACATCGTGGACGACTCTTTCAACCGTATCCAACGCACGATTCAACACGAAGGGCGCGTTCAAGAACACGAACATATCCAACAGCAACAGCTACAAGCGCATACGTATAAACTTCACGCAGGCTGCCGGCGACGCTGCCGATGCAATCGTTATAGGCGACATACAGATACACGGAGTATGTCTGTCGGACAACGACATCACAAGTCACGGCGGAACAATGACCGCGGAGATAAACAACGACAACGCCAACGAGAACCTCGACAAGCTGTATGACGGTTCTGCCGACACCAAATTCCTCTTCGACTACCTCGGCAACCCGTGGATAGAATATGAGACAGGAACACCGGAGAAAGCCAACATGTACAGCATAACATCGGCTAACGACGACTCTACCCGCGACCCGCAGGGTTGGAAGTTGCAGGGTTCTAAGAACGGAAGAACATGGACCACGCTCGACACACGCAGCGGACTGAGCTTCTACGCACGCAAGAACACTCAGTTCTACAGCTTCGACAACAGCGACGAATACAACTTCTACCGCCTCGTCATCACTGAGAACGGCGGCTCTACACTGGCTCAGATGAGCGAATGGCAGCTGTTCTACAGCGACAAGATTGCCACAGGCATCGACGACGTAACCACAGGCGACATCCGCCTCGACGTTTATCCTAACCCTGTTACCGACGTGCTGCACGTCAATATGCCGGCAGAAGGCACGCTGACAATATACAAGACCAGCGGTCAGGCAGTGGCAAGCCTCAACCTGAATGCAGGCGAGAACACCATTCCGTTCGCACAGTATGGCGCAGGAATGTACATCGTGAAAGCACAGGCAGGCAGCAAGACGCTCACAGCAAAGGTGATAAAATAAAAGCTGAAGCATCAATACAAATAAAGCGGAGACCGGAAACGGTCCCCGCTTTTTTATTGTTTTAATGTCACAATGGTTGCGTCCGCATCGTGCGGACGCCATATCTGTAACACAGTCTCATTCTTTCACAAGCTCGATGATGCGGCTCGAAAGCTCGCCACCGGTGAGCATCTTCAGCCCGACCTTCATCAGATAGTCGCCCGTATATACTCTGTCGTTGAAGTACATTCCCGAACGTGCGTCGGGCATGAGGCATATTTCCTTAACACGGTAGCGCGCATCGGCATCCAGTCCCTGCAGACGTGTGGGGTGAATGCTCTCGCTGAAGCGCGGATGCATGTCGTATGCGGCGACGATGGCGTGGCTCTTGTCCTCCGAAACACGCTCGATGACGCAGTGCTCGCCATCATAAGGCGACACCAGACGATAGGTCATAGGGCTGAACACGAGTTCCTTCAGACGGTTGTATTCCTTCAGAGCGTTCTGGCAGAAAGCCTTGTCGGCAGGCGCCATGTCGTGGAGTCCGATGTCGAAACCCAGCTTACACATGAACGCTACGTCGGTGCGGAACTTCACTGAAGCGCGGCGGTTCCAGTTGGTCACGTGCGCACACATCACCTTGGCAGGCATGAAGTGGGAGAAACCCCACTGTATGAAGAGTCGCTCCACAGGGTCGGTGTTGTCGCTGCACCAGAACTCGGTGAAGTATTTCAGCGCTCCGAAGTCGCAGCGTCCGCCTCCGCTCGAGCACATCATCATGTTCAGGTCGGGATATTTCTGCTGTATGCGGTCGAGCGTCTTATACAGACCGCGCACATAATCCACGTACAGGTTGCCCTGGTTTTTCTTCTCATAATGCGAATAGATGTTGGTTATAGGGCTGTTGCAGTCCCACTTGAAGAACTTGAGGTTCGGATTCTCCTGCATCAGATTGTCCACCACGCCGAACACAAAGTCCTGCACCTCGGGATTGGTCATATCGAGCACAAGCTGGTTGCGGAAGTAGTAGGTGTCGCGATCGGGCAGGCGCAGTATCCAGTCGGGATGCTTCTCCGCCAGCTCACTGCTCGGATTGACCATCTCCGGCTCTATCCAGATGCCGAACTCTACTCCCTTCTCGTTGGCTGTCTTCACAAGATAAGGCACGCCGTTGGGCAGTTTCTTACGGTTCACCTGCCAGTCGCCCAGTCCGGCGCGGTCGTTCTCGCGCGGATATTTGTTGCCGAACCATCCGTCGTCGAGCAGGAACAGATCCACGCCCAGGTCGCGTGCCTCGTCGAAGAGCGACGCGAGCTTTTCCTCATTGAAGTCGAAATAGGTGTTCTCCCAGTTGTTAAGCAGAGTCATGCGGTCCTCTTTGCCCTTGAACAACTGATGATTGAGTGCCCAGCGGGCGAACCTGCGGCTGCCCTCGCCCACTCCTTCGGTGCTGAGGGTGAATATGAATTCCGGTGTGACGAACACCTCGCCGCGCTTCAGTCTGTAGAGCGACGCATCGGGATTGATGCCGCTCAGCACACGCAGCGCACCGTTGTGATCCACCTCAAACGTGAATCTGAAATTGCCCGTCCAGGCTATCGTGCCCATGAGCACGGTACCTTCGTTCTCGCGTGCCGGCGCGTCGAAGCCCAGCTCGAAGAACGGCTGCATAGCCATCGTGGTACGTGTGCCGAGTCGGCTGTCGAGTATTTTCTTGCCGTTGTTCAGCTCCGTGTGCTTCATCTGCATCTCCTTGCCCCAGTCGCCGCAGAACTCCGTCAGATAGTATTTGTCGCTTTCGAAATAGAGTATTGACGAGAAGTAGCGCGATAGGTCCACGTCACCCTTCTCACCGTGGCTTATCTCCGTCCACTGTTTTATGATGTCCTCCTTGGCGTATGCCACATAGTGCAGCGTGACGTTCACCGGATAGACCTCGTCTTTCAGTCTGACTATGGTTTCCGTACCGCCATCCGTGGCGCGCTGTTCGTGCGATACATACTTCAACACCGTAGTGGGATTACCGTCGGCATGGCGTATGCCCATCGCGGCATCATAATAATCCTCTGTGCCCATCACCGGATATGCCTCGAAACCGGCGATGTTGCTGTTGGTGGGTTTGGCCCACGGCTGGTCCAGATCGTCGAGGTTTGAGTCGGCCGACAGCCTCTCACCCAGATAGGTCTGATAAAGGCGGCCGTTGTCCTTCACCTGCAACACGAGCTGGGTGTGGTCAGTAGTCACCGAGATGTTGGTGCGTCCTGTCGCCGCCATGCACCCCGCGACGGCAAGGACTAACATTATTAGTTTCTTCATATAGTTATTGTTTTTAGTTGGTTTTTATCATAAGAAATCGCATGATACCCGCAGGAAAAACGATAAACGATTGCAATGCTCTTGCAGCGGTATGCCAAATGCAAGAGCAGACAATCGTCACCCTCATCATGCAATACAAAATTACGGAATTATTTTCGCAGACCGCCTGCCACCCGTGTTTTCCGCCGTCTGAACAGTGATATTTACACTTTGGAGTGTCAAAAAACACAGAATGAGTGACATTTTCCGTAATGCCTACGCGGACAGGTCACGATTTGATGTATAAAATATGAATATCCGATGGATATCGCTTTTAATAAAAAACTGCGGTTTAAACCCGAATCGATCATTAGAATTCAGTCTGTATTTTTGCTTTATATTGAGCAGATTTTCGTTGGATTTTTTTGCAGGCATAACGGACTATGTAAAAAGAAACCAACAAAAAGAGGCCGATAGAAAACAAAAAGACGGCTGAAAACATGAATGAACACACATATAAAATTATATGCAGTCTAATGACCGATTGGGGTTAAACTCTGAACAAACGCTATTGTCTTATATATGAATAAAACCGATACGTACAGCTTTCAGATTGTAACCGGATTTTGATTTTTACGTCTGAGTTTCCCTCTCTACCCCGAAAAATAAGCGAGTATTTGCGGATTGACTTTTCTTCGGGCGCAAATACACGGAAAATAAGAGGTTTTTATAAAGCATTGAATAGCAGTAACTTATGTTTAAGGGGTATTTTATCGCTTTGCAAAAAGCACCATTTCGGCATGCGAAATGGCCCATTTCATGGGCCGAAAAGCACCATATTGCACCATGAAATGGGCTATTTCGGACCATGAAATGGGCAATATCGGAAAGCGAAACGAACGGTTTCGGACTATGTTATGGGGTATATCACAATGCAGTATGATGAAAAACAGGCTGCATTATGCGTAATTTAACATTCCTTCACACCTCTTTTGAGAAAATATTTTGTCAAAATTTAGTCAAGAAAAATTGTAAGTTCGTCGCCGGAGTTTTCAGTCATAACGCTTGTATCGGGCACGAAAAAGACACGGGAAGTGCACGTCAGGCGGATTATTATGGTTTACCTGATGCGGAAATATCAATTTATTATTGCGGAAATATCGTCGGGTGTTTCCCTCTGCTGCGCAGCTTTATTGCGGGAATATCAGATTACCGTTACGACAATATCTGGTTATTGTTACGGCAAAGTATATTCTTCGCTGTATTAATGCAGACCTCCTGTTGTCTTAATATGAATTTACTGCTGTATTCATACATATTCATTGCCGTCTTAACGTGGATTTACTGCCTTATTTATACGGACTTATCGCTGTGTAAATATTGATTTATCATCACACGATTCACACGCTGTCACGGTTTGTTTCCTCTTATGCTGCCATAAAATATCCCAAACCCGATAGTTATTCATAGATAAAAAACCGGCTCATTTAATTTCTATCGAACCTCATAAAGCTTATAAAAACCTTTGACATCGAATCTTCTTTGATAGAAGCATAAACCGTTTTTGTCTTTAACAGCCATTCATCCGCAGAGCCGTTTTGCGCGCCACGCCGTGTCTCATGAACATTCAAAATACAACCATTTTGTTTCGTTTCTGACGGTTTTTTGTCTTATCTTTGCATACACACCCTGCCACATCATCCCGGACAGAAGCCCTGCGACGACAGGCGGAGGATGGGTGGCGGGAGATGACAACCGTACCATATAAACCTAAATTCTGACAATGCACAACAAAACTTTCATTTTTCTGGCTGCCCTGACGGCATGCGCGTGCACCCGTCCGTCGGCAGTGAGCACCGCCGGATGGCGTCTGAGCTGCGGCGATGGCGTTGACATAGTATATCGTGGCGACACCATCGCGAGGGGCTCATGGGCGGAGTATGCCTTGGACGGAGACACGATGAAATCGGGGATTTATGAACACACGGCGTTCAAAAAGGAGCGCATAGACGACCGCTACGGCCGCGGCATGCGCTGGACGCTGACCATGAGCGGGCACGACCTGCCGAGGCTCGTGAGGACATTCAGACTGTACGACGGCTTCTTGCTGACAGATATAGCGCTGGAAGCCGACTCGGCGATAAGCACGTCGTACATGGCACCGCTGGTGACACGCCACACGGGCGAAATGATAAAAAGCCCGATGAAAAGGGCGGTTTTCGTGCCTTACGACAACGACAAGTGGATTCGTTACGCGTCCTCCGTACGGACGGGCGACTCGTTGCGCAGCTATGAGGTGACGTGTGTGTATGATGCCGAAAGCAGACAGGGAATGGTGGCGGGAGCAATAGAGCACGACACGTGGAAAAATGCCGTGGAGCTGACCGACGGACGGCGAAGCATGAAACTCTACAGCGGCGTGGCCGACGAGCTGACACGCGACGTGAAGGGCCACGGCGCGGTGCGATCAGTACGTCCGCGCTCGGCTGTGATGATGCTGGGACGCTTCGACGACTGGCGCGATGGAATGGAGCTTTTTGCCGGTCTCAACGCCCTGACCACGCCGCCGCGCCGGTGGAAGCATGCGGTGCCGGTGGGATGGAACAGCTGGGGTGCGCTGCAGTTCGGCGTGAACCACGACAACGCCACCGAGGTGGCAACGTTTCTGGCCGACTCGCTCATGCCGCGCTCGTTCCACAATGCCGACGGACTGATATACACGGGGCTCGACTCGGGCTGGGACAGTTTCAAGGAAGCGGAGCTGAAGGACTTTGCCGACCGCTGCAAGGCCATGCACCAGGTGCCGTGCATATACTGGACGCCGTTCACCGACTGGGCGAAGAATCCGGAGAGACAGGTGGACGCTATGCCCGAATATAAATATAAGGACATATATCTCTATGCCGACGGCAAGCCGCAGGAGCTCGACGGGGCTTATGCCATAGACCCGACTCATCCGGCGGTGAGGGCGATGATGGAGAAGACGGCGCGGCTATTCAGACGCTGCGGCTACCGATACGTGAAGATGGACTTCATGACTCACGGGCGCATGGAGGCCGACTCGTGGTACCGCAAGGACATCACCACGGGCACACAGGCCTACAACTACGGCATGAATCTGATAGACAGCATATTCGGCGACATGTATATAAATCTGTCCATTTCACCGCTGTTTCCGGCACAATACGCTCAGTCACGGCGCATAGCGTGCGATGCGTGGAACAAGATAAAAGACACTGAATACACAATGAACGCACTGACGTGGGGCTGGTGGCTCGACCGCGTGTATAGCTACAACGACGCCGACCACGTGGTATTGCGTGACGCCACCGAGGGTGAGAACCGTGCGAGGGTGACGTCGGCCGTAATCACAGGCATGTTCATCACGGGCGACGACTTCAGCATCAAGGGCGACAGCACAGCAAAGGCGCGAGCTGTGAGCATGCTGGGCAACGAAAGGGTGAACACACTGATAGACGGCAGGGCTTTCCGACCGCTCAACGCCGACGACGACCGCAGCGAACACATGTTCGTACGCGCCGAACAGGACGGCCGGGTGTGCCTGGCGGTGTTCAACTATGGCGACGAACCGATGACTTTCAGTCTGCCTGTTGAACGATTGCCGTTGAAGAAAGGCACTGAATATAAGGTGCAGGAGCTGTGGAGCGGTGAAACCGTCGACAGTCGGAACAGCGTTACGCTGCCGTCGAAGGATGCGATGATATTCGTGTTCCGCCCCGAATGAAATCAGAAACGAAAGTATGAAAGAAGGCTCGGCAGAAACCCGTGGGGATTGGTCTTGTTCATGAAATGCCATAGGATGCAGGAAAACTTCCTGACAACACACTATGGCATAAAGCGTGACAGGCCTTTCCTCACGTGACGATAAATACGCATCGCCACAACCGGCAAATCATCACCGCAATAAGGATGCATCGTTCCAGAGACTTTCCCCACGCCTGATATCTGCGTTTTTAAAGAAAACTCGGACGGAGAACTTACAGATTTTCTTGACTTTTTTTTGACAAAAGAAAATCGCGAAAGAGATGTAAAGAAATGTTAAATCCAGCATCTAAAAGGCTTGTTCCGGTCTGACAGCCTTGTCGTATACCCTGATGTGCAACCTCGGATAATTCGTCTTGCGTTCCGATAGTGCCTGTTTCAGCCTCCGGTTTTGCCCATTTCATGGTGTGATATTGCGCATATTAGCCTCTGAAACGGGCAATATCAGGTGCTGAAACAGTGCTTATTGCATAATGGAAAAATGCCTCTTGGATGCAAGTTGTTGATGTCCAGCGTTTTGCGTAAGTCTCTTATTTCTCGAGAATTTGCGTCCGAAGGAAAGTCAGCTCGCAAATACTCATTTATTTTTCGGGGTAGAACTGAAAACTCGGACGGAAAAACCGCAGGATACTGAAAATCTGAAAGTGCCCTGATTGATTTATTTCCAACAGAAGAAAACAACGCCGATACGAAAGCGAAGCCGCAGGCTTTTTTATCATAACCGCTCTCCACCGGATTTCTGATAAATAGAAAAGAGTCATATCATCGCCTGCAACAGGACATGATATGACTCTTTATATTTTGCCTCTAGGCCATGTAAGGATGCCTGAAAGCGTGACGGAGTGTTGTTTGCCGGTATGTCATCAACGGATGATAACTTCCAGACGCACCGTCACAGGCGCATGGCAGATATTATTTCTTTATGAACTTCACACCGTTCTTGATGTACATTCCACGGTCGAGTTTATCTACATCGGTGCCGACATAACGTCCGTCGATACTGTATATGCGATTGTCAGAAGCTTTGCCGGTCTCCTCTGTCACAACATTATTAATGCCGGTGGTCACCGTAGCATTGCCGTCAGAGATAGTCAACATATATGCGCCGTTGATATCTTCGTTGAAATGAACAGGCTGCCACTCTGACTCTGTTGTCGCTTTTGTAGCAAGATAAATCTTATAAGTGCCGTCTGCAAGACCGGATGTACTTACCGACACACTGTAATCCCGAGCATTTTGCGGATAAACGCTGCGATAAGCAAAGTTGCTGAGTTTCTCACTTCTAAGTGTTACAACGTTTCCGCCATTGACAGGCTCAGCCATAAGAGCGAGGTTTCCGCTGAAACTGTTCACATCACAGTTCATAAGATTTGAACAAACACACAGAAGCATTGTACCTACACTCTTTACCTCGAACTTTCCAACAGTTTCGTATGTCTGTCCACCACTGGTAATCCAGGTTATTGAAGGCATTATACCCCACTGTGAGATATAAGGCAATTCTGGCGCATCGGATGTGTGCATCAGGATCATATCCTGACTGTACGAATAGCTTCCTGTGTTGGAGTTGAGCAACGCAACCTCAAAATATCCATTGCCGCTACCACTCCATCCCCAGTTTACATGCACAAGACCATCAGCATCGTAACCGTCGAATACAAACGCATGACCGGCATTCTGTGCTGTAACACCACCATAGAGAATAGGACGTCCGTTGCTTATCTCCTCGAAAATCATATTCATCCACTCTGCCTTTGTATATATGTCGCGTGTGTAAAGCCGTGTGTTGTACTTGAAATACTTGTTAAGCGCCACAGAAGCATCATTACTGTACGAACCGCTGCCATTAAGACCGTAATTCATGTCCACGGCAACACCACAATGAAGCATCAGCTTTGCAACAGCATCGGCCTGCTCTGTGGTGTAATTGTTTCCAGAATAGACATCGAGCATATTGTCGTACTGATAGGTAGTACTTTCGAAATCGTAGTTACCGTTCTTGCCATCGATGGCATATCCCTTGTATCCCTGACCTGTCACAGGATATGAATGATATTTCATTATCTGTGCCATGGCTGTAGCCATACAGCCTGTAGGATAGCTCTTGCCAGTGATTCTTACAAGTTCTTTATTGTATGGTGTCATCTGATCCCATCTGGTTGTAAGAAGCTCAGCCACTGCTTCCGGATATTCTGCGCTACGCAACTCCGCAGCAGACTTAACGTCTTCGCCGTTCTCAAGGGCTGTCTGCAAGGCATTCTCCGTCATATTCATCCACCATTGCATGGCAGGCGGCATGTTGTCGGTGGTGAACTGTGTATCAGAATAACCAAGTACTGGCGCAAAGTTATCATCTGTAGCAATGACTGCGAATCCACCGTTCTTGTAACCGATGACATTAAGCATCTGTCCTTTCTGCAATACCTCAAGTTTCTGGCTTGAACCTGCAGAATGCATGGAAGGACGAAGCTTGATGACTTTTCTTGCAGCATTCATCATATCCTCCACGCTTCTTGGACCTCCGAAAACAGAGACTGTCATCAAAGACAGCACGAGCAATGATAAAAATTTCTTCATAATATATTTCAGGTTTTAAAGTTTGATGTTTTCAAAAAAAAGGACATGGCATATCCCATTGAAGGATATGCCGTGTCCTTAAATTCATTGTCAATTAGTTTCGTGTCAGAGTGACGTTATCGAAGATGTCAAGATATCCACCCTGGCCACTGTCTGTCTGAACATAGAGCCAGATACAGTATTCCGGATCAAACGTCAAAGTGTTAGGTATTGTTCCTTCCTCTGTCAATGACCACTCTATCGGGAACACTCCCTGATAAACGCTATTGTGGTCATTAGCTGGACCGAACAGCCACATCAGATGATAACCGTAGTCAGGCATATAAGAGATTTCTTCACCACAGACAAGTCCGAGTTGTCCTGACATGGATTCCTGATTGAACTTATATTCAAATTTCCATGAATATGTCTCACCGGCACCCATTATGTTTGCAGCCTCACATGTGAGTACGCTCTCATAGTCAGAACTTCCTTCTGCAGCAGCCTTTATAGTTACAGGGAATGTTGTCTTAGCACCGTCAAGATTTGTTGCAGAGAAAGTCCACTCTCCTGCGAATGCTTTGTAGAAGTCAGCATCGTTGTCTGAAATAGTTACTGTTGTCTGCTGGCTTGTTATCTCTGCACCTTCTGCTGAAACTATTGTAAGAGTGAACTGACGGTCATTGTTGATCTTACTATCGTCAATCACCTTCACCTCTACATTTATAGTTCCGGTGCTGAGAGTATCGCTGTTAAGATTCAGCGTCTTGTCAGTTATTGTATAGTTCTCGCCTTCAACAGCTCCGTCCTCACCTACAGTAGCCGATTCAATCTTCACGCGTACCGGACCGTTGCGATGACCGCTGACAGTTATTGGAACCTGAACATAACCGGCTGTTTCTTCCACGGTAATGGCTGTGTTTGCAAATCCTACAGTGCATTCTTTCGTATTGACGTCATCTTCAGAACATGACGCGAAGAATGGCAGGACTGCCACCATAAGCATTAATAATTTTATATTCTTCATAATCGTATTTTTACTTTAAATGGTTGAATTAATAACCCGGGTTCTGCACGATCTGAGGATTTGTATCCATCTCATGCTGAGGTATAGGCCATACGAAGTGGTAATCGTCTGCAGGCTTGTTAAGACCTGTTGAGTAATCAGCACCCGGCATTGCGCAGATGTCTTCCTGCTGCGGCACACCACGTGTTATGCCCATGTGCCAACGCTTCAAGTCGAGCAGGCGCATACCTTCACCAAGGAACTCACGATGACGCTCATTTCTGATTTCGGTCATTATTCTGTCTGTTGAAGAGAATGTCTCGGCCTTATAGTTTGCAATACGCTTTGACTTGAAGTCATTCAGATAACGTGAAGCATTGCTCAGCTCGCCTGACATTGCGTAAGCCTCTGCCGCAATAAGATACATCTCTGCTATACGTATGACCTTAGGCTCAATGGTGAAGCGTGCATAATCGTATCCACCGCTTGCCTCATAAGGATATGCCTCCTCAGGATATTTGTTGAGAGCCATGACATTACCTACAATACCTGTACTTGTCTGGAATGTCAGAGGCAGGAAATACACGCTCTTACGGTAGTCATCATCAGAGTAAAGATCGATCACGGTCTGTGTCGGAACGTAAGAAGGTGCTCCACCTGTCGTGTAAGGCAGATACTGCAGACCTGTCTGTGAAGAAAGCTGTGAAGTCTGGCTTGCAGCAAGCTTGAAAATACTTTCGGTATCGAAGTTGCCTGCCCACATCTGGGTAAGTCTGTCGGCTGAGCTTGCAAGAGTATAAGTATTTGTTCCGATGACTTCTGTAGCTTTCTCGGCAGCTGTGGTGTAATCGTCCATTGCAAGAGCCACACGAGCCTGCATTGCCTTTACGGCGTCTGTTGTGATATAGTAGCTTGCCTGCTCTCCGGCTGTGTTCACATAAAGCAGAGCGCTGTCAAGGTCGTCGGTAATCTGCTTGTATGTCTCACGCAAAGTCTTGCGTGCCGGATATGTGGCAGAGTTTGACGAAGGATAATAATCCGTGCGATAAGATACTCCGCTGTTCTTCTCGTCTGCTATGCTCTCATCATAGTCGGCGCAGAAAAACTGTGCGAGGTTGAACAGGAAGTAAGCGCGTGTGAAGAAAGCCTCACCTTTCACATTCTTTACAGTGGCCATTGCCTCATCTGTAAAAAGTGATTTGTTAGACATGTCGCACTTGTTGTAGCCGTCGATGATGAAGTTTGCGCTGGCAATCATACTAAGACAGCTTGAATACAAAGACTCACCGGAGCGGAGACTTGTATTGAAATCCCATCTGTGCAGGTCGCTTATTCCTGCGCTGACAGTAGCGTTGAAATCATCGCTCTGCTCATCAGGACCTGTGCAGAAGTAACTGCTCCCGACAAATCCACGCATACCTGTATAGAGAGGTACGCTCATGTTTGTGAAATCGGTAGGCGTCATAAGAGCCTCACCTTCAGGAATGGCATTATAAGGATTCTTGTCCATGTCGCATGATGCGAGTGTAAGCGTTAATGCCAGAACCGGTAATAATATATATTTGTTCATTTTAATGTTTGCTTTATTTATATTATACATCTTGATGATCAGAATGTAAGCTGTGCTCCGAAAGAGAACTGGCGTGTATTCGGATAGTCACCGAACGTCATTGTGTTGTTCACCTCAGGATCGTAGCCCTGGTAACCGGTGAAGGTAAGCAGGTTGCGGCCTACGAAGAATACCTTTGCACCTTTGATGAAACCTGTCTCATCCATCCATTTCTTCGGGAGTGTGTAAGAAAGCTGAAGGAATTTCAGACGTACGAACGAAGCATCCTCAAGCCACATTGTATCAGGCTGACGCAGTACGCTGGCAGCAGGAATATTTGTTACATCACCCGGCTTCATCCACATGTTAAGCATTGAAGCAGCCATGTTGTATCTTCCGTTTGCCTGCGGATCCTCGAGCCACATACGCTCGTTATTGAACATGTAACGGTCGAACATACCGGAGAACTGAACATCGAGCTGCAGGCCTTTCCATGCTACTGTTGTAGAGAGACCGCCTGACCACGGAGCAATCCAGCTCTTGCCTGTCTGTACACGGTTATCCTCTGAATATACCTTTGTGTAGTTGCCGTCCTTGTCGAGCCATACGCTCTCACCATCGGTCGGATCAACGTGGCTCCAACGAACCATATAATATTCACCCATGTCGTGACCTACTTCAAGCATCTGGAAGTCACCGAGTACATAAGAGTCGAGTCCTTGGAAAAGTTTTGTAACCTTATTCTTGTTGTAGTTTCCGTTAACCTTTACGTTCCAATACCAGTCCTTGTTCTTGATAATGTCAACACCGATTGTGAAATCAACACCACGGTTGTACATCTCTGCTACGTTTCCGTAACCTGAGCTGAAACCGGTCGTATAAGAGTAAGGTATAGACATCAACATGTCTGATGTAACCTTATTATAATATTGTATATCAAAGTCAACACGATCGAACAGACGGCCTGATACGCCTACATTGAAAGTCTTAACCTTTTCCCATGTAAGGTCAGCGTTACTTGGGTTGGCAATAACTGTTCCAGAAGAGTTGATGTACATTGAGCTTGATGCTCCTACGAGTCCAAGTGCAAGATAAGGATCGATACCGGAGTTACCTGTTGAACCATAGCTTATACGGAACTGAAGATCTTTCATCCAATCTTTTGTAGAAGCCATGAAATCTTCATTTGAAACATTCCACATGAATGCGGCAGCACCGAATGTACCCCAGCGATGGTTCTCTGCAAAGAGAGATGAACCGTCACGGCGGATACTGAGGTCAACGAAGTATTTGTCTGCGTAAGAATAGTTAAGCATTCCGAACCAAGAGTTGCGCACTTCCTCTGATATAGACTGTGAAGGAACTGTTGGTGAAGAATTTGATGTAGAGTTAAGAAGCATGAGACGGTTGTCAACAAGACCTGTACGAGATGCTCCGAATGCAGATGTCTTACTCATCATTGATTCCTGACCGAGCAATACTGTAACATCGTGATTTCTGAGGAAATTGAACTTATACTCTGCCGTATTTGTTACAGTCCAACGATAGAAATTTGAGAATGTCTCAGAAGCCTGACCGGTCGGCACCTGATCACCGAATCCGTCATCTACAAGATTATAACACTTGTATGATTCTCTCAAATCATTCCAGTCAAGACCGATTGCCGAGCGCAGGTTAAGTCCCTTAATTGGGTTGATGTTTACGTATGCATTTTCGTTTATACGCACTCGACGCTGTATTTCCGGCTGTTTGCTTGCCAGATAGTCCGGGTTGAATGTTCCCTGTCCGGCATTCAATGAATACCATTTAAGTTCCTCACCGTATCCATTGAATTCACTGTTTGCATAATCGATGGTTCCATCCGGATTATAAGCAAGACCGAGTATTTCGTTAGTCGGCTGTGTTGGAAGATATGCATGGGCAGCCCATGGCTTGTTATAGATACTTGTTGTATTATCGTTTATGACAAGTGTTGTCTGTGTCTTAGTGTATGCAAGGTTTGAATTTGTTCCAATCTTCAACCACGGAGTAATATTGAACTCCAGGTTAGCGCGCAATGTCTCACGACGCATGTTCGAATCGTCGTACAAACCATCTGCTGTATAATGAGAAAAAGAAACAAGATAAGCGCTGTTCTGAGAACCTCCACGCACGCTGGCATCAATCTGAGCTATTGGAGAAGTATTACCGAGGAAACGGTCTACCCAATCTGTTCCGATATTATACTTCTTATAATAATTCTTCATTGCCTGGAAAGACTCATTTGTCAGATTTGACGGACTCATCATTTCCTGGAACTTGAACCACTGGTTGGCGTTCATCACCTCTGTTCCATCGTGTGCAACCTGCGATAATGAATACTGGGCTGATACAGTAACTGTAGGAGCCTCGCCGAACTTACCTTTCTTTGAAGTGATGATTACGACACCGTTTGCGGCACGTGAACCGTAGATGGCTGTAGAAGAAGCATCCTTCAATACTGTGATGTTCTCTATATCATTCGGGTTGAGTGACACAAATGTGTTTGATGAAATCTCACTTCCATCCAATATGTAAAGAGGTTCTGTGGACGCGTTGATTGATGTCACACCACGGATGGTCATTGATGATGTTGCTGAAGGCTCACCTGAAGATGTGAACACCTGCAGACCGGCTACCTGTCCCTGCAAAGCATCACTCACGTTGGCTGACGGACGAAGCGAAAGAGCTTCACCTGACACAGAGGAAACTGAACCTGCGATGGTTCCGAGTTTACGTGCCGAACCGTAACCAGTTACAACGACACCTTCAAGTGTGTGGCTGTCTGATTCGAGTACGATACGCATGTTGTGAGCCGCTTTGACGGTCTTTGGAACCATGCCCAGATAAGTGATCTGGAGCTCTGTGCCCACCGGCACGTTGATTGTGAACTCTCCGTCGGCAT